>Ga0131853_10012496_pt1 | contig 15557 bp, 3 predicted proteins | sample TergutLab28metaG_FD_92764 | JGI IMG/M metagenome (GOLD analysis project Ga0131853, IMG submission 92764) | Labiotermes labralis P1 segment gut microbial communities from Petit-Saut dam, French Guiana - Lab288 P1 (version 2) (version 2) | ecosystem: Host-associated > Arthropoda: Insects >...
GATATATTATACAATAAATAAACTGCCCTTTGCAAATTGTCTTCTGTGTCAGCAATAATAAGCTGGTCGTCTGCAAATAGTAGTGTGTTAAAAATTAACTCTTTGAAATACTTACTAAGTTTTTAGTTTCTGGAACCAAATCCTAATGACTTTGAGTTTTATCATTAAGCAACAACAAACCTACAGTAAAGGGGATTGGAGGAAGAAATTAACAGCCTGATGTAAATCATCAAAGCAAGCAGTGTGGTGTTGCTAGACTTTGGGAGTATATCAGAGCACTTGTGTGTACATTATATCTGGTAAGGAATTTTCCTCATTCAAAGTATATCATGTTTCTCATTGTAGTACACTTTGGACTCTTCATATTCTTCTTAGGTGTATCCTTTTCATTCATTAAGTATATACAGGTTGCACCTCCCTAATCCGGCATGCTTGAGCCATAGCCAGCGCCAGACTGGGGAGTTTTCCAAACCATGGGTGGTCAGCGCGTTATAGCATCAAAACATCTTGCACAGGACTTTGTACAACAAAATGTGAGTGTTATACAAAATTTTAATACAGTGGCACAAGAAAATACAGAGGAAGCATACACTCTTCCATGGTGAAACCAACTGCTCTTCTTCGTCTACTTTTTCCATGACACAACAGCCTGGTATTGGTCTTCGGCCTCCTGTATATAGCCTCTCCACACTCGCCTATCAATTGTGTCTTTTCAAATTTATTATGCCAGTATCTTCTTGGAATCCTCCTCTACTGCCTGAGTTTTTTTTTTTTTTTAAATTAAAAAAAGGTTGGCCTACAGGTCTTTGCCACCAATTGTATTGTATGTCTTCCTTGATATGAGTTTACTGTGGGCCAGAATAGCGAAGTTGGTATAGTGACTTATTATAAGCTGGACGGTCCGGGGATCGGATACCAGTGGCAGCAAGGTTTTCCGCACCCATCTAGACCGGCCTTGGAACTCTCCCAGCCACCTATATAATGGGTGCCAGGCCATTTCTGGGTATTAAGTGGCAGGGCATGGCATTAACCACCCACCCCATCTAGCACCAAGATTAAAGAAAGTGTAGAGCTGTACATCTTATCCCCTTCCACGTATTCATGGCAGATTAATTATAGTGTGAACTTTCCCTTTACCTGCATGTGTTTGCTATCCATACATTGTGTTTGTCCAGCTCACTGTAGCCTTCTCAGCTCAACAACTGCTGATATTCATGGTTTATGATATAATTTGTATAATTCATTATTACACCTTATTCTCCATCTGTCATTTTCTTTTACTGGTCCCAATATTTGTCTAATTATCTTTCAAATGAATCAATGGCCATTTCAGATTTTTATTGAAAGTCCAGCCCTCACGCCTATAATATAATGTTGTTATAATTATTCCATGAAGCCAACAGACTCACACCAGAATACATTCAGCATGACCATAACATGTAAGGGTTAATGATATTTACAAGAAACATGAAACTTAGATGATAGAATAAAAAAAAAAACATAATTCTAATGTAAACTAAGGTAAAGGCATGCAACTTGATCTACAATTATCATTTATTTTTCTTTTTTGTGGTTTTTGTTAAATCATGCCAGATCATGGAATTCCATATCAGGGACATGCAACCTGTACTAGACCCATAAATTTTCTTTCACTTTTACAGCATTTAGCAACTCAGTGTCATTAGACAGGTTCATCTGATGGTAGAAACCCTTGCACTGTTCATCATAGATTGTATTTAAACTTAGGGCTAATTATTACCCATACTCTTTGAAATTTATAAAGCATTCTGCATGTTCCTAAGTATCTGCAGTAAACAAACATAGAAGTACAGAAGTTTTGAGACCAACATTCTTGATACTCATTGCTCTCAATCCTTGAGTCTCATACAGAAGTTTCACTGATTCATAGTCCTATGATGTATTGACTGCAAAGGTTATGTAACAGTGAAATGGGAGATGAATTGTAATGGCTGGTGAGGTGGGATGAAGCATTATATGTAAGGAGCAAGGAAGGATTAAAAATTCATGTCTGCCAGATCTCTGATGAAGAATGTAGCTGGTCATGTCACATTCATCATAACCTGCTCAGTATAATTGAAGCAAATCTCGTAAGAGATATGAGTAAGAAGCATAATTGGTGCTTTTTCTCAAGCAAAATTCTGGAATAATAATAATAATAATAACTGCAATTGGGTTATCACCCAGTGGCAGTGGTTATTTTACATGTATACAAAATATGAAGCTGGTTACTAATAAATTTAAGTCAGGAGGGCTACCTGAGAAGCATGTAGTGGCAACTTGGAATTTTGGGAACTATCTCAGCATTTGCTTATAGACACAGGGAAACCTTTTTAGAGACATTCATAGTGGAATTAATACTGCATAATAGTTTCAATTGTATGCATTGTGAGCAACAGTTACACAGATTCTGCCTTCATAAATTGTATAGTATTAATGTATAGTGAAACTGCAGCCTAAGATATTACATTTTCACTGCACTCAAAGCTTTAATTAGCATTATACACAAGTTTTCTGAAATCCCAAACCTAATATTTAATGTACTGAACTATTTTTGAACAAAATATGTACAACCCTAGAAATAAATTGAATATGTTATAATATTTTATAAGACAAATGGTGTAAAACAATAATCTGACTGTAGTTGTGTTTTACAATCCTGTGATTTAATCAGAAGTATAGATCTACCGTTATGTCATCACAGTACGACACTGCAGAAGGGGAGACTGAAGACTTATTGAAGAATGAGGTGCTTTGCCTTCTTCTTCATGTCTTTATACACCTTTGTGTATGTTGACATGACAGTCTCCATCTAATGATTAAATTTCAGGCACTTGTCAGTGCAGTGATTTATGGTTGTATAATCACATAGCCTTGTGTCTCACCACAGCACCCCTGACTGGCAAAATTTCTGTCCTGCATCTTCCAACCATACACGTAGGGCCATTTGCACTTATTCAAGGATGGAATCATGATAAGTTACGCAAGAAATGTTCACACCAATGAAGCACTGGCCATAACACTTCCTTCATCTTTTTTAAATTAAATTATCAATTCGTGTGTACCATAATTCATCTGACTGCTTAAGTTTTTATTCCCCTGTCCACCTTATCCAGCACCTCCATTTTCTCTGACAGAGGCATCACATTCTTTTTATTTTTTTCCTTAGGCCCTTCCTCAGCACTTACATCACCCTTTCTGGATGTAATTGACAATTAGTTCTAAAAACTGTAAGTACATTTGGAGTATATCACATAATGTATGTCTAGGTAGTCACTGAGTGAGACAGGCAGGCATGTGTAATATGCATATACTACAATCAGGGCTTGAATTGATTAAAGAATTTGTTTAATTAATAAAAATGATGTAAGGTTTGTTTCAGTTTTCATTAATGATCCAGTTTAGGAAGATTACTTAGGACTAGCATCAAATAAACTACTGTGTTCAGACACAGTCAATCATGCAGTGTGCAGTTTATGTTCCTGGTTATAAGGCTTTATTATCTGGGTACAGTAGAGCTACAATAATGATGTAATGAATTTGTTATAAAAGAAGACTGAGTGAAGTGTGAAGTCCAGGACATATAAAGTGATGAACTTGAGTGCCAGTGTTTGCTATTATACCATCATCCTTGAACGATTCATATGCACACACAGCCTGTATGATCTCAGCCTGTTTTCCATGGATGACCATGAAATGTATTACATAGTGGAATTATTTGGCCTCCTGGTGAGAAACCAAAGTTTCAACACATATATTTGGTGAATGTATTTTCCTGTTCTAAAACTCAATATATTGTTAATAGTTGTTTCATTGCACATACTGTATATATTTTCATTCTGACAGTGATGTTACCAAATGAGAGAGAGATTACCAAATGAATGTGAGGAAGTATGCTCACATATAAGGAACTGGTCCTATGTACTTGCCAGTGACTTGAGCAGTTCAGTTGATTTAGTGTCAAGCAGCTTGACACATTGTTTCAAGTGTTTCTAAATAGGTGTGAAGCAGGTACATCAGCAATAAATAGTTAAGCTGGTGTTATGAACCTATTTCGCTTCCCTTCAGTCTCCTGTGTTGAAGACCGATTCCTTAATATCCCTAATTCTTGATTCTTTTCCCAGAAAAGAACACAACCTTGCTTAGTAGAACTGTTCAAAGCAGAACCTGCGTTATATGAAAATCTGCCTATAACATGTGAAAAATACTGAACAGAGAAACTAAGCCTGTTTGCATAGTTGTCTTTCTGTTCCTGTAGTTTTGTGCAGCACTTTGCTTTATGGAGTGTATCTTCAATGGAACATTACTGTCACAAGAGTGAAAGATGACACACCACAGGTTACCATCCAGCAGCACTACTTGCCTGCGATTATTGTAAAAATATATTGTGTGTTAAGCAACAAGATAGCAGCCATGCGAAATACTTCCACATACGGCTTGATTAAAATTAACCACTATGGCTATAGACGTGTGAAATCTGGTACATAGCCAGATAATAGTACCTATCAAATCATGGAGTAAAATGGAGAACTGTGTTATTAAAAACAAGCAGTATGCAAATAAATGTTGAATGCCCTGTTCTGCCTACCAGTGTGCCACAAGATTAGTAAAACGGCAGTAATATAAAGCAAGAACGTTTGCTTCGTATTGCAAAATGGTCTGCTTGAAATCAGCTGATTTTTTTTTTAGTGTACTTTATACCCCCCAGCGTTTCTTAACTTCATTAACTGCCAGACCAAGGAAGCTGATCCATGGCTGATGTATTCACCAAATAGCCAAGAATTTTGACTTTGCGCATGCGTTGCTGTTGCGCACAAAGGAAGATATTTCATTTAATGACACTGCAGTGTTGGTGATAGATAAATGATATACGAGCTTGGAGGTCTTGGAGCAAACCCTGTACCATTCCGCCTTTATCGACCACAGACTCCGAATGGACTTGCCTTGGATTGAATCCGGGTCTCCACGATTGAGAACGCGGTTCTTGCCTCTAGAAATGAAACTATTCATTCAGCAGAACATGCTGATACATTATCTCACCAGATGCCTCACAGGCTAGGCAGCGGATGAATTTTCGCGCGGCCCGACTTCTCGTTCATGATTCCCCACTGTGCTACTGAGAAGATGTAGATCTAAATTAGTTATCTGTAACCACCATTTTATTATTGCACGGTAATAAAATGAAAACACCATTTTATTGTTTCAAGGCACGTGAGAGGTAAATCTGATCGCCTCATAAAAGTACCCAAATAAAAATCTTAAGGGATTACTTATCTAATAAGCTTACGCAGCTTTTTCAAATTTTGTGGGATGTGAATTATATTTCGATTGCAGTTCTCATTCGGTATTGATGGAAAAATTCTTCGATCCTTAAAGGAAGTTAATGTATCTGATCAGAACCTAACATGTTTGAACCACAGCTAAATATTCTCATTTCTCTGATATCAGATGCGTATTACAACAACTGTTTCTAGTTTACCTAATAGTGGAAAGCAGAGGGGAGTCTTTATAACATGCAGGCTTACATCTTACCATTTACGACAACCCACTTACTCAATGTCGAGTAAATAAAGTCGACAGCCTACCTGTTTCCAAGGATGCCGATTCCGTGAATGGTATGTTGCAGTAGCAGAATTCCCACGTTTCAAGTCAGATATTCTCCCATCACAGGGGTGACGAAGAAATGAATGTTCCATGATACAATTAATAGAGTATTCACGGTGTTAAAAATGAAGAATGCGCAATTCTGTTTCACTACGCAAGAATCCATAAACATCCATGGGATTCATCTCGCAACAAACGCAATGTCTTCAACGAAATAATGCTTCTTATTACGTGAAGACAACACAGTACGTTTATGCTGTCAACATATCCACATCGGGAACTCACTCAGCACAGATCACTTAATTGAAAAGGCGACCAAAATCGCATATCCAAATTAATTTTCCCTCCATACGGGTTGAATGTAGACAGGAACTACTACTTAAGTGGGGCTTCCGGGACCTCATTCCTTTCCTACTTGCAAAACTTGTAAGGTTTTTAAATTCCAGGCGCAATACAAATATTATATCTTCTTCATATCGCATTTCGGAAATATGAAATACAAGCTTTCCAGGGTATTAATCTGCATCTAGTCAGAGGAATGTGAAAAATGGACGTGGTCCCACTCAACCATGTTACCAACATTACATGACTAAGGTATAAACTCTTGTCCCGCGCCTTTTGCGTTGGTTACGATACTAAGACAGATAAAAACGTAATGTATTCGGCGACATTAATATCCATACCTAAAATCAGTCATGTCCAACTACATAGAATTCAACGACCGAGCACCAGTAATAGCTAGATGTGTAATTGTACACTGTTATGAGGTAAATAACTGAATCAGAATTGGTCTGTGCCTGAATACTGAAAAATCTTTTACTGGCAGAAGAAAAAGTTGTAACCTTCCCTTCAGAAAGGGCATGCATATATAGTAAAATACTGGTTTAATACTCCTGCATTTTGCTTCTTCTGCGATTTTACACACTTTGTGTGCAGTCCCTACCAAATGCCCAAGAAAACTGTTTCCTAGATTTTACACATTTTTAGGAGGTCCCGACTGGGGTGTTAATGCACTTTGAATTTAACAAATGTGGGTGTTTGAACCGAGTATCACTTGCACCCCTAACTTTGTACAGGTAAGGAATGTTTCTTAGTGCACATCAGATACGACAGAAAATAACAAGAATGAAAATGCAGTAATATGCAAGTTCTGCAGTAATTCCATATTTAATAAATAAAATGTGTATGTATAAAGGTGACCATTACACAAATGTTGCAAAACAGCTCTTTTATAAAAATAATTAAGGAAGTGGCTGTCCATGAGAGCATGGTGGAAATATACAGGAATACCTATAAGGTCAAAAGGGTTTGAATTGATAAGACTGGAACCAAAGAATGCTAACTACTGGCATAAGAATTACTGCAATACCCATGATGAAAATAGACAGTATGAACAGAATGAAGAATGAATTTTATTAACAATCCAATTGTGATAAGTAGTCAAAATACTATTCTTAATCCATCAGTTACAGAACATCTTCAGAATAGGACTGGAAACAGCTTTACCTACCCCAATTCATAACCTAACTGATATGATTAAAAATACTTATTTGGCTGCATAACAGATGCAAATGTGTAGTCTGTAATTCAATCCACAAATTTTGCTCTACATATAAATGTTAAATTGGCACTTTAACCACAACACATTTCATATTTTGGATAGGGAAAACTTTTAATACAAAAAATATTATAATACAACATTATGAACCAAGGAATGTGCTTTTTATTGACTCTAAACATATTTAAAAATTGTGATTATTCCAGTTCTAAGCACAAGATTATGTACCTCCAAATACATATGAACAAGAAACGGGTTCAGTGAATGTAAATTGCAAGGTATGTTAAGCCTTTATGTTCAATCAAGGCAGACAAGCCAGGTCTGAATATACACTGTATTTTATAAATTCATAATTTCCCCACATCAAACTGGGTAATGAACCTGTCATATTGGCATTGCTTTTATAATGTGTTAGGTAAAAAAGGTAAAGCAGTCCCATTACAAGCCTGGACAGGCCCAGAGGGTTCCAAGAAGTTAAGGTTCCCAGATTTCATGACAACGGCACAGGATGGTGGTAGGTAGTCAGCCTTACGCACCGGCCGCCTTTACCCCCAGGAAATACTCCTGGTACTCATTTCTGTTAGAGGCTGAGATCGACCCCAGAGCCACAGTGCTATCAGAAGGATTTTATGTCAATGAAAAATCCAATGACACCAGCTGGGATCGAACCAGCGACCTTCTGAATTGTAGCACAGCACCTTAACCACTGTGCTACCGCAGTCCCCATAATGTGTTAGACAAAGTGTAAATATAAGAATTGAAGCTATGAAATGCAAATTGATATAACATATCTAAGCAAAAAATTAAGCATGTACAACTGGCAGTTTCAAGAATGAAACATAATGTAAAAATAACTCCAGAACAGACAGCATATATTATATATATATATATATATTAAACTTTTCCTTGAATTGTTTTACCATGTACACTGTTCTGGCACAGTCATTACATTAACAGTCAGGAATACATTTTCACATGTACATACATAATCCAGTCTCCTTTGTCACATTCAGAGGGTTATGTCCTTCAAAATACTGCAAGGGCAAAAGAAACTACTGCTGTTCCAATATCATAAAAAAAATGGTATTTTAATAAGCATGACATTTGTAATACCTGTGAACTAAAAACTCCTACTATGCACATTAATTTCTATATTTTGCTCTGCTATCAAAGTGCAATTATAAAACTTATATACATATTTGTGTGTGTGTATGTATTAATACATTTGCAATACATCACTATGCTGTTTCCCCTCTCAGTTATTTAGGGCCATGAGACCCCCACATGCACTTTTCAGTGCTTACACTGCAAAAATATCATCTGTTCATTTTCCCGTTTTTGCAAAAAAAGCCCAAAAATTACATTCAGAGGAAATGTAAAATTTAATTTGTAACACAATGCTATTTTTATTCCAGAGACTGAAAAATATGTAACGCACAAAATTTTAATATTTCAAAGAGGATATTCTTAACATGAACATTCTATGACAATGGAGCCTAACTCCAAATGTTCACTCCTGGATAACTGATTTGCTGACCATCAAATTCCCTGAAAGTATATTGTTAAAATTAAAATGTATTTTAAAAAATTTTTAAACAAGTCCCCAGTATGCATTACCACTAGCTGATACACTTTTTATAAACAGAAATATTTGTGTCTCAGTAAATTGCAGTTTATGCCTACAGAACGAAAATGCATTTAGCATGTTTGAACATTTTAATGAGGCATCAGTGTCAAAATTTTCCTTTTGGACAAGGCTGTTTCCAACAATATGAAGGCTTTGACTGGTGAAGTTGCTTATTTTTTGTCTTAGCATTTAGAAGTGGTACATTTAACCTTTACTGCCCTACACAACCAGATGCTGGTCTCTAAAAGTACTGGCAAATGGCATACCTTGCCATATGCTAATCTCTGCATGGAAATTTAAAAATCCATGCTGAATGAAAAAACAATGGGCAGCATGAGATACATTTTGCATTAAAATCCATCAGTTAAAGGTTAAGAGTCACACAGCAATGCAACCAGTGAATGACAATCCTTACCAATATGTCTAAACAAAAATACACATACAATGTGCAGTATTAGAGTTAATGGCAATACATAATACAATAATAATTTACTTGATGTCATAATTAACCACCTCATATGGAAATAAAATTTATTATGCTCAAAGCAGGATGAGTGGCACTAGTAACAAACTGAAACAACCATATTAATTTAATAATTTTATAAAAATGTATTTCTGAAGTACTTAAAGGCTTGCCCAAGACATATCTCAGAAAACTGTATCACCTCATACGTTTTAACATTCAAAAGTTGCCCCTTTCAACAAAATACAGAGTCCATCAGAAAAATGTGAAAACCATTAATATCCGTGAACCATAATTCCATGCAACTGCCTGGTTAATTGGATTTAGTGTAGCATAGGCTTATATAACTTCTATGAAACCTGGTTGCAATACAGATACTACAAAGAAATAAGGCAATATTTTCACATTTCATATGTACTGCATGTCGGCAAAATATCATCTAATGACCAAAATCACCTACATTATAAAATTATGCATCTGGAAAATACATGTAAAAATTATCAATCCTGTTCATGCAAGCTGTGCTGGCTCAACACAGTGGGTTTAAAAGAAATTAAAAAATAGCTAAGAAATATGACATCTTGAGACAGTTTGTAAGAAAAGTACAGTGCTTCCATATGTTTTGCAGTAAGTTGTGACTTTCAAGCAAAAATAGCATTACTAGATTTTAGACCACCCACACCTTCATATTTAATGTCAAAATTACTAACATTAGAGATGGATGGTGTTCTTCCTTCAGTCTGTGACCACACCTCCTACAGACAAGAATGTAAGAAAAATACAAATCAAATGTCAAGTACAACTTACAGAAGGGTAATGTGAAGTATTTTCAGTAATGCCAAAACTATTGTTTAATTACCTACACAAATCTTATATATACACACATAATGGAATGCAAACTGAAGCAAGACAAATATAATTAACTAATATAATGTGCAGACCACATCTGCGCCTGCCTTTTGTCAAAAACCACAATACAAAATTCTGATTTGATGCTGGGGTGGGCACTAAAACCTGTCAGGTGAATTAAATTTTGGTCCATATTGGCCCAGGTTCACCCCCCTTTCTACAACAGTAGACCTTTCCCTGGCATTTACTAGTTTGTATACCTGTCAAAATATATGTAACTTCCTCATTTAGAAATCAAGTGACATGAATGTAATACTTAATGAAAAACTCTACAAAAGGTCATTGTAATGGCTTGCTTGACCCGTATTTTCCTTGCATGACAATAGTGTAACATTACAGGAACTCTTCCGATTGCCATATGCTGTATTATTGTAACTAAACTTTGGGCAGCCCCTGAAAAGATTTGGTCACTCCCAGGTAAAGCCTTAATGCAATATGCTGACTCAGGTATGACTGGATGGAGATAATTACCTTACAAGCATAATGGTGGACGAATGCTTTGTATCTCTCTCCAACTTGGGCACCACATTATACTGCAACCAGTAAGACAGATTTGTATGCACGTATTAGTGGTGACGTGAAATTGTAGGCTTTACAGTTTAGTGAAGTATTCTCTCTGTATCTCTTATAGACCCATCACAAAACAAATGTGCACCCTCACACTGATGCCCCACACATGCCAAATTGTTCCAGCCTTTGTATCTTTCATTCTGTAGTGTAAATATACATGACCTTCAACTAATTTCACTAGATCGTTAGGCTCAGCATACTCTTCAGTGCTAGACATGATCAGTAAAATTAAACCTGTCACTGTTGAGACAGGGTGGGAGTAAGCCTTGCATAGTGATTCCAATACATACAGCAGCCATCACAGTGATACAGAAGATGCTGTCAAGAACCACACCCTGGGGCCAACAACCATGGGGACTCAAAACTGGGGACCTCAGTAAAGAAGAAAGACCACTCACTCACTGGAGCATCCTTGTCAACAAAGACAGCACTCCTGTCCATGTGCCAATGTATTGTATGGCACATATCCAACTGCTGGCAGAAAATGCAAGCATGCATTACCCATACTACTTACACTTAAGGGATGAAGGACCATCTTCATCTTCTGCCCTTCCTGACATGACAATGGCTGGAATGTTTTCCTTTGCTGTCACTCTAAAAGTGGGATATGACATCAGAGACAATCTGCAGGATACCTGGAATACACTTTAGGAATTTTGGGCATGCCATTTTATGGTGACACCACAAAATGCAACACATTTATGTATCACACTTCTTACACCTCCGACATCAGCAAGAAATATTATATGGCTGATATAAACTATGAGACCATGGAAGGTGAGCATACTATATGAATTTTTTTGATATTCTGCATGATGCTTGCTAAATTTTACAGTTCCTGTGGCCATCTGACAAGGATGAAGTTACTGTAATTTTCTCACATTATATATGCTTCAGGAAAAGTATTTTGGCATTAAATTTCTGTGAGCTTTGTGGCACCAGATCCTTCACATCTGACATAATGGTTTTACCTTGATGATGGTTTGCCTTGGTAAAGATGCAGAATGCAACTGAAGAAATAAAAGAGACATATGCAACTATGAGACAAACAGTAGAAGGGGTTGAATGTATGTTTCTTACCATTTCAATCACTTCTGCTGCTTTACTTGATGATCCATTTACTAGAAAAAAAAATTGATGCTGTACTATCCTTTCAAACTCTTTAAACACAACTCTGGATTAACAATGCCGAAACTGAGGAAGAGTGCCATACATGCCAGAACAACAGGAGACTTGTGAGATCACAGACTTGCCAACTTCACGCTTTTGGGTTCTTATGTAGTGCAGGCAGGCAACTAGATACCAACACTTTCGTATGGCCCATTGGTCCCAACTTCAAGGGTCAAGTAGTCCAAGAAATGAAGTCAGTGACTACTGAAAGATACACAATGCGCACACTGCATACCAATAAGGGAGACGGAATGGCAAATTTCTGTTTGATGGATCAGTGTACATTGAAATAAGACAAGCTGAGTTTTGACCTTCCCATTCTGAATAGTTGTTGAGTCTTGTGGAGTCAAGATTTCTCATTAAGATTTTCACGTAGCAGAAAAACTGGGGTTTCCTCATTCCTGATAGAAGAAAGAAGTCTCTGGTAACAAAAGTGGCTTGCCTTCTACTAAGAACAATGGTTACTGCCTGAGAAAGAGGGTAAGGTTGATATGTTGTGTGTGTTCTGTTTGTGATGCAAAACCAACATGAAGTAGTAAGTGTGTAAGGAGTAAAGCAGGCCTGTATGTTAACTCCCTGTTTCAGAAATTACCACACAATATTTTTACTGTGAACCCTTCCAGAGCAGACACGTCATGGATATGCATTTGGCAACTTTACAACAAGGGGGAAAAAAGTCTTATCTCTTCTCTTATTACAAATCAACATTTCATTTTCTTCTGTATACAGAATATTAGTTCTGTAAAATATGGCCCACTGTGTGGGGTTCTTTGTTTAGTTTGACACTGCCTACTTTTTGTTGCATTTAATCCACTGGTTTTCTAGATAAGCATGATAAGAATTTTCCATAAATTTTTAAAAGCCCATAATTCAACTTCATCACACATATTTCACAAATGAGATTCACTTCCAGTATGTAATTCACAATTACACCTTAGAACTGCAATGATAATCATGTTAAAAGTTGAGACTGAACTGAGTGTTAAATAATGTAATAACAACTAATTTGTATTCTCTGGTAGATGGGCAAATAAACCAAATAAGCAAAGAGATGGCACTTAGAGAAAGGGGTTATGAAAGTTAAGTGTGTTGTATACACTACAATATTACTTTGTACACATTATTTCTTCATAAAGTAATGTATCAACGTGCTCACATACTATATATTTAAATGAGTAACATATCTAAAAAGCTGCATAGCCACCAACTCATGAAATGTACTACAATACATGAATCTACAAGTGCCTTAGAGTGAGCATAGTGCTGCAGACATACAATACAAAACATTGTAACAGAAGTTAAAACACATTCTGAGATAATTTGCAGCTCACTTCTCACATTATGCAAGTCACTCATCAAATATCACTAGGAATTGCAAGACCTCGTTCAAAATTGGGCATAATTAAACATTTGCAGAGGGAACAAATGATGTTCCTGACAAAAATGTCATATTGTGTTCTAAACTCTGTTTCAAAACTACCTTCCACACCAATGCCAGCAACTGAAAGCGCATTACAAAACAATAAGAATCACATTTTTTTAAAACATGAAGTTACATGCACTTAGATGACATGCAGTTCCTTACTTTCCGACCATAAAAATTAGTGGCAAGAGGACAAACATCAAGCAACATATGTATGTAAAAACTGATTCAGTCACTTTATGCTATAAAACCTAAATATTCTTATGGAGGGTCCTTATTTTATTTGGTCTGTACCAATGGTCACTTCCTGTTCACTAACCTAGCACAAAGAAATTGCTCAACTCAGTGAGCTGCTGACCACCCACACTATTGCAGAGGCACTTTTATGTTGGTACAGGCATGCTGAAAGCACATACGATATGTCACACATTCTGACACAATTATTTTAACACTATAAACAGTTCACTGTGGTTGTTAAGGGAGTATTTTTGGTGACAGAATAAGCAGAGTATTACAGCCTCCATATTTGCCAGACCTGAACCTCTGTGATTTTTAATGGAGAATGTTACAGATAAAGTGAGTAAAAATCTAACATTAATTAACTGCAGTACATTGAAAAAATGCACAAGGATGCCAACTCAAGTCAAACCACAGTAGGAATAACTGATGCACTGCCTGCCACCATGCAAAGCAGTCAGTGAAGGGGCCAACCATACGAGCCAGATAAACTAAGGACCCTGTAGTTTTACTATAATGCAGGAATACTGAAGATGCAAGAATAGCCACAGGACACATCACTAATTACAATAGCAGTGACAATGAACTGGATATTCATGACAGATTAATCAAATATCAAAATTAATCAATTCCCTTCAGTGTTGTTATTCACACACAGTAAGTAGTCTTTACTTGGCAAAGCAATGTGAACTGTCTCTTCAGCCAACTTCAGAATATTTAAGCATCAGGAAGCACTGTACTTGTTTCAGAGACAGAACAATTTACACTGAGTACAGGCCACACCCATACTACTTTCACTGTTCCCTGCTATTTCAATGTATTGAAGCTAGTCATATTTATATTTGCAGTCATATGTGCAATCAAGATACACAGTTTCAAAAGTTTCAATACATCTCTCCTATTACCACAGTTCCCCATCCTTTTCTTTTGCAGGAACTTCAATCACACGTGGTTTATCAATAATTCGAGCTGTTCTATTTCCCTTCTCAACAATTCCAATAATCCAGGCCTGATAACCTTCTTGCTTCTCTATATCCTTGCAGTATGCAGCAGCCTGCTCCCTTGGCAAGCAAATAAGTAGACCACCTGTAAATTAAAAAGTGAAGTTATGCCATTTTATTTGTTCTTTCAAATTCCTTTCAAAACAGGAAGTCAGGGATATTTGAGGATCTCACAGTGGCCTTGAAGATTAAAGTTTTCTGGGATGTTATGCATCAACTGGTAAATATTTACTGATGTTTCAAGCAGCATACTGTCTTCATCTTCAGGATCAAGCAATCCAATACTGATTCTTGACTGCCTTAACCCTGAAGATGAAGACACTACCCCTCATCAAAAGACTGGTAATTATTTACCAGTTGACATTATATAACACCTGAATGTGAAACTTCATCAACAGTCATTTCACTCAGTATACTATGGGAATGCAATACACTGTGGTAGGTGGAACATTAAGAATCCATTCTGGACCTCAATACAATTTCCAGCTCAGGGGAATATCCCTGCAAGGAATGCAGATGAATGCACTTGCGTAAGATCTCATGGAAAATGTTACTACCCATCATGAAAGTATTCATTCCCAGACCACTGAATGTACAAATACCAATATACTTCTTATATCTGCATTCAACACCTTGAAATCACATGCACGCCTGTCTAGAATATGATCAAGAACTCATAAAATAATACAATACACAGTTCACTTGCTCACTACTCCAAATGCCTGATGTTTTCGGTCTGTATGAAGTAGAACAGCCTGTCACTTGCACCAACAGCAGTCCAGTAGTCCCCTGTACCCTGCGAGACACAAATACCACCCCACAGAGATCTTCTCATCAGCTGTCATCAATACGTGAAAATCACTTTGAAATATTCGGGGGGGGGGGGGGGGGGGGGGGGAAATATTCCTTCAGACACCTGCCCCTCCTGTTTCTCCTTCGCCCCCCTCCTCTCTCCATCACTTTTTTTTTTTTTTTTA
>Ga0131853_10012497_pt1 | contig 15556 bp, 9 predicted proteins | sample TergutLab28metaG_FD_92764 | JGI IMG/M metagenome (GOLD analysis project Ga0131853, IMG submission 92764) | Labiotermes labralis P1 segment gut microbial communities from Petit-Saut dam, French Guiana - Lab288 P1 (version 2) (version 2) | ecosystem: Host-associated > Arthropoda: Insects >...
AAATTTTTAAATATTTTCTCCTATTTTGCCTCTTTGTTGTTCCTAAACTTTCATTTGCTGCTGATTTTAGTATGTTTTGTAAAGTTTTCCATTCCCTCTCAATGTCTATTTCATTTTCCTTTGCATTGTTTAAGTGGAGTTTCACTCTTTGGGTGTAGAGCCATCTTATGCTTTCGTCATTTAGCAATCTTACTTTAAAAAATGTTTCCTGCTTTAATGGGAACTTTTTAGAGCTCTTGTTTAACCATCGTGGTGGAAAATTTACTTTTGCGCATAATAGGTAATGGTCACTGTCTATTTCATTGCTTCTGTAAACTCTGACGTCTTGAATTACCTTTGAAGTTTTCATATTTGTTATGAAGTAGTCAATGATTGATTTGTGTCCTCTTGCTTCCCAAGTAAATTTATGAATTTATTTGTGCTTAAAAATGTGTTAATTATTTTTAAATTATTGAATGTGCAAAAATCTATCAGTTTTCTTCCATTGTTATTTAATGTAGCTTAACAATATTAGGAGTATATGCCCCGACAGAGGGGAGGGATGAATTAAATGAAGAATTTTATGAAACACTACAGAAGGTATTGGATAAAGTGAACAGAAACGACTACGTAATGTTGATAGGGGACATGAACGCGTGAGTTGGAAACAAGAGTGATCAACATAGTGGGCACAAACGGAGAATAAAATGATTGTAACGGAAAATCAATTTATATGACAAAATTTCTCAGTATTACTTTGACAGCCAGAAATATCGCATAGATACCCCAGATTTCAACGCGGGTTGATGTAGTGAGAAACCGGTGTAACAGTAGTGTAACAGGTAGAGAGTCAGATATTAATGAACAAGATAACCAGTCAATGTACGTATAACGTAACATTGAGGCCCATTCGTTCAACCACTGTTGCAATTGAAAAGCAATAAGTATTACACATTCTGAGTGTGTGTCTGTAGCCTTAGGTATCCAGCATACAATACACATTCGCCATATTGTCATCTGTGGCTTGCCCTGTTTTACAATATTTTTCCACTTATCTCATAAACGGCACGATTTTCGAAAGAAATTCTTTGAACACAAAATGTGCGTTTTGATTTTCTCTACAGCTTTTGTCTGAAACAGTTCTCCATCTGACAAGAATTTGGCGAGATATGATCAAAAATGTATATTGGTCTTCAAGTAAAGTACGCGTTATTCTTGTAAAATAATTAGTGGAAGTTGAATTTTCTCCACAGAGTTTCGAAAAATACACAGATATCAAAGTTCGTTACAACTCGTCCAGTGGGATCCGAGTTGTTCCATGCGGACAGACGGACAGGCATGAAGAAGCAGTAATCGTTTCTCTCAATTTTTCGAACGCACCCAAAAATTTTGTGCATTTTGTCTTTTTTTTTTTTTGCTAAGTCGTCTTTAAGAAGTTTTGTCGAAACTTGTAGACGCCTATGTGTACGTCTGTCCGATCTCGCTGAACACTCTGGTGCGTTTCACAATTTTGATTCGCTCATCTCTTTGTGTTTACAACGAAGTATCAGAGGTGCTGGTAATATCGTGGCTGTTTGTAACTCAACCGACATACCAAGGGTTCTTGTATTAACCGTACCAGTTGCTGTTCTTAATTTGAACACCTGGCTGCATTCATTTTCTTCCCCTTGATTGCCTCACATTTCGTGTCCTATCATCTTATTGGACGTTGCATGTAAAATCTGTGTTGAATACATCGTTAAATGGCCCCAGTGTTGCCGCCTGAAGTGCCTGCCTCATGCTATCAAACTAGATCAATTTCCTGTCGCCGCCCATACAGACGCACTGTGTATCCACGCGCCAAACAGACTTATTGTCTGGTCCTTTTCCTTCGAATGTAGGTCACGACGTTCGTAGTTGTGTTATGAGGCGAGTCGTGACGTCGCCATGGTAAACAGCTCTTTGCCATGCGACATTTTGGTTCTTACAGCAGGCCTGAATGGGATTTCAGTCAGAGATACGAGTGTGGCGGTATTGATGGCTTTATGGGTACCAGCGCTTCGTCTGGTGGTACTAAACTGCCCTGAAGATGTGGCGAGCAAGCTCCTTCGAAAAGGAACCTGTATACGAATACAGGTTCCGTCATATCCCGGAATCTCCAACTCTTTCGCAACGAAGTGCGAAGGTTCAGTACCAAGTCCGCCATCCTGAGGGCACCTCATTGTTTCCTTTTTTGTCATTTGCCTCTGCTAAGCATTCGGACAGCAAGCAAGAAATATCGACCGCTGGAAAGAAAGAAGATCGTTGTCAGGTGTAGTTCTGTTCCTAAAATAACGAGGTATCTTACAGTGTGTGCTGTGTATCACGTGGTTAGGCGCAATTACACTGCTCTAATCTGCACCGCGTCACACCTAGAGGAACACAGGCCTTATGAACTAATGTAACATTGTAAATATCTGCAGACAGCATTCAGTTGGACAACAGTGGTGCACCGGTGTGAGTAATATTTGTTTGGCATAGCGTAACAGTTCTGTCTCTGGATCACGGCTTCGATTATAGCGATTAGCTAGAACAGGACTGTGACGGTGAAACAGCGCTTTTGTTTGCATATATGCATATATTAACGTTAATACGGATACAGAAGGACGGCTAGTTTGGACGTACAACAGAGAGAATCTAAACAAAAAAATATGCAACAAAAAGTGAAATAATTGTGGGGGGGGGGGGGAGAGGCTGCAACGTGCGAGGCCTCCCACCCCCTCAATGTGTGCTGCACATCAAATTGCACTGCCAGTGTTGTCGTGAACCAGAAGGAGTGTTCTTCGCAAAAACTGCATAAAGGGGTACTGAGACGGAGCTGCCTGAACTTTAATCTTGACGTTGATAATTGTGATACTAATGATTAGTCTTATTTCTTCTTTTTTGCTGTTTATTTAACGATGCTGTCAGCAGCTGAGGCCACCAAGCAAGTCCACTCAAATTGTAACATTTCTGATTTGGAAGCAGGAGGTGCCCGGCTCGAATGTCGCCCGAGAAGCAGTCTATCTTGACTGAGATTTTTCGTGCCTTTTCTCAGTCCCTCCAGGCAAATTTCAGCTTAATAAACCAGGTTATAGCCGCCCCCTGCCATATCTTTCCAATTACTTATTCACCACTCAGCTGTATGACGTTACAGGCTCTACAGTCAGAGTTATTGACACTGTCGTTAATATCAGACAGGCAGGAGCGTAACTTTTCTAGCGGCAGGTGAATGATGACAAGAAAGGTGTGGAAGAGCGGTCGCCACCTATATGGGCATTCGCCTGAAGGTACTGAGGAGGACCACTAAAACCTCAGTGAAGATAGTTTGTGCCCGGGCAGAGATTTTAAGGGGGAATGACAAAATCAATTTACAAAGGTTATCGCCTGAGCAGACTTGCGCGATTTATGTGGCCGATTATGTCTATATGATAAGAAACAGCAGCTTTTTCGTACCCCACATCAAAACACGCCATGAGGTTTCGAGCCCCCTCCTGTTTTGCAGAAGGCATATTTCACGAGGTATCTGTACTCGCCCAGCGCAGATGCACGTGATAGCGTGCCCTTTCTCACGGGTGCAACTGTATGCGACGAACATCAATAGTTCCACGTTTCGTTAGGCGGAGTGCCTCCCTGCCTCCAACCAAGTCGGTATCTTGAGTTGCTAGCAAATAATTCAGTCGTCCCAGATGGTTTCCACCTTCTACTGCCATACCTAAATAGACCGTGCATTGTGTTCTCCTTGATGTCAGGCTGTTTCATGCAGAATTTTGTGGTTTAGGGCATGCGAGAGCTGGTAAAATTTGTGGTAATATGACCTTTCAGGATCGCGGTACTTTTATGGGGTGCGAATCTGATTAATCTACAGATCAGTTTATGCATGAAGATAATGCATGCTAGGATATGGCGCTGTGTACTCTGGTAGATAGGCACACACTTATACCAGACCATACGGTGTCACTTTACAGAAAGTAGCGATATTCTTAGTCATTACCTTCGAAATCCGAAATTTCACAAGTCTAGGCATGGGTGAATTCGGGGGGTACTCCAAGAAGGGAGAATAACTGGTCGACGTGCGTTCCGAGCGGGTGTCAATAGGAATTAGCGCTCAGGGTAAGGAGCAGATCGATCGGTGTGCCCAGTTGTGCCTTGTTATTGTTTGGTACCAGCGAAATTTCATGTGCAGTGAAATATCGGTCGTGGACATAAGGGGTGCAGCAATGGGTTAAGGGTCCATCTAACACAGTTCGATGCAGTCAGGAAACTCATGGACTGTTTGAAACAGAATGCAACGAGAGAGAGGCGCATTACACAGGAAAATGAAATTTGTCTAACTTCTGTTTGATTATTCAGTCAAAGTTTATAATAACAAAATTGCCTTTTGCTTTGCTTTATATTCGTACACAGGGTGATCACGTGGAATGCGGGCGATTTGAATGTAAGTTTTAATGTTGCTCACGAAGTACGAGACAAAGGAATGAAAACTGAGCTTTTTTTTTGAAGGTATCTGATCCTGATATTTGACACGTCGTTGCTGGGCGAGTAGTTCCCCACTTTTCGAAGTTTCGTATTGCCTTCTTCAGGTGTCAGGCAGTCATTATAGCTCTGAAGATGAAGGAACTGCGATCCCTCGGAACCTAGAGAACCGCTCACGCAGCGGCACAGCTTTACATCTCAGAAGACTGGAATCTTCAACAGCGCAATTGTGAAAATCTAAAATCTCGCTTGAAACTGATCAAGTTTTGGTGACCTGTGTTTGCAAACGTTTAATGAGGGCACCGTGAGTAGCGCGGCACAAAGCACATGTATATTCAGGTTCACTCCAGTTATTTCTAAGCACGGCTGATATGAATGTGGTTGTAGCAGCTTCTGTCGCCCAAGCACGTTTCACCAAAGCGGTGGGTCATGGTGGTATTAGTTACAAATGGGCGTAGTCTTGTGGCTGGTATTCTAATTCTAGCGTGCTGCAAAAAAAAATGGCTCGCAAGGGTGCTGCGAGCAGCAAAAGTTTGAGAACCACTGTCGAAGTGAGACCCACCTTGAAGACAAGTGCCTATCGCGAATGCTTAGAGTCGTTCTAATGCACGATTTGAAAGCGTGCGCCTGCTCTCAGATTGACCCGTTTTTCTGCTGGCAGAGCTTTGCTTCATTTGCACATCTCTCAAGTCATACTAAAGATATGTAACTCAGGCAAACTTACTCATTGACGAGACTAAGAAGTTCGCAGGAAATACTCCGAGTGCATACCAACAAACGTGTTAGGAACTGTCAGTGCTGATTACAAGGTACGATGTTTATCCGATCGTTGCTGGGTTACTTGGTATTAAATAGCATGCAGATTGCTTCAGCGGATTGAAAGTTATTAGAAATGGCAATTTACAGTTTACAAATCGTTACAGTCCTCTCTGGGTTCTGCTAGCGTACCTCACACAAACAATATAATGTGCAGGGTACCGGACAGGATCCAGCTCCGTTCATAGCGCATTGGATGTTGGTAGAACAAGAAACCAACTGGCAAGAGGACAATTGTTAATAATAATAATAAACAAGGCTTATTTTAAAAACAAAGCAGGAAGTAATGCAGTCACAACCCATTCAGATACGAAGAGGAATATTCCAAGGGGACGCTATTTCGCCATTACTCTTTTGTATCGCACTCATTCCATTAAAAAACAAGCTGAACAGAGTTGATTGTGGAGATCAAGTACATGGAACTGAGAGGAAAATAAGTCACTTATTGTATATGGATGACTTGAAACTGCTCGGTAGAAATGAGAATGATTTGAATAATGAAATGAAAATTGTGCAAACAATTAGCAAAGATATAAATATGAATTTTAGTTTAGAAAAATGTGCAAGAATATGTTTGAAAAGAAGTAGTGTCCAAGGCAAAATGTATGTAGGAAGCACATTTGAGAACGACATTAAAGAACTGGACCCGAGAAAAGCATATAAGTATTTAGGCACAGAAGAGAGTTTTGACATACAGCATAAGAATTAGAAAGAAAAGCAGAAGAGGGAATACTTGAGGAGACTGAGACTAGTTTTGGTTACAAAATTAAGTGCAAAGAATAAAATTCAAGCAATTGGTTCATTGGCAGTACCAGTACTTAGATATAGTTTTGGAATTGTGAACTGGCACCAAAAAAAACTGCAAATCTAGACCGGAAAATGAGAAAACTACTAACCATTTATGGACAGCATAACCCAAAGGCAGATATACATCCTTGTATGTTCCCAGAAAACAGGGAGGAAGGGGCTTGATGCAGTTAGAAGCAACCCATGCAGTAGAAATTACAAAATTGGTGGAATATGTAGACAGGAAGGAAGACTCATTAATACAGGTTGTCAGAACACACCAACACAACACCGACTCAGAAGTGGTACAGACAGCTAGATGCCTCAAGACAGAAGTACAGAAAGAAACGAGAAAAATGAAGGACAGCATAGCGGTGAAAACAAAAGAAAGATGGCACGGCAAGAGGATGCATGAACAATTGGCATGTAACTTAGACGAAAAGCTGGTGGACATTGAACAGTCATTTCGCTGGCTAAAATGTGGTGACATCAAGGGAGAAACAGAAAGTACCATAGTGGCAGCTCAAGACCAAGCAATTAGTACAAACTATTTTAAGAATAAAATTTTGAAGGAAGAAATAGTGAGTAAATGCCGTTTATGTAAGCAACATGAAGGAACTATTGACCACCTTCTTCGGGATCCCCCATTTTGGGGAAGAACGAATGTTTAATGAGACACGATATAGTTTGTACACTTTTGCACTCAGTATGCAAAGCCTTAGACATTGAAAGCACAGACAAATGGTACACACACATGCCCAAGCCAGTGTTGTGGAATCAAGCAGTACATACAGACAGAGAAGTTACAGCAAATAGGCCAGATATAATAATTGAAAACAAAAAAGAGAAAACATTCACTCTGATAGATGTGGCAATAGCTGCAGACAGAAATGTTGTGCAAAAGGAAGCGGAAAAGAAGTTAAAATACAAGAGTTTATGTATAGAGATACAGCGAATGTGGAACCTGAAGTGTACGATTGTACCAGTAATAATTGGAGCCACTGGAATAGTAACGAGAAGCTTAAGGAAAAATTTGGAAGCTGTACCAGGAAGACATTCGAGAGATTGACTACAAAAGACAGCTATACTTGGAACATCACACATAATACGGAAAGTACTGCAGTGTGAAGCTTGAAGCGTGAGCGGTGGGGATCACCGCTGGTTCAAGAGAAGTAACAGGAAGAAAAGGCCTGTGACAAGAGACATCCATATCGGATAATATTAATAATAATAATAATAACTATTATTTATAACAATTTATAATGAACATTTTAACACTGTCAATTTTAACTATAATCTGTACACTTGATATGCGTAAGCATTGTAAGACTGTTTTATTACTGTAAGTTTTAGCAATATAGCTGTTAGCTCCTTAATGATGGCAGTTATGCCGAAACATGTAAGAGCTAATTAGAAGTGAAATACATAATAGTAGAAATGTGCATTGGTTGGTGCTGTAAGGATTTTTAAATAATTTGTAATGCACATAATGAAAAATGTGAAAAAGTATTAGAAAAGGCAATGTTTTGCGATGGCATTTAGTAAAATGTTCAGCCTTTAGGGCGAGAAAATTCTCCACACTTAAAGGCAGCAGCTCATGTACGTAGCCAAACAATTTCTCATACACCTCTGTGTTTTTTTTTTTTTTGTGTGTGTAACGTGGCTTGAGAGTGGGCCAGGGCCTCCTTCTTGTCGAATTTTCGCGATCATACTCAGACAAACCCTACTCGGTAGGACTTACTCTGAACTGCTGATCAGCTCGTCGCAGAGACCTGTGCCTGACAACACACAACACTCGCAAGAGACATACCTCCATGCCCCCGGCGGGATTCGAACCCGCAATCCTAACAAGTGAGTGGTCACAGATCCACGCCTTAGACCGCGCGGCCACCGGGATCTGCACCTCCTGATCTACTGTTCATAATCATGTTTTACATATTACAGTAAGTCGTACTTGCTGATCACTCAATGACAAGGTTCCCTTCATGTGGTCTAAATGTAACACCGACAGTACCTTTAACTACTGGGCAGCGTGGGACAGTATTACAAGCGGAGGAATACATTGCTTGGTCAATCGAGACAGGAATTTTACGAGGGTTTGGCTGTTTGTTTCTTAACTCGTTGAACGAAATATTTTTCCAGAAAACACTCATTCATGGATGTAGTCAGTTTGTTGGTTACGTTTATCATATTTTCAAGTCAAGGCGTTTAAGAAATTATTTATGTAGCAGGACGTTACGTTTGCACACAGTTGTACCCGAACATTGCGTCGAAGATCGGCGTGTCAGGGCGACGTCTTCTCGGACTGCGGCTTGTTGCGTGCAGCAGCATACAGAGTAGGCGGTCCAGCGTTCTAGATGCAGTTAGCGGAGTGCAGCCGGTGACGTAGAATATAATAAAGTTATTAATTTATCACTTAGATTGCCACGTTTAAGTTTATCATTTATGGTGAACAGATATTGTAGGCTTACGATGAGCATTTTGTACGGCGATGAGCGGCGGCCGGCTTGTTTGTGTCATCTGCAGCTGTGTGTAACCTGTTACAGCTGGTGTGGACAGGACGAATGGAATTTATTGCCGAGGACGAAACATGAACTGGTATCTGAGCCGTCTAATTAACAAATATTGGAAGTAACTTTACAAAGTTCCTTCAGAAATAAAAAAGGGAAAGTAGACCATCGTTGATATTGTGTACATTTCGTGTACAGATAACATCTGTGTACTTTCTAGGAACCAGAAACATAAATAATCAGAGGCACGGCTCAGTTGCGTGCCTACGTGCAATATCCACATGCATAGCATGAATGAATGGACGCACTCGGCACAGAAGTTTGTAACATTCTCTCGGAAGTTCAGTGGACCCTACTTAGTTCGTGTTCACATTGACCGACAATGGCGGACATCTTCAATTCTTATCTTCCCGTGTAGACTGTTTAACGGCGCTATCCTTAGCTCATACAGAGAGCACAAAACTGCCTTCAGTAGTCGTCCATTGCAGCTCTTCATGTCCGCTACTTGGTATTCCAGCCCGACTTATTTTTGTCATCTGTTTTTAGCTATTCTGAAGGGCTAAACATGTAGTCATTCCAGGAGATATGACACGCTTTTCGGAAATTGTCTGTGTATTTGTATTTGTTGTATCAGATTTTGAAGACATGGTATTGTGATCAGATGTAACTAACTCTTTCTGGTACTTTTGTGTTCATACCGTGCGTATTGAATAATAGATTGCTTATTATAAACCAACACATGCGCAATTAAGTACTGTACATTTATATTAAATTACTCCAGCATGTTTCGGTGTTAATGAACAATCTTCAGGGAGTTTACAAGCCGTGTTAGCTAAAGTCGTGAATCATTCAATGACAAAATACAATGTAGTAATGTGTTGTTATGATGAAATTTTGGTTAATATGGCCGCATATGTAATTCCTAGTTAGGTGTATGTGTGTGTGTTTTGTGTGTGTGTCCGAAGTGCGGAGTAAGCAGGGATTTTTACTCCGCACCACACACACACACACACACACGCACGCACACATACACACACGCACCTAACCAGGAATTACATATGCGGCACATTTACCAACATTTTATCATAACAACACATTACTACATTGTATTTTATCATTTTAATAATTCACAACTTTAGCTAACACGACTTGTAAACTCCCTGAAGATGGTGTATTAACACCGAAACATGTTGGGGTAATTTAATATAAATTTACAGTACTTATTTCTGCATATGTTGGCATGTAATAAACAATTTGCAACTTTTTCTATTATTTAGACGTCGAACAAATTTGAGAAAAGAAAGGCAATAAATACCCGCAATTTCAACTTGAAGAAAGGTTGAAGAATAAGAGACCAACTTGATGTCACTAGTTATTAAGTTTTATTTCACTTCTTCTATGCCCAAAATGTTTCGAACATTAATACATCCATCATCAGGAGCCTGCGACTTTTCTATTGTATCACCACATTGGTCGTGTGTTCTTGTTTCGGTGTGTGTTGGAGTGTCGGTGTTGCTGGGTTGGGGTGGTATCCGTGTAGCAGGCTGAAGCACAACTTCAGCCTGCTCCACGGATACCACCCCAACCCAGCCACACCGACACACCGAAACAAGAACGCACGACCAATGTGGTGATACAATAGAAAAGTCGCAGGCTCCTGATGATGGATGTATTAATGTCCGAAACTTGTTGAGCATAGAAGAAGTGAAATAAAACTTAATAACTAGTGACACCAAGTTGGTCTCTTATTCTTCAGCTATCACAATGATGCACGGTCCAATATACATAAGATTTTAAAAAGGCTTTAAATGAGAGAGGACTATTTATTTACATAAACCAACTAACGCATTTTCCATTGTTTAAGAGAAAAAAACGGGCTTTATATTTAAGCAAACGAATGAAAATTTGAAGTAGTCAATAATTACGTAAGGAAATTTTGTTACGCGATGTGCTCAAAGGCATCAATCAAGAGTAGCTTTGAGTGGTGTGTTTGATTTTTCGTAACTTAAAACAAACAAAAGGAGCTTCTACTCGTATAAATCTGCTTTGGGATAAACAAAAGTAGAGAGAATTGTACCACAATTAGGCTGCGTAATTCACTCTAAAAATAACACATCATTCAAACGCATCTATTTTATTGTAAGCAAAGTTAGTTACAAGAAATCGCTAGAAGGTGTCTACTGGCGAATTCGAAATAATACTCATCAACGAAGGTATGATGAAATTTAGAGAGGACTGTCTCTTACGTGAACGAATACAATACAGATAACTGCGCTCCTCTGTGTTATTACGCTGCGTAATGACCCAGTAGGGCGTTGTTCTCAGCTACTTGGGGGGTGGAAGCCTGAAATCATGCAGAATGCAATACACTTCAGTTGGCAGCAGTGTATCCCAGTGTTTCTTCAGTTGACAGCAGTGTATCCCAGTGTTTCTTCAGTTGACAGCAGTGTATCCCAGTGTTTCTTCAGTTGACAGCAGTGTATCCCAGTGTTTCTTCAGTTGGCAGCAGTGTATCCCAGTGTTTCTTCAGTTGACAGCAGTGTATCCCAGTGTTTCTTCAGTTGGCAGCAGTGTATCCCAGTGTTTCTTTAGTTGGCAGCAGTGTATCTTGAAGGAGATGTTACTGACAAACAGTATATTAAGATTTTAAAATACTAAAAACTGCAAGATCTTGTAGATTAGTCTAGTATTGGGTTGTTTATAAGTCACTAATATGTGATGCCAGTTGTGATAGCGAGTAAACACGTTGGGTTTGGCTTCCTCTCTTCTGTTCCAAATTACCAATTCCCGTAGTACTCTGAATTTCGGAATAATTCTCCATAACATGAGTGCAGTGTTGTTCACGAGAAGAAGAGGATTATGGATCTTTTTACCAGTTCCTTTTGCGTATCAGGCGGAGGTCAACATGCTATCCTCCAAAGACTGGTCTACTTAAGAATGTGGGTACACGAAAAACTAAAACCGCAAAAAGAAAATGAATTTCAAGACAACAGTGCTTGTACGTAGACTTTGCTTCTCACTTGTTAAATGGCGTTCTCTTGCAGCCTGCCTTCCGCTTGGCACTGCACGTTTTTGCGTACAGTCATCAGCTTTCATGCAGCAATGCTGAACACCTTCGACGTCAAATCCAATCATCTGCTCTTGTCGTTATGCGATAATTTTCCCAACATACAGCACCCGAGTGTCAATACACCTCGGATTCACCAGCCGTAATCTTTATATCAAGATATTTTCCTCTTCTTCATATTCCTCGGTAGCTTTTTTGAGCTTTTCTTTTAGTTCTGTGTGTACTTCGATATCCTTCGGCTTTTATGTGCTTTCAGTAAGCTCTGAGGATGTTCAGACAATGGCCAGGTGTGTCATGGTGTGTCCTTCAGCAGGACACCCAAAGACACCAATGAAGGGTCCCATCAGAAGGCCTGGTGTTAGTGATGAGGACTAAAATTATTCACTACGTGCCAGTTTTGAGATTTTTGCGTCCAAAATTGACCTTTCGTGGTCAGCAGTAAAACGGCACAGACTACATTATGTAGTGTGTGTGACGTGTTGGTGGCATCGTGGGGTGCGGAAGTGGACGCAAGAGAACATTGTTTTCCCCCTGAACTGTCAACTTTCACTTCGCAGCTCGAGTTCTCATAACTCATGAAGAAAGTAAGAGCAGATTGAAGTCGGGGAATGCTTCCTGTCATTCGATACCGAATCGTTTGTCTTCCATTTGACTCTTCAAAAATTTAAAGATTAAAATGTACAGTACTATAATTTTACCTGTTTGTGTGGGTGTGAAATTTGGTCTCTCACACTGAGGGCGGAACGTAGGCTGAGGGTGTTTGAGAATAGGGCGCTGAGCAAAATATTTGGGTCTAAGGGGGACGAGGTTACAGGGGAGTGGATAAGCCTACATAAGGAGGAGCTTTATGGTCTATACTGCTCACCCAATATTGTTCGAGTGATCAAATCGAGAAGAGGGAGATGGGTGGGAGGGGGTGGGGATGCTGTGGCACTGCATGTGTGTGGGAAAGGAGAGGTGCGTACAGAGTTTTGGTGGGGAAACATGATGGAAAGAGGCCACTTAAAAGACGTGGGGTTGGATGGGAGGATAGTATTAAATTTGTTCTTCAAGAAGTGGGATGAGGGCATGGATTGGATTGATCTGGCTCAGGGTAGGATCATATGGCGAGATGTTGCGAATTCGGTGGTACACTTTCGGTTTCCATGAAATGCGGGGAATTTCTTGAGTAGCTGAGAAGCGGTTAGCTTCTCAGAAAAGACTGTGTTTTATGTAGTTAATTAATTAGCATCTGTTTTGTCTCGTACTGCGTGAGAAAAGTGCAAATTTTCTGGACTTTCGGTGTAATTACTTAGGAGTTTGTATTTCTTTGAAATCAACACTAAACTGGACAGGAGATTGTGTATATGTGATATGTACCTCCATACTTCGTGTCTATAATTTCACACCTTCCCTGTGAAGTAACTGTAGCGATATTGAATCCATATTCATTGCGGATTCACGGTTCTGTCTCGCTGTCACCAAACTGTTACTATATTTCGGAACAGGGGGTGACAACGCGCTCGGTTTTGGCCTGTCGTGTTTCCACATAGGCCTGATGAACTGCAGTTCATTTGTCATTAGTATTCTGGAGCGATGGAATAGTTGCAAGGAGCTGTATTTTGTTGTGCCTTTTTGTATGCAACGAACATTTAATCTGTAGAGTTTATGTAGGCTGTCGATACCTTCTGTACAAACTTCGTACTGTGCACACGTTGTTCAGTGTGACTGAACTTGCAAACACATCATCACATTGGACGTCAGTACGTACAAATAAAACAAGACTATCCGTGCTTCGTCAAGGACGCCGGAGTATACCTTAGACAGCTTACATAATTCATAACTTAAATGCATTAAGGAGGAAATCGGACGTTGGATCAATGTGAGCCGATATTGTCACGTGCAATGTCTTGCGGTTACCTTGCCGTTACTGTGACTGCAGTGTGATGTACAGCGTTCGTACAGTATGTCATTTAGTGATTTATTGTATGACTGTGTTTGCTTCTCAAGCTCTGGCGTAGAATCCCAGGGTAATTGGTGGACTGGAATTGGAAATCATTTGGAAGGAAGCGACCAAAACACGAAACATTTTTTTTAAAATTAGTGACCGTTTTGTTTGGCTGCGCACATCTGTGTCTTTTACAGATTTACGTTGTATTCAAGGCGTCAGACATAATCTAGAAGTGCCACAAAGCCACAGTGTGTTCGTGTTGTGGTACACTGACATTTGGCACATGCCAAGGCTTGCAACTTCAGGATCACCCATTTTCTGTTCTTCTTTGTGACATTTCAGTTCCTTATACGGAAATTTATTTAGAGGAGGTGGGAATATGGGAACAATGAAGACCTGTCACTGACAATAAACGCGCCATTTCCCGTAATTTTTATGTTTAAACTGAGTGATAAATTCAGTTTTGCGACGGCTGTACAACGTTTTTCATCAATCGAAGAATTGTGTTGTTTATATGCGTCTGACGGGCTGCTGCGTGACCAGAGGTCAATGTGTGCATTGTTGTACCTTGCACTGATCTGCTTAGAAATGGAGGTGGGGTAAAACAATTTGTGCTTAAGCGTTACTCCACGGCGGGAAAAGTTTCAGGCATTCTTTGTCTTTTTGGTTTATTTAACAACGCCAACTCAGAGATTATGTTGAGTGATTTAATGATAGAGAATTAGGAACTGAAAAGATGAGGAAAGAAGCGGCGGTGCCGTGATGTAATGCGCTGCCTTGGAATTTGCTTGGAAGGACTGAGGAAAATCACAGAAGTCCTCAGCCTCCACTTGTTGGTGACAAATCCATTATACCACTTACAAATGGATACAAATTTTCCTCTGCCATAATTTTTCCGGAACTGATTTAGCTGCCTGTTAATCCAACTCTGTCCCGTTGTCCTCTTTATGTCACAATTTGTAAACTCTACCAGCTGAATTCTGAATCACTTCTCACTTCCCGCGCATAAGATCATCAGAATTGTAGAAATGTATCTTCCTGTGTGACTAGGTTTCCTATATACTGTAGTTGTTAAAGAGCCTTTCTTCTTCACAACTGAAATATCCAAGAATCGGAACTGTCCATCAACCTCAGTTTCCACAGTAAATTTGTTAGATGTCCTTAAATTATTAAATTATGTAAAAAGATTGTGGAGATCCTCAATAATATGTTTCCAGAAGACAAAGGAGCCATTCACGTACCTTGACCATAAAGAAGGTTTACCAACCGCTCTGTTCATTGCCATGTCTTTAGAACACTCCATGTATGTGTCAGTGATCGCCATGGCCATCCGCTTGTTTTTTTTTGTTTTTTTTTGACAGAATTTGTCTCCGAACTGGAAATCAGAGGTCTTCAAACAAACTTCAGGCACCTCTATGAGTCCACAATCAGAGCAGAGCGTTCATTCAGATATCTACCATTCTTCAATGTGTTTTCTATCATTGGGACGTAGGTAAACAGATTTACGTTGTCAGAACTTACCAACAGGTCCGACTGTTCCACTGGTATGCTATTATCTTGAAATGTAGGATGTTCTTAACAAAAGTTATGGTGTTTCCAACCAACGGGCTGATCAAAAATGTGGATTGGTCTTCATGTAAAGTACCCCGTAATTGTTGTCCGATTTTAATTATACTTGAATTTTCTGCGCAGATTTTCGAAAAATACTCAAATATCAGGTTTCATGAAAATCCGTCCAGTGGGAGCCGAGTTGTTCATTCCGGACAGATAGACAGACATGACGAAGCTAATAGTCGCTTTTCGCAGTTTTGCAAACTCACCTAAAGGTGAAATTTGCAGGCCAGTGGCAATGTACGAGGTGTGGCAATAAAAAAACCGGATTCATGCTCTAACCCTTTATTGAAAAAAAATCAGACAATCGAAATATTATCCCCTTCAATGTAGTCCCCTCCCCGATCCCTACACCGCTCCATGCGAATTTTCCACTTTTGGAAG
>Ga0131853_10012498_pt1 | contig 15556 bp, 10 predicted proteins | sample TergutLab28metaG_FD_92764 | JGI IMG/M metagenome (GOLD analysis project Ga0131853, IMG submission 92764) | Labiotermes labralis P1 segment gut microbial communities from Petit-Saut dam, French Guiana - Lab288 P1 (version 2) (version 2) | ecosystem: Host-associated > Arthropoda: Insects >...
GTAAGCATTAATGCACAACCCCCTACGCAAGAATGCACACCCTTATATAGGAAGAACAACAAAAGTAACAACGAAGGTAACAGAGAGTGTAACTCTCACTTGCTTGAACCACCAGATTATCAACAAATGCTTGATATTGGAAAAGAATACGGAGGACATTCTGTACAGTTTTCAATTGACAAATTTTACACACATTTTGAAAGTTGCGGATGGCGTGATAAGTACGGCGGAAAAATTAATAAATTAAATTTGAGATCAAAACTTTCCAGTTGGATTCTGAACGAAAAAAATTAAAAGGGGAAATATTATGAGCATAACATTCGACAAAGAAATAAAAACAACACTGGCAATCTGCGATATTTGCAACAAGAAACTTTACCATGAAGGCGACCCATTCCTGGCAGAAGAATTTCAAATTGAACAGATGAAAATAATCACAAAGCGTAACTCTTGGAAAACCTTCCGCCAGGGCGAATTTCGATACGACTTTTGTTCTAACGACTGTGCAACACTTTATGAGAAAATCAACCTACAGAACGACATGAAAAAAGTAACAGAACTGCAGAACCTGACAACTCACACACTTTATTCGGACAACCAAGCCATCCTCGAATATTGTAAAACCAAAACATTCAAAGCCTATGATGATATGGGGATGTTCCTGTTTAAGGTGAAGAAACTAAAAGATGGTGACCAATGCTAACCCACTTCTCACTCTGCACCGGCATAGGTGGAATAGATCTGGCTGCCGAATCGGCAGGATTCAAAACAATTGGTCAATCTGAAATTGACCCATATGCATGTAAAGTTCTTGCGAAAAATTTTAAAGGAGTACCCAACTATGGCGACATACGAACAATTACAAATACCCGGCTTGATATCAATCCAGAACAAATCACAGTCCTATCCGCAGGATTCCCCTGTCAACCATACAGCCTTGCAGGAAAAGGTCTTGGCGATGGTGACAAGCGTGATTTATGGGGCGAAGTCGCCCGCATTATTGGCGAACTTGAACCAAGGTGGTTTGTCGGTGAAAATGTTCCAGGATTACTCTCAAGAGGCAATTCCAAATATTTCCGTCGCGTTCTCGCCGACCTTACCAAAATGGGGTATACGATTTCGTGGGGGATTTGGGGAGCTCGCGATGTCGGTGCTCATCACAAAAGGAATCGCCTGTTCATCATCGCAAGAAAGATTCCCGACGCCAGTAGCCTCGGAAGGTTGGATATGCAATCTCAAATCAACACAACAGATACCAGGATCAATGCACAGTGTTACCCTCTCAGATTACGTGCGGATGTTTCCGACCCCTGTTGCAAGCGAGAGACAAAAGAAAAGTCCAAATTACAACACAATATCACTGTCGGACGCAGTAGGTGGCAAACTGAACCCAATGTGGGTAGAGTGGCTGATGGGATTCCCGCCCAGATGGACAGACTTAGATGCCTAGGCAATGCCGTAGTGCCACAGCAAATTTATCCGATATTCAAGGCGATTGCAACGATTCAGGGTGTGGCTGAAGACTAATTTACCGAAAGCATTAATTGCTTAAATTTTTTTTCTTTTTGTGCTGTCAATATTGATGTCAAAACCTAAACTCAAATTTTGTCTTGTGGCATTTGCGTTGAATTTAGGTTTTAAACACAATATCTAGCGTAGTATTAAAGTATCTTGGCTCGCCCGGTAGGATTTGAACCTACGACAACTCGGTTAACAGCCGAGGGCTCTACCACTGAGCTACAGGCGAATACACATGTAAACCGGCGATACCTTAACTTTGTCCAGTTTACATGCTTATTGCACCACTGTCAACTGTTTTTTATACTTTAGGAATTATACATTCGTGGACATTAAGGAATATATTAATGGTTCGCTTAAGCGAATTGGTCTTCTGCTTCAATCATTCGTACTAGAATCTCGACTGAAACGCACCGTAAGATGCTTTTGTTCCTAATCCGCCATAAAATACAACTCGCCCTTTCTCTTAACCTCCCGACGCTTCAACAAAAAGTCAAGAGCATCATCAAGAATCGCAGTAATATTCACACCCGTTCGCGAAAACCCAAGCAAGTTTATTAACGCACGAAACAAACCATCCTTGGATATACCAACGTTAAGTTTAATAATTTGCCCAAGTCCACTTGTTAATTCTTCCCTGCAAATCATTGCAATATCTCTAACTCCAACTCCATTATTTGGAACTCTTAACCGAATCGGAATATTTGCATCTACTGCATAAAAATCAAAAAATTTCTTAACTGTCCTATTACTTTTCATTCTAGACGCAAATTCTAATCGCACCGTGCTTGTTATCTTTTCTCGTTCAAAAACATGCAAAATTCTTCTAAGTAACAATTCTTCTGTTATGGGCTGCTCTATCTTAACAACTTCGGCTATGAATGCATCAAAATTAAACCTGTAATCGTGTGTGTGCTTTTGTTGAATCGCAAGCGTATCCGCTTCAACATATACGGGAAAGTGCTCCTTAATATCTTTTTCAAGTTGTCTTGATGTAAATTCTTGCTCTTCCTCGTTTTCATCCATACTCTTAATTTTTGTACTAACAAAATCCTCATCACTTTTATTCTTTCTGTCAAAGTTTTTAATTGAACGCTCGACCATATCAAGAAGTCTCTGCTTTTCTATGCGATTATTCCTAAACCAATCGGTTGACCAAATACGGTAAAATTTCCATCCTTGACGCTCTAACACTTCTTGACGAAGCCTATCCCTATCACGTGTAGAAACACTTGAATGATAATTTGCCCCATCACATTCTATTGCAAGTACATGAACATCTAAATCCGAATGTCGCACCGCCAAATCTATTCTAAATCCTGAACATCCCACCTGTGTATCCACTTTGTATCCGGCATTCACAAGTGTATCATACACCTCAACCTCAAATTCTGAATCCATCGCAATTGCCTTGTGTTGCTCACCATCTTTCACAAGAACCTGCCTACCATTCTCCGCAAAATCAAGATATTCTTTTAAAAGACGCGACCCCTCTGCCGCCGTCTTTGAAAGATCTATATCATACGTACGAATAGAAGCCACAAGTTTCACATTAAATTTTGCACGTGTAACCGCAACATTAAGACGACGCTCGCCCCCTTGTCTGTTAAGCGGCCCAAAGTTATGAATAAATCTACCTGCGTTATCTTTTGCATATCCCACACTGAAAATAATCGCATCCCTCTCGTCACCTTGAATTGTCTCAAGGTTCTTTACAAAAAAACGCTCGTTCCTTTTCTCATCAAAGAATTTTGCAAATTTGTCATTACCTTCTCGTCTTTTGCCAAGCAAAGATTCAATCGCTTCTTGTTGTGAAACACTAAACGCAACAACACCTAAACTCCTCTCCGGACAGGTGTCAAAATGATTATAAACAAGATCAACAACCTGCTCTGCCTCTTTAATATTATTTTTTGATTTTCTATCAAACATGCCATCCTTAACATAAAAAAACTGGACCCCATCATTATCCCCGCTTTGATTTGATGGAAAAGTAATAAGATTATTTTCATAAAAGTTTTTATTTGAAAACGCAATCAAATCTTCAATACGACTTCTGTAATGCCATCTCAAATGTTTCTGTTCGAACGTTGCCTCACACAAATCAAGTATTGATTCAAAATCCAACGAACTGTCGTCAAAGTCATCGTCATCCTCTTCGTCATTAACGCCCGCACTGAAAAAATTACTTGGTGGCATCTGGCGACTGTCACCTGCCACAATTATTTGATTCGCCCTATAAATTGACCCAAGTGCATCCCATGGAAAAATCTGAGATGCCTCATCAAAAATAACAACATCAAATTTAATCTTTGCATCATCAAGAAACGTACTCACACTAAGGGGCGACATCATAAAACATGGCTTCAAATTCTGCACAAGCTCTGGAATTGTCCCAAGCAACATCCGCACAGGCATTTGCCTACGTGATTTAAGTGCCTCACGTTGCAAAGTATTTACCTGACCACCACCTGATGCAAGTTGCGGACTTGGCCTTTGTGCCGACAACTTTGATACAATCTGTGCACGTGCAATTTTAAACTTAAGTTTGTCCTTTGCCTTAAATGTGTCAACCGCCTTATCATGCGAACCACGATTAAAATTACAAAGCACCTCGTCCTCGGAAACAAGATGTAAAAACCATTGCGTATAAAACATCTTTTTAAAAACTTTGTCAAGGTTACCTGGCTCAATGTTTCTGTCAATCGCCTTTATCATAAATTCATATATTTCAAACTCTTTGAATCCCTCCACCGTTTTAATAAATTTTAACCAAAAATCAAGTTTATCAAAATCTTCCAAACAGGTTGATAACTTGAATAATAATTCATCAAGTGCCTTTGTATCAAAACAAACAACTTCTTTATCAAAATTTTCCTGTAAACTAATTGCACAACTTCTATTCAATTTGATTTTTTTAAATATATCAATCCTCGTTGCCAAATCTTCTTTAATTACATCAAATTTGTCCTTTGAAATATTCTTGAAAAATAACAAATCTTTCTCCATAATCGTATCCAATTTAACAATTTCTGATTGTACTTTTTCCCAACTTCTCTCATTGCCAAATGCCACAAAATTTTCCTTGTTTATAACCTTGAAAATTTGCTTTTCAAAATCTGCAAGCTCCCTTTGCGAATTAATATAATCAACCCCCAAAGATACAAGTGCATATGCGGTTTTATAATTTAACTTCACCTCTCGCCCTACACGAAGTGATTTAAGTAAATTCATATCTTGTTTATATCCCGCATTAAAACCTCGCAAAAGACCACCATAATTTAATTTAAATCGCCTCTGCATTGCCACAAGATCAATATCATAAAATTCCTTGACAAAGTTCTTTGTAATCGCATTACAAGCCTTTTGCATTGTTTTCTCAAGTTCAACAAGCCCAGGAAGCAATTCAACAATCTTAACAAGTTTACGTTTGTCAAAAATCGATTGATCAAAGAATTTTAAATTCTTTATCGTTCGAAGTAATTCAATACTCTTCTCAAGATCAACAAAACTTGAAACATCCAACGAATATCTTTTGTTTAAATCTTCGCAAAGTTCATTTAATTGTGAAACATATTCCACCGCCTCACCAAGCAATTTCTTCAAACTTATCTTCGCATTAAAACTTGTATCCTTGTTAATATATCCAAACCAACTGTTACGACGAAAGTCTCTGCCAATTACATCAAGCGACTGCCTGTAATCTGAAATTGCATCCATCACATCAAACAAATATGTCGAACCCCTGTTTGCAATATCCGAAATTACAAATTCAAAATCTGGCATGTTATGGAACTTTGAAATTGCACCCAATATCTCATAAGGGGTACGATTTATAACCTCACGCCTTGTATGAAGCACCTCTGCATATCTATCAAGTTGAAATTTACTTCGAAGCAACGATGCAACTTCCTCTTCTACTCTTTCATCAAGTTGAATTCTACCAAGATTAAGAGTACGATGAAGCTCGGCAAGCACCGCCTTTTTATTCGTCTTGTTACTATGAAGTTCCAAACAAAAATCCGCCAAACCAACTCTTTCCAAATTCTTATGAACAACACTAAGTGCGGCCAATTTTTCTGACACAAACAAAATCTTTTTTCCATCATGCAAAAATTCTGCAATAAGATTGGTAATTGTCTGTGATTTCCCGGTTCCAGGCGGACCTTGAATAACCATATTGTTACCACTCTTTGCCTTAACAATTGCCTCTACCTGGCTCGAATCCGCATCAACAACGTTATGAAGATGCACATCTTTGTTTTTCTTGAAAAACTCATCCATTGACAATTCTTCTTCTTGCACCTCTGCCCAACAAGATTCTTTATTCATCAAGCGCACCACATTTCTGTTTTGCAATATTAACTCTTCGTTAACTTTTAAATCATTATACATATTCATCTTGTGAAATGAAAACGTACCTATCGCAACATCCTGAATAATCGTCCATCCTGTTGATTTTATCTGTTCTTCAACTTTTGAAAAATACTCAATTATATTTTTATTCTCAAAATTCTCCTCTTCGAATAACGGAATACTAACCCCAAAATCGGTTTTCATTTTATAAAGCAACGTCGGATTACTAGAAATCTCGTCCTCGTATTCAGAAACAAAAAACGGTTCATTCGCAGACGCATTATCAATTCTCACAGGAATAAGAACAAGAGGTGAATTATACCAAACATTACTATCATTTGATTCCCTCCACCGCAAAAAACCAAACGCCATATAAAGAATATTAAGACCCTTTTCATCCAAAGAATCTCTTGCAAGTTTCCGAAGTGTACCCAAAATTTTTCGAAGCGAAACGCCTTTTTTATACGCAAGTATTTCTGCCTGTCTAAGCATAGGCGACACCTCATCAACCACAAAGGTCTTTGATAACGCCAAAACTTCTGATTCTTCTTCATCAATCTGCTTTTTTGATTCTTTCTCAAGTTCTTTTGTCTTTTCTTTTATGAACTTATCAACATCAAAAAATGCAAGACGACTTCCGTTTTTTATTTTATCAAATACCTTTTTCAAATCTGGCACCACAACATCTATATTTCTTAACTTTGAATCTTTATAATTTACAAGTTTATTGCTCTTGCCCGCATCAAGAAGTCTCTCACACCACTTTTCAAAATTTGCATCCATCTTATATTGTATCATAAAATTTTAATTTATAGAAGTCATGCCCCCATTACTAACAACACGTGACACAATTCGCACATTATCACAACTTATATTTGTCGCATCGAAATCAAAAAATTCTATCTTGCCACCATCTTCTACAATGCTTTCAAGACGCTTTGTTGTTGCAAACTGCTTGTAAAGCCGAAGTACATGACACGCAATATCAGATTTGGCACGCTCTATCCCCTGCAAAGTTCTACCAAGACGCATTTGATCTTGTTCGGTCATTATCGCAAGTGCAACTCCGCTCACACTCCCACCTGTTCGTGTTATCTCACCCCCGGTAATCGTTTCAAATTCGCGAAGCAACCTTTCCTCCTCACGCTCAAGTTCCACAGGAAGTGTCCCCACATCAAGAAACTTTGGAACGGCCGCCCCACTTCGATAAACAACTATTTTCCCAGGACAAAGTCCCTCATTCTCAAGTGCATCAATATCAACACTGCCTTCTTCAATCGCCAAAACACCACACGCCATTCGATTGAAAAATTCCACTTTACGATTCTTTATTATGTTATACGCACGTTGCACAGGTATCGCACGCTCTACAACACTTTTGCCAAAAAAACTTCCAACAAATTGTTCACTTGCCTGACGAATAAAAGGCAAACCATATCTATCATCCTTTTCATTCTTATACGCAAGATCCCCATCATAAACAAGTGTCTCATGTGCAATTATAACAAGACGCCCCCTCTGATGACTTGCATTCGGCATCTGATACTTTTCAATAACTGTAACCTGTTCAAGCCCCAAATACCCAAGATCAACTCCCCAGATTTCCTTAACCGAATGCACTGAAATTGATTTTGCATGTATGATACTTTGCAACTCTCCTATATCTACCGCATTCAAGTTATCTGGAAAAATTTCAAAAGGCGAACACACTGAAATCCTCACATCACCCTCGGTAATTTGTTGCTCGGTTTCGCCGCTTTTTAATACACCAACCGTCTTACCTGCATCGTTATCCCAAAACACTTTATAAAACGCACTTCCTGTAACTTCTGACCACATAAGTGCTTGGCTCATAACCTCATCTAATTTGGTTTTTGCAAATGCACTTTCCATAATTTTTTTGCAAAGTTCAATTGTAATCTTACCCAAATCACCTGTATCAAATACAACAGGTTCAATGTCAAATTTATGATGCGAGAGTTTCGACATACGACTTTCAATAATTGCCGCAATATGATTAAAACTCTCATTGCGTTGCCAATGAAATTGCTTGCCCGCGGTCGCAAGTGTCTCAAAATTAGTAATAAAATTATTTTGACGTCCCATATAAAAATCAAGGTTAAGACGCCATTGAAGTTCCTGGCTCTTGCGTTTAATCTTACGCTCTTCAAAATCGCAAAGCACCGAACGCACAAGTTCTTTTTTTTGCATCTCCATCTTTGATAACTCTAATGATGCTTTCTTTGGTTTGGTATAAATCGCCTTTGTCTTCATCCATTCTCCCTATTTGTCTTCGTATTCTTTAATAACTTGCCGAAGCATCTCAATTATTTCATCGTTTGTCATAAACTCTAAATCTTGAAATTGTTCTTCACTTGTTGCATATTTCCAAAGCTCTTTAATCGCCGCAAAATCTGGTTCATGCATCTTATACTTTGTTTTAATTACCCTGCCTAACTCATCCTTTTGCTCTTCCACCACTTCTCTAAATCCAAATGCTTTTCTCTTAAGTACATCAAAAAGTTCCTTTGTCTCCACATGTGAAAGTTTCACAAATACCTCCTCTTAACCCAGGGACAATCTTAAAACTTATTTGCCTGGTGATTTTTAATCATTTCGATTTTCTTCTCTTCTAACACTGTTTTGCTTTTCCTATACTTACTCGCATCGAAAATATCCATCGACAATGCATATCGAAGTGCATCAATGCAATGATCATTCTTTTTAACTGGACGCTCGCTATCTCCCCAATAATAGGTCCAAAGTTCTTTAATAAGATGCACACAATTTTTAAAAATAAAAAGACGACGAACACCCTGTGCATTTTTCAAAAGTGCCTTTATACGCATCACACCCTCCATGATATTCTTGTTTATATTTGTATCTACATGTATGCCATATTGCCTAAACTGTGTTGCCACCGTAGATGTTGACCCCAAATTCCTGCAAGACGATGCACTGTCTATCAATGCAATATATGTACCCCATACACTATCCTTTGGTATTCTTAACCTTTCACATTTCTTTATGATTGCAACTGCATGTTCGTCGACTTGCTTTCCTGCCTGATAATAATCGTCCACCACATAAAAATTCTCTGCAATACACGCAACAAACACACAGGCTGTCGGTGCAACATAACCTGGATCAATTGATACAATCCATCTGATATCCTCCTTACTTAAATCAATCGGATCAATAATACTTTCCTCGCAAAGTTCATTGAATACAAGTCCACTTGCTTCACTAAACCTCCCATGCTTACGTGTCTCAAGTTGTTCCGTACTTAAATTCATCTGCATCAAATTGATTTCTTGTTGCGAAAGATATGGATTATCTTCCCAAGACATCTGATGAACCGAATGCCCAGTGCCTCCAAGAAAAATGCGTTCATAAAGCCATGTTCGCCCCTTTAATGGCGTCATAGTTCCAAATATAACACCACTGGTATCAAGTGTCCTTAAAAGACATTCATCATATATTTCCTCAGGTGGCTCTTCATCAAACCATATAAAATCACAAGCGGCACCTTGAAATTTTTCTCGCCCCTGATCGCAACTTTTAAAACCAATCGTACTTGTCGTACCTAATCTATTGCGAACGGTTACAAAATCGATTATTCCACTCCCAGGATTTTGCTTCGTACCACTCTTCATAACAATATCTGTTACCCACTCTGTCGGCAAATATTTTAAAATCTTTGCCTGTGCAACATCTCGCTGAACCTGAAGTGATAAACTTACAACCCATCCACTTGTTGCTCTGTCAATTTGCCTGTATGGATGGGTTGCGGTCGCAAACCAAATACTCTCCATCGCACCACACTCGGTTTTACCGGTCCTGTTACCTCCAAACACCCACCTTGACTTTGATTGATCAACATGAAAGTCAATTTGCTTCCTATGCACCAACTCTGGCTTCCTATCTTGCCAACCATTATATGTAAAAAAAGGATGGTTTTTGCGTTTTAAAAATTCATTGTGTGCCTTATAAAACAAATTGACAAGTTCCATTAAAATTCCACCTTTTACCTCACTTTTCATGTTTTAATCTGTGGTGTAATATTAACATATGTTTATAACCGTATTGATAACAAGTCTACTCGCCTCATCCCTAGTAATTTTTTTCGCCTTCTTTCCAATAAGAACAAATTGGTTTTACAAATCAAACAACGATAATGATGATAACTTTGAACCAAAGGAAAAGAAACGTAAATTCTTCAAAAGTACATTTACAAAAAGTTACGAACCGTACTTTGAAGAAATATATGACGACCCTGAACTCTAACATGTACACTTCAAAATTCGACTATAAGAGTGCCAATATTCTGAAATACTTTTTTGTCTTTCCATCGTGATGTGTTACTATTAATCAATGAGAAAGTTTTCGCTCCTAATTTTGCTTGCCGTTGCCTGCATTGGAATGATGTATGGCGGTGCTTCTGTAATTGCAAATGCATCATCACGCCCAAGTCACCCTGTCATCCCTCCATACGTAAATTACTCATACCTTTCAAACCCGCAACTTATCGCAACAAGCAATACACACTTTTTTGTACTCAACCAACCTGATATAAACATCAATGAAATTGAACTTGTCATATTAACAAGAAATAATACCCAGACAAGACCTCCACAAGTCATATATAACTCAGATACCTTTCTTGCAGGCATCTCAGACATCAAATATTCAAACAACCACCTGTTCCTATTTACAAACGATAACTACACTGTATTTGATGTATCCGACATGCTGGCCGTTTCAAATTGGAACCAAAATCTCCTGGCAAACCAACTTGCAACTTTTAACCCAAGCCTCACTCCTTTCTTTGGATTTCCACCTGTTTTTGACCTGGTTTCCATACCTACACCGTCTGGCATGCCCGATGCACGTTTTTCATTCAGAATCTCATACGCCTCAAGACACCAGCACAGTTTCCATGAACTCACAATCCGTGGCACACTTGCAACTCCTATTTTCGTACAAACCCCAGACTTTACCGACCACATCCCGCAAAGCATAGACAACCGCCAAATAATAAACGGCATTGCATGGAATTCTCAAACCGGCAATACGTATCTTTTGGCATCAAGTCCAACATCAGGCGGAACCTCATTTTTCATCTACCGAAGCACGCCCTCATCAATGCCTGGCACAACACCAAGCGAACCGCTAAACACGCCTTACGAAAACTTTGTTGTTCCAAGTGCACTAACACGAAGCCGAGACAGTGGCTTTCAAATAATAGACCTAAATCCACTAAGACTCGTACTCATATCAGGGCGAAGTATCGTACTCATAACCCCACAACCAGGAACAACCCCAAATATTATCCATACAATATCCCCTGTGCAAAATGACGATTTCAACGTCGGGCAAAACCACACCCCAAGATTCATAACCGTCGGCACATCTCAAGAACTTTTCGTAATTGATGACCATCGCAAAAGCATTGATCTCTACCACAGAAACGCAGGACAACTTGACTTCACCGCGGTCGCAATTGGACATCGTGGATCTGATGGTGGTTTTCTAAACTTACCAACATCTCTTTCTCTAATAGGTGAAAATACTTTCCTCGTCGCTGATCACAGCAATACTATGAAACACTTCGGTGAGAACCCAGAACTATCATTCAATATCCAAGGCGGACAAAACCTCTCAATCATCCAAAGTATCACATGGAATAACCACAGACACATATATATTTACGATTATCATAACAACGTTCATCAAATTGAACTCTTGCCAAATGGTGGCGGTCGTGTCATAGGCCAAGCTATCACATCATTCCAAGACGGTAACTATACAAGAAGTTTCACCGAAATTAACCAACTACTTACAAATTATGCAACCAATCAAATATTCGCAATCGAGAGTGGACACAACCGAATACTCCGCCTTGATACCATCTCAGGCACCAACACATTCAATGCAATGACAATAAACGGTTATACAATAACCCCAAGAACAAGAGGCACAATTATACCAACAAGAACATCAGACGGCATATGGCGTGATAAAATGTTACTTATAAATGTTCGCGAAAATGGCCAACCCAACTTTTCTCATATACTATTTTGTTTAACACACAATGAATTTTTTTACGACGTCACAAGTAATTTAAATTTCGGTGCAAATTTGGGACTGCGTGACATTACACACGATGCTTTTGGAAATCCAATAGTTATTGCAACCGAATACGCACCAATACTTGCTGCCAACGAATTTTTACGCGACAGTGTCCATCTCAACCACTTCACAATTCTTATAAACCAAGGCTCAACCCCATCGGCAACATTGACCCAAACATTTGGTAACAATGGACTAAAACTGGAAAATGCAACTGCGAACGCCGGAAATGTTGCCCTCAATTTCAATCGTGTATCTGGACAACTTCTATGGATAGGTGCAAGGCATGCCATAGAGGCGGTTGAACTTGCAGACGAAGTTGATATAAATAACTATCCAACCGTGTTCTCATTTGAAAACCACAGAAATAATCACCATGATTGGGCAAATACAAACACACCACTAAGGCCGCTTGATAATCCAACCGCGACAACTCCTCTGTTCAAGCAATTGGCTCAAAGCACGCTTTTATATCAATTTCCAGGCTCGGTAAATTTCATACGCCCATTAAACACACAATCAATGGTCATGATCCTTGATGCAACACCTGTGTTCGGTGGCAACGAATTTAACTATACACGCATCCTCTTCCAAGAACGTGGAAACCACGAAATAGGTTACATAAATAATCGCTTTCTCATAAATCACACCTACTCTACAACAACAAATGTATTCGGTCCAAATGTACAAACCGATGATATGGAGAGTGGACGCGTTATAATAAGCGGTGCCCCTATATTCAAATTCCCAACCACACTCCGCCCCGAACTTCGTATAGGAACTGTAAACAGACACTATAACGTCGAACGATCATTATGGCAAGATCATGTAACAATCCCAGAACATCGTGCATTTGGGTTACGCATAGTACGACTGATAACTGTACAAGATTTCCTTGGAATGCGTTTTTTCCAAATTAATGTTGATGAACTTATTGGTTCCCGCCCAAATACCCAAGGTCCATTTGCACCAAATCCAACTGGTACAATGGTTGGCTTCATCTACGTGGGTAATGTAATAAGTTACAATGCACCAGAAAGCGGATTCTTACGAACAAATGCACGCATACGTCTTCGAGGCGGCTCGACCCAGGCAAATGTTTACCAAACACCGCCCCCTCTGCCATACATATTTGATGCAACTCACCCAGAATTTTTATTAAACGGCAAAGAAGTACGAATAAACGGAAGACTAGACCGAAGCCAAGAATTCACTTGGATAAGTTTCCGTGTTATGGAAGGCTCGCACGGAATAACATTGCATGGATTTATCCGAACCGAATACATTTTGCCCGATGGCCTTGCATGGTGGCATTGGCTTGGAATTGCACTTGCAATCGTTGGTGCACTTGGTATAATCATATTCACAATTCGCCACATAAGAGGTCGAAAAACACAAGTATAATTAATTATCCAACCTTATTATTTATTTCATTCGCACGCTTTTGTTCAAGTTCTTTTATAAAATCAAAAAACGTCGAAATATCTTTAAATTGTCTGTAAACCGCGGCAAATCTGACATATGCAATCTCATCCAAACTTTTAAGTTCTTTCATAATAAGATCACCAATCTTCTGACTTGTTACTTCTTGATCAAGATTGCTTGACAATGTCTTTTCAATATTTTCCACAAGTTTATCAATCTCAAACATAGAAACAGGACGTTTTTCGCAAGCCTTTGTAACCCCACTCTTAATTTTCTGCGGATTAAAACTCTCTCTGCCTCCATCACGCTTGATAACTAAAATAGGCACAAGTTCCACCGTCTCATAACTGGTAAAACGCTTTGCACATGAAATACACTCACGCCTTCTTCTAATAGAATTTCCACCATCATTATAACGACTGTCAACTACCTTATTTTCACTTGAACCACAATATATACACTTCATGCTCTAATGATACAACTATATATTGTGTTTGGCAAGTTTTTTTTGAAGGTATAGTATAATTTTATCAAAGATTTCACAACATAAAGACCATGTTTAATATTATTGTGCGCGTTATTATAATCTACCTAATTGTAATCTTTCTCATGCGTCTTATGGGCAAAAGGCAAATCGGCGAGATGGAACCTTTTGAATTGGTTATAACTTTGATAATCGCTGACCTTGCAACCATCCCAATGTCTGAACAAACAATTCCTATCTGGTACGGCGTTGTACCACTTCTCGCAATTGCCGTTCTGCATTTTATAATAAGTTTCATTTCAACAAAGAGCCCCAAAATGCGTGACATAATAAGTGGTAAACCTGTCATAGTCATCGACGAAGGCAAAATAGATCACAAAGAACTTAAAAATCTTAACATGAGTTGCGAAGAACTCCTAGAACAACTAAGAAATCTTGACCACTTTGATGTAAGTGGAATTAACTTTGCAATTGTCGAACGAAGCGGTAAAATCACAGTAATACCAAAAGCCGAGAGTATGCCTGTCGCACGCGAAGATATGAATATCAAAGTCGAAGAAACAAGTCTTCACTATTGCATAGTCGAAAATGGCAAGCCTATAAAGCGTAATTTCAAAGACCTAAACCTTGATAAAAAAATAGATAAAATTATTAACGCAATTCTATCTAAACTTGGATGCAAAAATAATGATCTGGTATTTGCCTCAATTACCGAGGATGGTGACGTACATGCCCAAATACGTAACCAAGCAATGCAAAGTTTCACAATAACAATGCCCAAAGAAAAACAACCCACAAAAAAAACCTCTGAACAAAAAGGAGGTCGTTCATGAAAACGAGACTGTTTATCGTACTTATACTCGTTGGTGTTTTAATAACCGCGGCATCACTTGAACAACACTTTATACAACGCTCTTACGCAAGGCTTGGTAAAGAAACAAACGCCCTTATCGAAACAATCAAGACACAAGAAGAGACCGGCATTTCAATCGACACCCAGGAAAACATCGATAAAATAGAACAAATTTATAAATGGTGGATCAAACAAGAACGCAGACTAAGTATGCTTGCACGTCATTTCGATCTTGCACAGGTAAGCGTACAACTTGTCTATGCCAAAAACTTCATAGAATTTGACAACCCAGAAGAGGCACTTGTAGGCTTGCGAACCGCCGCATATCTAATCAAAACTCACTCATTTAACGTAGGAACAAGTATCCAAAACGTAATCTAACCCCTCAATATCCACGAATGTATAATTCCTAGACTGGAACAAAAACACCTTTCGGTGCGCTCCAGCCGAGATCCTAGTACAAATGATTGAAGCGATAATTCCTAGACTAACCCCCCGGCTGCTCCACCTCTCCTCGGCTCCATACCGCGTGCAATGTTATACTTCTCACTATGTTTGTCTCAAATCTAAATGCTTGGTTCCCATTTATCTGCATCGACCAATGCATGAATACTCTGCCCTCATATCCTTCTGGTTCTATAGGGTTCTCAGGTCGTTGCACTTGCGTCCCATGCATCACCATTTTCTCTTCAATAACCTCTCCCCCTACAATTATTCGCACCACATGATACTCTGACGCCCATATCGCAAATAATTCAAAACTTGCTTGTATTCGTGTCGAAAAATCA
>Ga0131853_10012499_pt1 | contig 15556 bp, 13 predicted proteins | sample TergutLab28metaG_FD_92764 | JGI IMG/M metagenome (GOLD analysis project Ga0131853, IMG submission 92764) | Labiotermes labralis P1 segment gut microbial communities from Petit-Saut dam, French Guiana - Lab288 P1 (version 2) (version 2) | ecosystem: Host-associated > Arthropoda: Insects >...
GAGGGGGGGGGGGGGGGGGGGGGGGGGGGGGGGGGAGAGAAGAGGACATGCAAGTCTACTACATCAACACCACACACTTCCTCCACTACTCTGGGAAAAGAGCTGTAGATCTTGACACAATTAACATTCACATATTTTAGCCTACAAATGTATCAAATTGAATTATGAACAACAAATTTAGCATTCACTTACTTTCTACCCATGTCACCTATTAAATCACCATTTTCCTCGGACTTGTGCTTCTTCAGGACACAACACAACTTCAGAAAAAAAATTCAAAATTTTTCCCACTATACACTGTGTTCACATTAACAGAAACAAGAGGACATGTTACATTAAAAAACATGCTTATAAATTGTGTAATAAAACAAAATGAGCAGCAATATTTGATGTACAGTACAACACAAAATACTTACTGACATAAATATTCCATCACAATGGAGTCTTTGCATGTACTCTGTTGGTCTGCTATAACATGGAGCAATGGCATGAAGTCCTGTTCCTTCAAGATATTTGGATACTTGGAGAAAAGGGCACTCATCAAAGACAGCCTTTAACACATAATATTTATTAGCATCAGCATATAAGAAAGAGGCAATTTTATACTAAATTAATGCACAAAGGGACTTGACTGGAGTTATTTTGACCCAGAATACTGTATTATCAACTTAGTCCCTTCCAGTGCTAGGGTTCATAAGCTTTCTGTCCTTTCTAGAAAGAACCTTTAAGTAATTAACATGTTTCAAAGGTGACAGCCAGGACAGCTTACTCAGTATAGTGACAAGGCTACAGCCTGGACAATCCAGGATTCCGAACTTGGCAGGGCTAAGATGTCTCTCTCCTCCCCAGATCAAATAGATGAGCTTTGGAGTCCACCCAATCTCCTAATCAATGTGCACCCAGGTCTCTTTCCCATGCATAAAGCAGCCACGGCATGAGCCTTACGATTCACCTCATTCTAGTGCTGCAGTTAAGAAGAAGTGGAACTACACCACCATTCTGCCTTCAAGGCATATATATGGAAAATGTTACTTTTATTTTTTATTTATTCCCTCCCCCATAAGTAGAGCCATGACAACTGAGTCAGCACAGTTACTAGTCAATGGGCTGGACAACCAAGGAATTGTGTTCTGATATCTGGCAAGGCAATGCATATTTCTCTCCTCTGTACCCCCTCTCCCCCATATGCCTTCATGAAGTGTGCAAAGACATCACACCTACTTTACTTTAACCTGTACATGTGGCATTCTGTTGTGTGTCAATGATAATAAATAAGGAGATAAATATCAGTCTCAACACAATCATATCTTTATTAGATGACACAGTCTATCTGTATAATTGAGCAACATGTTTCAAAGTAACGTAGGTCATCTTCAAGCCCATAACCAACTTTGAAAAACAACATGTGCAAGACAATACATAATTGTTTGGCAATATATCTAAAAAAATTATGACTACCTAAACATTACTTATTGTTTTCTTCACGATGTCTGTTAAAGTTGGTTAACAGTCTGAAGATGACCTAACTGAGGTCGAAACACATTGCTCAATTACAGCGATACACTCTATCGTATAATAAAGTGATGGCTGTATTGAGATTGACATTCACCTCTTTATTTTATTTTACTGTAGTCTAATGGAAAGGACTCAGGAAAAGTGGGTGCCGGAATGAAGGGAGGGGGCCATATAAGAGTACAGGCAACTCCTCACCTTTGACAGGTGTTACATTCCTGAAAAATCCCAAGAATGGTAAAACCACAATGCACAAACTTAAGACCTTACAGGAAAAACTGGGTAAGAGTAACAAAAGACACATCAAACAGGATACAAAACAAAGAGGCAATGAGTTGGCATTTACTGGAATAACAATAGTATTTCTGGCTGAAAGTTGTCATGGTGATCCAGTTACAAATAGTGAATGGCAGAGGCAAAGACTGATAACTTTGTGAATAAAAAGGTGATCCTGAACTGCTTCGCTTTCTTTTGCATGTCCTTATACACCTCTTTGCACTGCGCCACTACAGACTCCATCTTGTTTTCAAATATCAGGCTTGTTTAATCAGCATTAGAGATTTGCAGTGGTAAGCAGGCCTTCCCCTTGACAACTTTCCTGAGGAACTCTGGGTACTTAGCATCAGTCACATGATCAGCACATGCTTATTCTCTTATTCTATCCATGCTGTATGGCCTAATCTGCCTCTTAAAATCTTCTAATCACCCTCTACTGGCATGCAAGCTGCCCTTCTTACCGCAGCACCGATGACTGACAACTCTACTTGCACCTCATCTTCCAGCCATACACATGAGGACCTTCCTGTCTTTGCAAGGAAGAGATCATGTAATGCACACATAAAATTTTTGCCATCATTGGAGCACTAGTCTTAATGCTTCCCATTATCTGTGTTCATATTTCTTGATGAAACAAATCAACAATTTATTTATACCATAATAGCAATAATAGTATCTGATCACAGTAATTTCATTCCCCTGTCCAACTTATCCAACACCTCCAGTTTCTGTAACACACGCATCATTTTCTTTTTCTTCTTACCCTTAGGCTCTTCTTCAGCATGTACATCACCCCTTCCAAAACATGGGGGCCAAAATTCATTCTAAAAAACCATGAAAAGTACATTCCATATTGTACAATATCTGAGTAGTTACTGAGTGAGGGACATGCATAGATACAGCCTCTTTTGTATTAATGTGCAAGCACAATCACCAATTAGCAAGGGAACTATGCCACTACAAAGGCAGGTAGTCAAAATAATTCTTCCACAGAAAAGCACAGCAAGTATTGGGCAAACCCATGAACAAGCTTGGCCAGGCATATAATATAGAAAGCTACTGGTTACAGCAACATTACAACCCATTATACAGCATCTAAGATCTGCAGAAGAACTCCCATGTACCACAATAAAAAGACCTGTGTCATGCATTTCACCGCTTTTGATACTGTATCTTGTACATAAATGAAATTCTGTCAGCACACTGCTGCATGTGTACTAACATACACAATGTTCAAGAAGAGCACAAGTGCCTACCAAGGCCAGATGTCTTGTGGTTTGCCTGGTGTACTCAAAATTTCTATTACAGCCTCAATTCTTCCTACAACTCGTCTTCTTTTTGGCATAGAACAGGATGCACTCTCATTGGTGGTACATTCATTTGTCACATCCAACACATTGTTGCTATCTTCAAATACCTTTAAAAAAGAACACATACTGGCCAATCATTTACCTTCCTGGTAGAATTACAGATGTGTCTCTTACCAACAGAGCAGCTCCTCATAACCATTGGGTAGATGGGTGGGAGGGCTTCAGAGCTGCTCTCAACCCACTTTTGCCTCCTACCAGGGGATTTTTCTCTTAACCATGAAGTACAGACTTTAATTTTTAACGATGTTCTCAACCCAACAGCTCTCACAGGTGATAAATATCCTACAATTGTGGAACTACTGAGACTGGAGAATAAGCTTTAGCATTTGGCCTTTCAAATGCCATTTTTCTGCTGCAGCGACAGCACTACACATCTTACATATCTGCTTCAGGATGTTTTCCTTTTGGATAAAATGGACGTACAGTGAATGAGAAAACATCTCATTCACGCAGTAAAGGTTAGAGATACACTCTACAGCTACAGCATATAGTTCAGTACTTATTTCTAGCTACATGCAACTAAGATCTAGAATGTGTGTGGAGCCTTACTTCCTAAACACACATACGTATACACTGTATGATGCTTACATAAAGTGGCAACTTTACTTTTTACCTTACCATAATCAAAATGTTCTATGTTTATCAGCTAGGAACAGAGGTTTTAAATCAACTGATACTACACCATTGGCAGCCATATTTTCATTCTGGGAATGGGGTGCAGGATAACAGATTATTATCTGGAAATAGGGGATTTTTTTAAATCTCTTGCTTCTATACTGCCAACGACTACACGTATTATAAGGAATAATAGTATAAGAATTGACAAAACTGAGTGCTCAGCCACGTGGAGTGGGCATGTGTCCTGTTGCTACAAAGTGACACGTTTTATAAAACCTTTCACTTTTCTTATAAACTCTTATAAAATTAATGAGTTCTGGTGTTATTTACACACATTTACAGTACTACAATATTTCTGTAAATTATCAAGTGCATCTGCCTCGAGATCATACCTGTTTGCAGATTTCAACAGCCAATTTCAAGAAGTTTTCCTTCAGCATTTGTACTTTGCCTCTGCTGCGTTGAATATTGTGCATTTCTGTGTCTACTAAGCTGTATATAGACTTCAGCTGGCATCGCCACTTCTCCCAGCTATAGGCATATGCTGCCCCATCACCTTCTCTTGTGCCATGGGGGTGATGAAGATGCATTTGAAGTAGGAGGAAGTCAAACATCAGCCCCTACAGGAGATGGAATTTGCAACTCATTACAATCCAAAAGATTGTTCTCAGTCTCAAGGTGGCATTAACATTTTTGAAAATGATTGCACTAACATATTGGCAGGAAATGTATGTTGAAAATCTCATCAGTTAAAACACAGTGCACAAATCTTCCAACAGCTAGGAGCCATATCAAAATTCCACATGCCAGAAGAGTGACATGAAGCAATTTCTATACTACGGACCCACAAGTGTTATGCACAACAGCACAAAATATGGTCATCCAGGTGACCAGGTGCCTGGGGTTTGCACATCACTGAGTTATATAGTCAACAAGCCAGGACTGTGATAGCAGATTTGTGGGTTTCTATTGTTTCAGTTCCAATTAATTCCTTTTTTAGGTGCATCTACAAAATTACAAAAAGTGACTATTAGCTTGGTCATATCTGTCCATCAGTCTGTCTGTCTGCATGGAAAAACTCAACTCCCACTAGACAGATTTTCATGAAAATTGAAATTTGAGTATTTTTTAAAAATCTGTCACCAAAATTCAAGTTCTATTAAAATTGGACAAGAATAACGGGCACTTTACATGAAGACCAATATACATTTTTAATAACATCTTGCTCACTTCTTCTTAGAATGAAAAATGTTTCAGAAAAAAGTTGTGGAGAAAATAGAAACACACATATTATGCTCAATATCTCTTTTCGAAAACTGTGCCATTTACGAGATAATGTGGAAAAAATGTTGCACAGTGGGGCAGACCACAAATGGTAATATGGATGACACATGCTCTTGGCATCCTGGATACCTAAGGCTACAAATACACACTCAGGTTGTGTAATACTTATTGCTTTTTTACTGCAAGAATGGTTGCATGAATGAGCATCAATGTTACATTATACATACACTGCATGTCTTGTTTATAATTCACTCATGATCATCAATGCAAAACACCATTAAAAACTAGTTAATTACTATGGTATCAACTGTTTTGGAATTAATATTATAACAACAACGAATCAAAAAAAAATAAAAATAAAAATAATCCTTTCAGTTTACCTTCTTATCATAACGATCTTCTTGACGATCCTCATACAAATTATTAACATGTTTGGTAATATCTTCCCCAAACTTGCATGTTGCCATTCTACTCTCTTTCGCCAACTGTAAACAGAATCATGTGAATGCACCTTCAGTACTGACTGAACATCACTGCTTGGGCACAGCATCATGACAAGGAATCTCTTGGAAACAGGAATATAGCCAAATCCTGTAACTACAACTACACACCATATATGTAAACTTCGTGCAAAGGATCCAATATAATACTAGTGTAACTGGAAATATGAAGTACAGTTGAATTCTGTTATAATGACCTCAGCTATAATGTCATACATTCTGTGGTACCAACTAATTCCCCACAAGGCATGTGTTCTTTCTGCCTTGCATAGTACAAAATACATAAAAGCATCTACCTCAAATATAATGATATTACCAGTAATCAATTGCACTATAATTTTCCAAGCAGCATGCTATTTTAAGAATTCAATCACCTCCTCATCTTTAAGAGGGCAATCCCTCTACACTTTCAGGTAGCTATATAAATTCCAGACCTGGAAAATTACATTAGTAACAGCAATTCATTTTGTGTGTAAAGTTGCCCTCTACATTTCTATTCCTGCTGTTAACAGGAGACTGGTAACATAACATGGCTACAGTCATGAATAAAAGGAAGGTGTTGAGCATCAAAAGTTAAAGTGACGCAACAAACAGAAAACGGAAAAAAGATGTCTGATGTGCACTGGGAATTTGATCTTGTACATTCTACAATCCAAAAGATTCTGAAAAACAGAACCAAAATTATTAATGGGTTTGAACAGAATGGATTGAGAATAAAGTAATTTTGACAGCCTGAACAAAGTGGTGTTGATGGGGCACTGCTTAGGTGGTTTAAGAGAGAAGTGACAGTGTAATAGTGAGTGATCCTCTTCTCATGACAATTTCTGTTCTTCTTAAGCCCTAAGTTAATGTATTTTTTTTTGCAACAACCAGTATAAAAATTTACAATTATAGAAGAGTAATTTAATTAATTGTAAATTTTATTGTAATTTAAATTTGAAATGGATCACAACATGAACACTAAGTAACATGCTTGCAGGCGTCTATTTGTCTTGAAATATTTTTCCGTCACTTTTACCATACACCTCTCTTATGGTGACACTCACTTATAATGACACAATTTATTTAGTTCCTTCGATGCCATTATAACCAAGTTCCACTGAATTTGTTTTTAAAGTAGTGCAAAGAGTAACAGCAACTGTCTCACGTATTACTGTTAACAATTTAATTCACATGTGTTACGTTACCTGTCGTGAAACTATTATTGCAAGTTTAAGAAGAGATGCTTGCAATGCTGGCAGTTTTTCAAGGTTTGAATCCTCAAAAGCTCGAACAAGGAGAGGAAATCTGTAAAATTATGAACAATTGTAAAACACTTCAGAATTATAAGTTACATTCCTACACAGTGGAACTGCCAGTCAGTAGCCCTCAATTTACAATTTTTTTTGCATTTAACAGTCTATTTCAATTATCCCAAAACAACCTCAGTATTAAATTTCTTCCAACTAAGATTTTGCTCAGTTTAATGTTTAAAGCCACTGCTCTCCAAACCATATGCAGGGACTTCACTGCATGTGTTCATTGCTGCTTTGTCTCATTTTCAGAACAAAATCCTTTCAGAGATCCTATATGAACTTCTTTTGCAAACCACATTTGTAAGCAAGCTCTCCCAACATTCATGTTGGATTAGCAAAGTTTTCTAACTTTACATCTTACAGGATTACAACCTGTATCAAGGAAAATGAAACTACAATGTGTTATATATATATATATATATACATTACTGTAGTTAACTTTTTAGGCCTTGTTAACTTTTACTGGAAATATGGTCCTTCAGTTATTCTTCCTAATGTCATTCAACATTTCATGAGCAGTTTTCATGGAAATGAGAGACATTTGCAGATCACCAACGTTACATGCAATTACACTATCTGGAATCTTAGACTCTACATATTTCCCTCTTTGATATAACAGTTTACAAGCCAGATATACAAAACTATTCACTTCTTCAATAAGACAATGTAAAAATAAATGCCACGACTTTAATGCAGAAAATTTTACTATTAGTTTTTACTCAGTATCTCTGTTACATTACAATTTATTAAACAGATGCATTCATTCATAATTATGGTTTGCAAGTTCTAGGCAAACACAGAAACAGGTATACACAATGTATTATCTGTATATAGACTATATTTAAACTTTCAGTCCAAGTTGACTGTGGTGGGACAGCTGGGGTTTCTTCATAGTAAAAATTCACAAAACACTTAAAAATTAGTTTTTTTGGGTTTATAAAACTATGCTATAAATGTGTACTGTATTATGCATGGATGCTATACATGGGCTGAAAATATTACTAATTACTTCCCAAAGCACATTACATGCTACAGTCATTTCTTGTGTGACAATTTCATTTTCAACATAATTTCAAACACATATAAGTATACTGATTTACGTAAATTCATTCCAGAACTGCAGAATGGGTCTCTAGAAATAAAGATGTAAGTTGTTTACTGTCAAATTTCTTTACCATAATTGATACACAAATGCTATTCAATGACAAAGTAAAATAAAATATTGTATTCCTACATATTTACAGCACACCACTTTGTATAAAATGTGTAACAAAGTCAGTACAGACATAAGGAACATACAATATGATACGTCAATCTAAAAGTCCACTACCAACAATTCAGTATTTCTCATATTTTTTTGCCAGTTACATACATTAACTTCAAACAAACAAACAGGACAATGCTGCCCTGTTAAATGTATACCCTCTTCACCTTAACAGGGACAGTCCCACAATGGGCACTTAAATTGAAAAGTTCCCCCGCTGCAGCAGAAACACATGATTTAAAGAGCCATATGCTAAAGGTTAAACAAAACATTCCCTATACAGAATATAATATGTACTGAACTCATTAAATACTAAAGTCCTAGCTCCAGACTTGTTACTTAACTAAAATTTATAAGAGAACAGCAATCATGTAAAATTCTTTATCAATAACCACATTTTAAATACTATTTGTTCATACCACTTATAGAAGGGATTACAATAATTATGGTAGTAATTATGAAAACTCTACAAAGAGAAGAAATATATAAAGCGAAATAAAAATAATTAAAACTTAGCAAATAAAATCATACTGCATCAATCATATAGCATTAAACACAACATTCCACACATCAAGTATAGCTGAACAGAATAATATTAACCCTTAACAACTGACATGTGATTATATCCATAAAGTGTTCCCTGACAAGAAGTATTTATCAATTCGAATTTCTTGTTATTTTTCATCCTATTCACTAAATTTGTACCAAACTTCACTAGCGCTACATGCACAAGAAATAAGTGAAATACACTTAGTATCAAATACTGCCTTCTCATTACAGCTGCAAGCTTCACATTATACGGTCACACTGCCTTGTAAGCCAATATCTAAACATGCAAACTGATACAAATTTACACAGTAATATTAAAACATTTTCATTCTTCCAGGAAAAAAAGAAAATTGAACAAAAATCCTACAAGTAGTGATAAATTCCACACAATTACCTAATACAACTCACACAAAATAAAAAAATTTAAGATTTTTATTTACACAATCAAGTAGGCCACAAAAGGGGATTCAAAGCCTCATAAAGGCATTAATTTTAATTTAACATGTAAATCAATAAATGAAAACAGATGGATATACCCTTGAAATGTAACTATCAAAATGCATGCCATGTCCAACTGGCAACATCAACCAAATCTCTAATACAAACAGACATACTTCTTTCTAAGCTGAAGTCCCAGATGTGACTGAGGAGTGCCACACTTAACAATCCAGTACAATATTTCTGCCATTATAGCCTTATCCAGATTGGGTGGTTTCTCATACAACACAAAACACACATCCAGCAGCTCTGTAAAATGTAAAACACAAGTGAATTAAAGTGCCTAAGTAAGTTCCCTCTCTCACTCTCTCTCAAGCACACTTGCATGTGCACATGCACGTGCGCACACACACACACACACACACACACACATACAAACAAACTTCTTGCTACCAAACACATAATTCAAATCTACATACAACCTGAAGGAACACTAAAACATTCATATAACATGCAATAAACAAATTTATTCAGTTCTGTACACATTTGCCAATAACACTGGTCATTAGTTGCAGAACAAGTATATCTGATTCTGAAACATTTTTATAAGTTGAAGTTACTTTTCACACAATAACTCTCACTTCATGCTGTCATCAGAAATTGAACAGCTAACTATATACATAATATACAGTCCCAAAGAACAACACAACAACAAACTATGAGCAGACTGCAACAGAGGCTGAAGATCTAAAAAACTCATGTAGCACCAACAAATACACTATTATACAATCTTTGTAAATGACCAACTTGACGCACAATTCTTTTTATTATATTTGTTTATTCCAATTCTCTACATGTTTTGAGCAACCAAGTGCTCATCAGCAGGAGAGCCAACTGTATCAATACGACCTCTGGTATATGTCACTCTGAAAACAGTTGAATGGACCAAAATTACAAAACGTTTGTCTTAAAATGAGTGGTGTTAAAACATAATAAAATAGAATGGAGTGACATGTTTTGTATAATTTAGCTTTGTTTTGAAGATTAATGGGCATATTTATGTCATGTAGAGGTCAAGGTTAAAAGGCTCTTTTAAAATTGTTTAAATTGTCTCTACAATGTTAACTCTACAGTTATTGAAGCTACAGGAAATGCAATAAAATTATTAATTAAAAATCAACTTGCTTACCTATGTAGGTGACAGTGTGGTGTGCAGGTTTAGTCGGAACTGGTTCCGCTGAGTTGGGGTGGTGATTGAGAGTCAGGTGGGATGTGATGTATGGTATTTGTTATGGAGAAGTTGAAACACTGGATTTTGCTCATTCGGGTGTTGTTCAGGAATGAGTTGATTATTGTGGTGGAATAGCTGTACATACATTTGTTCAGAAGGAAGTAGGAGCGATGGTGTATTGATGTGTTCCAGTAATGTCATCGTGTCTTTGATGCTCCTCCATTACAAATACCATATGTCACACCCCAACTGACTCCCAATCAATACTCCAACTCAGCCAAACCAGTTCCATCTAAACCTGCACACCACACTGTCACCTACATTGGCAAGCAAGTTGTTTTTTAATTAATAATTTTATTGCATTTTCTGTAGCTTCAATAACTATATATTTAACATTTTAGAGATAATTTCAACAATTTTAGAAGAGCCTTTTAACCTTGACCTCTACATGACATGAATATGCCCATTAATCTTCAAAACAAAACTAAATTATACAAAACATGTCACTCCATTTTATTTTATTATATTTTATCACCACCTGTAAGTAACACCACTCATTTTAAGATAAACGTTTTGTAATTTTGGACCATTCAACTGTTTTCAGAGTGACATATACCAGAGGTCATATTGATACAATTGGCTCTCCCGATGATGAGCACTTGGTTGCTTGAAACATGTAGAGGACTGGAATAAACAAATATAAGAAAAAGAATTGTACATCAAGTTGGTGATTTACAAAGATTGTAATAAGATGTATGGTCAACAAAACACAAAAAACAGTATTCTACAATTTATGCGCGCTATCTTTTGCAATGCTCCTACATGTTTCTACATTATTATCTCACCATCTCCAGCCAGGTGACATCAAAATTTCTTTAGGACATACAGCAATAAAATAGGTTACAGTAAGTGTACATATGCTGTGGTATCAATAGTGCAGAATTTTACATGTTATGGTTAAATTTATTCACATAAATATAGTATAATATGTTGGTAAAAACATAATAATACTGCTTGTGTGTTAAAATGGTTAAAAATTGTTAACAATTTCAAGCAACACAGGATTACAAAGAAACACCAAAACAAATTATTATAACATGTCTTCCATAAATACTAGTAAATACTTCCTAAATGCATCAATGAGGCATAAAAAGTCAACAGACCTAGGACTCATTAATGACAAATGTCACTGAAAAATGCCCATACAGGCAGATCTCCCATAGTGTACCAAGGGTGAACTGTAGTACATGGGATGGTACAAGCCTGCAAATCATATTCCAAAATTTCACATTCAGAGGACCGTGCGTCGTGCTATATTCTTATAATAAAACCAACAAGACGCACTAATTTCTCAAATTTATTTTTGGAACAGAACTCTACATGTTTCGTACAGGTGTTCTGTCCATCATCAGGAGTCTAGTACTGTATACACAGCAACAGGTATATGTCATACAGGTTTTGCTGACTGCTTGCTAGCAGGATCAGGATGGAGTTCCATCCTGATCCCACTAGCAAGCAGTCAGCAAAACCTGTATGACATATACCTATAACTGTGTATAGAGTACTAGACTCCTGATGATGGACAGAACACCTGTATGAAACATGTAGAATTCTATTCCAAAAATAAATTTGAGAAATAAGTGCATCTTGTTGGCATTATTATAAGAATGTATTCCAAAAGTTTGAGAGGGTGGCTTTCATTTGTCCAAAGCCTTTTATGGTATATAATCATTTGATAAAAGCATGATCTTTCTCAAATTCCATGATGACTGCACAGCTGCAGCAGAGACAGGTACATCCATCAAGCAACCAGTGAATTATTAAATTGCATGTATAACTTGAAGGAACTGTTCCATGAAGTTAAGCATCCAAATTTATCAACTCCGATGACTCAAGTCCATGTCTCAGAACTTTTATAGTGAACCTTGTGTATGACACTCATTTTCTGTTGAATACCAGCACACAACAAGGATGCCAAAAATCCACTTCACAATTACATTTCTTAGGTGACAGAAAAATTTATAAACAGTGAATGCACATTTAAATATATATATTCGCTATTTGTTCCACTGATGAGGCATCGACATCAAAAAGTGAATCAACTAATGATACTGTTAAACCATCAGAACGAATTACTGTATCATAATAAATATATCCTATTAGAGGGGGGGGGGGATAATAACAATAATAATAAAAATAGCATCAACATCAAAAAGTGAATCAACTAATCATACTGTTAAACCATCAGAACGAATTAATATATCATAACAAATATATCCTGTTAGATATGGGGGGAATAAAAAAATAAAATAATAATAATAAGAAGAACAACAACAACAACAACACTTTTCAGATTACAAAACAATTATCTGGAAAAATTACTTACCATTCCAATGATCAAACTTTATACAACCCCAGTACTTCCTAACTTGCAATATTTCCTTCAGAATTAACACGTATGTGCGGCCAAAACACTTCCGGAGATATCCATTGTTCAAAATTTCCAAAATGCTAGGCACTAAAACTGAACAAGTCAGCTTTGGTGTACCTGAAAAGTACGACAATTTAAATTTTTTGGAATAGATAAAATATAAAGAGCAGTGCTACATACAACAAAATCTAATAATGATGCACCACTCTCTAACTCTAACTCCAAATATAATTGATGTAATCCTAAATAACGTGCTTTCATAAAACAAACTGACAGCTTCAGCATTATAAAAAGTAAAAAATGTGGGAAAAAGAAAAGGTCATCCCTATGTTCTTCTTTCTAGAAATAATTGCTGATGTAAAAGAACTCAGTCTACAAACACTAAAAAAATCTTCAAAATTAAATCACAATGAATCAAATTTCATTGCCTCAGGACAGAACAAGATTCAAGAAACAAATAAGGCCTCTATGTCTCAACCAACTGAAGAAGTCTGTTGTGGCAAAAACATAATATGGATACTGGACATGACTAAATTCAACAATGCGTGCAGACTGGAAGCGGCTATAGGCTACATAGACTGCTTAGTGAATAAGAAAACAGAAATATGGCTACAACCAAATAATCTCAATAGTGAGGGAGGCTTATGTTAAGTTGAGCATGAAAGCCCTTATAACCAACTTATTCAAACAGACAATACAGCAATCTGACGCACAACAAGGCCAGACATAGCAGTTTTCAGATTCCACCCACTAGCCCTATTGGTCTGTGACCTACCATAAGCCCCAGCATGGTAATGATATACAATCCAGGTAGGCTGGGTGTTGAGTCATATCAGAACCCTGACGATGGATATGGAGATAAAGTCAGTCTCTGAAACGTCAACTGATTTGAACTACCTGACACAGCTGTCAGCCTGAGGAGATTTTACTGAACACTGAAAACACTGATGTAAGCAGCCAACAAGATACAACAAATTCTGTTTATTGATCTTTTAAAACCAGCTCTACATGTTTCAGGTGAGAAACTCGCCCATCCTCAGGAGCACTTTTTGACTGTATATACAGCTTTTGGTACAATGCACTGTAATGATAAATTATACTGTCTCTACATGTCTTGTTGTACGAAATAGCTGCATTCGCTCCATACAGTTCTCTTTTTATGTTCTTATATAAGTGTATTCCTTTTGCCTTTTTGGCGTTTATGAACTTGATGTTTGTGAGACCATGCATCATTAGAACAATGATGTAAGCAACCATCAAGATGCAACAAATTCATATAATTTATCATTACAGTGCATTGTACCAAAAGCTGTATATACAGTCAAAAAGTGCTCCTGTGGATGGGCGAGTTTGTCTCCCAAAACATGTAGAGCTGATTTAAAAAGATCAATAAACAGAATTTGTTGCATCCTGTTGGTTGCTTACATTGTTGTTCTAATGATGCACAGTCTCACATACATCAAGTACTGAAAACATATTGTACAATAACTTTACATGCCTTGGACCGCCTTTTTAACCAAAGTATCAATAACATTTGAACACTTAAGTTTCATATTTTCTCGGTTTGTTTGGGCAGATGATGAATGTGACTTCTGCTCTTCAGCCCTGAATCGGTCCGCTTCCTGAAATCAAATCATATAATAAAAATTTAATGGCAATCTTCTCAGTATATAAAATATAACTCAACTTTAAGCATCCATCAGTAAGACACGATGGCAAACAAGATAAATTAAACTACAATTGGAGTTTGGTGCTAATGCCCTCTACCTTCAATATTGATCTATGCACTGAAGTGAATACTGAATCCCATGTTAAACTACTTCTGTCAGTTCCATCCAACAGTTTTATTGTTCGTTTGTCTTCCAGAAGTTGTAAGAGTCGTTCCATGCTCTTCTGCAATAAAAGCAAACTGGTATCAAATCATGTTTCAGAAATTAATTTTGTAAAACTAAGACACCAATATTTGTAACAACAATAGGCCATGTAATAAACAGAAAATGTCTTACTACTGTAGCAACTGGTAGCATAACATCCATGTAGTATCTAATATCTGGCTGTAATGTCTCATTATTAGTCAAACCTAAAAGTCAACAATTCTGAGAATGCTGAGGAGCTAGGAAAGGTTTGTATTTCTTGTGTGTTTAGCTGGAAAATGTTAAACACATTAATTTACACTATGGTAAAGAAGAAGGCTGGAGGGTTATTTACAGGGCAATTAAGTGTCACGTTAAGGTTTCTCCTCATAGACACAGCCAACTATGGGTTTAAAGGGAGATGAAAATGGTCAAAACATGCACATATCATGTATGATGCAATCACTTGAAAACAGCAATAAAGAAAACAGAACAGAGTATAAAACCAAATGTATTAGACTGTACTCATCAATACACATCAACTACACAGTGTGTCCCAGGAGGAATGTGCCAGACTTCGGGAGGGTGTACCTTATGTTAAAGTATACCGATATAACCCAAAACACCTATATCCAAAGTTGAACGGTTATGGAGATAATGGCCAGAGAAAAGTGGGGGCTTCTTGCGGTTCCAAATACTGCAAACCTGCATAGCTGATACGTCACGTGACAATGCTAGCGGCCTTGAGAGGGGAATGCAGTGTTCACTGTGCCTGCATGACGCTTTGCACAGTCAGCCGTGTTATGTCACCACTGGGCTTTCTCATGTATAGTGCTTGTAACCCTAAAGACAACTATGACATGAGTGCGAGTGTTTTTGTAGTTCAATTTAATGGCTTTATGTCACTCACAAGTTAGTTTGATGTTAAGTACAGA
>Ga0131853_10012500_pt1 | contig 15555 bp, 10 predicted proteins | sample TergutLab28metaG_FD_92764 | JGI IMG/M metagenome (GOLD analysis project Ga0131853, IMG submission 92764) | Labiotermes labralis P1 segment gut microbial communities from Petit-Saut dam, French Guiana - Lab288 P1 (version 2) (version 2) | ecosystem: Host-associated > Arthropoda: Insects >...
GTTTTTCCCCCCGTGACTTCTTTCGCTCCGGCACGGGGCCCGCAGCCCTTGAGAAAAAAAAAAGAAGGGGGGGGGGGGGGGGGTGTTCAGATCTGGTTTGGTTGATGTGGGAAGAAGACCCATACTCAGAGCTCTGCCTGGACTCGCAACTACATTCTACTTCCACAGGCAAGGTCCTGTACTGACTGTGCAATATTCTTCATCAAAATCGTGATCAAGCTCCTACTAAACCTCACATTATCACAAAACACAAATATACTGCTTGTTTAACGACAATAACTAAACTTCCTGACAGTTACATGTTGACTCAAAATTTTCTTTGTTACAACAAAAGGTAAATTTCGCCACCACTCTTCTTACGTGGGATGGAAATAAACTATTCATGTACATACAATGTTATTACCATGTTCACAGAAGGTCCTTTTATCGCACATCTTTACTTCTGTAATGAAGGAAACGACGAAGAACATGTCAGAAGCACTGTTAAAATAATGTACAAGAAGAGGTTCCAATTTGAGCGAAAATAGAGAACTAAAGAGATTGTAAAGAAATGGAGAGAAGCAGAAAAAATTACAAAAGACTGATTGTTCCTTAATGAGAAGAATGTGACATAGAAGTAAAAAAGGACGTATTATAAGTAGATTCTAGGGGCATGCACAGTGGATATTTGAATAGGGTGCGCGCGCTATCTGTATAGAACACCGAACAGCATTCACAAAGACATGCTTCGCATCTGAATGAATGGAAAGTCACACACACACAAGAATCCCTTTCTCTGTACGTGTGTGTGTGTGTGTGTGTGTGCTTTTACTTTTTTATCACTGGCTTGTAGAAGTGCTGGTTAAATTATTTGTACAGCGGTCTTCACAATACTTGCTACTTGCTGACGCTGTTACGTACATCACCGTCTATTTCGATTGTTACATACAGTAACACGTCAAGTCTTGGTGCAACAGCGACTCATGTCCCATATTCATAATTCACAGATTATAACGTACAGTGACAAGGCTACGGGGTGGACGACCGAAGAATCAAGATTCAGTTCCCGGCAGGTTCTCCTAAGATCGGCCCTGATGTTTATCCAGTCTCCTACCAAAGGATATCGGGTACAATTTCCCCAGGGATTAGAACGTCGGTGCGTGCAGCAGATTGCTTAACTCTGTCTAGTGCCGAGTTTATGAATGTCTGAAGCGATACTTCTACTTCCCAGCAAGTTTTCATGGCGTGGTGCTCAAATCGTCAAACAGACTTTACTTTTTCCCTTCCGTTTATGCTGTGAGGGACTGAATGGGATCCATATGCAGCTCACTGTGGACAAGGAAATATGTCATCGGGTTCTATATGACGTAAAAGGATTCTTGGCTATTTCGGAATGTATTCGTTCGTCAAGCAGGATTATGTTCCGTAAAATTATTTAGCTTGGTTATCCTATTCGGACATGTTTCATATTGAGCGGTGCCTATTTGCCAATGCTATTCAACTTGACAGTGTATCAGTAAGAAGGTCTAAAAAATACGTGCAAGACTACTATATACTGGCTACTGCACATCGTTGACTGTGCTGATGATGTAGTCTAAATGTATTCATTAATTCCATTGCCATGTGCAGAATGCGACTATTCCTTGCCGTTCTCAGGAGCTTCTTCCATTCCTCTCTGTTATGTAATTTTTCCTGCTACCCTTCTCCACCTACTATACTTCCATCTTCTCTCACCTCAGCTTGCCATCTATTTCTTCGTCTACCTCTCAATCTTGTTGTTCCAAAATTCATACACAATACCCTTTTGGGAATTCTATTTTCTTCCATTCTCTGTACATGCCCAAACCAACGTAATCTATTTAAACTTATTGTCTCTATTGTAGTAGGATTTTTAACACTTGCATAAATTTCTTTATTGGTTAATATCCTCCAATTTTCTTTTTAATTGTCATATACTGAGACTAAAATTCTTCTTTACACTTTCCTTTCAAAGATTTTTAATTGCTTTATATCTCTCTTTGTTACTGTCCAAGTTTCTGATGCATATGTTAACGGGTTGTCTATTGCTGTGTTCTGTAGTCTTAATTTAAGTTTCTTTGATATGTTTTTATTTTTAAAAATTCTTGTAGCATAAAATATGTTTTTTAGCATTTCTTATTCTTTCTTGCAAGTCTATTTGGTAATTGTTATCTTCAGTAAGTATAACTCCTAAATATTTAAAATTTTCCACTCTTTCGAATTTGTAATTTTTTATTTTCAAATGTCCTATTTTATTTTGTGGGCCGGATATCTCAGTCGGTATAGCGAATGACTACGGTCCAGACGGTCTGGGATCGAACCTCAGTGGGGACGAGATTTTCTGCCGTCCAGACCGACCCTGGGGCCCACCCAGCCTCCTACACAATGGGTACCGGGTCTTGCTCGGGGGTAGAGGCGGTCGGGGCGTAGGGCTGACCCCTAACCTCATCTAGTGCCTAAGGTCCTAGAAAAGAGTACAGCCGTACGTCTACTCACCCTAAGGGCCTGCGTGGCCTATAAAAAGGGTGAAAACCTACCTAACTATTTTATTTTTTTAAACAGTTTTTCCTTTCCACTATCATATATTTTGTCTTTTCGTGGTTTATCTGCAGTCCGAACTTTCTGGCAATGTTTTCCATTTCTACAAAAGGTTTCCTTATTTCTATTTCATTTTTTCAAATTAATGCAATGTCATCTGCATAAGCTAATACATTCAATTGTTCTTTACCAATCTTTATACCACTAGGAACCATTTTTATACTTTGTATCACTTTCTGTAATGCCAAATTGAGTGATATTGGTGACGAAGGGTCACTCTGTTTCAAGCCTGTTTTATTTTCAAAAATAGATGACAATGTTCCTTCTATTCCAACCGAACTTCTTGTCTTTTGTACACAAGTTTTACACATATTTATTAATTTAGTAGGAATTTTAAATTCTTTCACACATTCCCATAATGTATCTCTATGTACAGAGTCTTATGCCTTTTGAAAATCAATAAATAAATATTGTACAAGCTGATTGTAATACCAAAGTTTTTCCTTTATTGTTTTCAATGTAAATATGCTGTCAGTTACAGATCTTCCGTCCCTAAATCCATTCTGATAGTCCCCCATATTTTTTTCAAAGTATGGCTTAATTTTTCCCAATATTATATTCGACAAAATTTTGTAAGCTGCATTTCCCAGTGCTATTCCCCTGTAATTATCACACCTATCTCTGTCTCCTCTTAGGTGTATAGGAACTATTATTGTTTCTTTCCATTCTTCAGGTATCCTTTCCTCCTCCCAGATTTGTCTTACTAGTTCATACATTCTATTCAATAGTTTATTTCCACTGCATTTTATTAATTCCGGATTATTCCATTAGTTCCAGCCGCCTTCTTATTTTTTAAGTTTCTTATCGCCTCTTTTACATCTTCTATAGTGAGTTCTTCTACTTAAAATTCAATTTCTCTAATTTCTTTATTTCCTTTCTTAATTAATTCCCTTGGTTCTTTTGCGTTCAGTAATTTGTCAAAGTATTCTTTCCATATTTTTGCTTTCTCCTTTGTATTCATTGTCAATTCTCCTTTCTTGTTCCCAGTTACGCTAAATTTATGTTGATATCCTTTCTCAAATTCCTTTACTGTTTGATACATTTTCCTTGTGTTATTATTCTTCTGATCTTCTTCTATTGATTCTATTACATTTTTCTTTTATGTCTCTTTCTTATTTCTAATTATTTTGTGACCGTCTTTTCTTTTATGGTGATATTCCTGCTCTTCCTTCTCCCTTCTTCCTTTTATCAACCAATTTTCTCTTGCTTTCATTTCTTCTATTGAAAATTTGCATTCCTCATCGTACCATTTATTTTTAAATGTTTCTGTGCCTTCATCCTTTTCTATAAGCTGCTGTTTGGTTTCCTTGGTTATTGTTTTAATGTTTTCCAATGTTTAATTAATATTATTTTCAATACTATCGTCATCGTCCAAATTTTCCAGTATTTCAAACTTATTATTAATATCTTTCGCATATTCTTGTTTACACTTTGGATTTTGAAAAATATTCACCACTTTTCTTTTCTCATTATATTTATTTCCAGTTTTTACCCTTAATTTCACTTTAAAATTTATCTTCAGTAAGTTGTGATCTGATCCAATGTCTGGTCACCTTTGTGCTCTGATGTCTCTTATTGCACTTCTAAATCCGTCACTAATGAAGACATAATCTGTTCGATTCGCTGTCCTGCCGTCTGCTGAATACAATGCCTCTTTGTGAATATCTTTATGTGGCAACGTTGTACTTCTTACATTTAAACCATTAGATATCGTAAACTAAATCACTTTTATTCCATTGTTGTTAGTTTCTTTATGTATAGGGAAATAAATTTAATATTACAGAAGAAATTAAATTTTATTAAACGGTAATAAGGAGAGACATCCGGAGAAAAATACTTGCAAATTAAGTGCCGTCGAACTCCACTTATCCGGATTTATTGGGACGACGAGCCATCTGGATGTGCAGAAAATCCGGATAATTGGATTTTTATTTGAAAATAGGCCACATTTGAATTTAAAATGAAAATATTTCTACGGACAGCTGTTTTGGGCCACATATTTATAATAAATGCCCTTTATCCTAATTTCAGCATGTAAAACGTACCATACAGTAACTGTATACGCAACCGTCTTCCGGAAGATGAACCCTCGGTTTCGAGACACGTAGAAGACAACAAAAAATTAAAAATGAAAATATTAATTTAGGAAATGTTCATTTCGTTGAGTTATATTTTACAACCACAAAAAGACGTATTACAATTACAGTACGAAAATTTTTACCCGAAGAGCCAAGCCGATCCTGAAAATTGGCGAACCGGATAACCAGAGCCCACATAAGTGCAGCTATACTGTACATGTTTTGATTAATTCCAGTTACCATACTGAATGAACTTCGCCCTCACGTACCTCTCTCCGTTCTCTTTCCAAATGTTCCACCTTACACTCTATTTATTGACAATTTGCATTTTCGGAAATAGAAAATGAATTTTCTTTTTCCCAGAATGGAGACTTTCCTTTAATCCCAGTGACTAAAAAGTTTACGTGGCTCCAGTCTGTGTGTCTCCAAATAACAAGTTCCAAACGAAGCCACGAAAGTAACTGCTTTTGTTAATTAATAAAGGGCCCAGTGAATTCACGTATAGTAACTAACACAGCTTAATATTCTTTGTCATCTGATTTAGTTCATTACATAAAACAGTGAATTACAATTTTTTCCTCTTAATAAAGTCTCGATTCAATTACGGATTATTAAAGCTGCTATGATTCAGAAATGAGAGTGAGAAGTTACCATTTGAATAAGAACAGGCTTTCTATTCACCACAGTGAGGGGAAATTCGGTAGCGAGAGAACAATCAATAGTGCACATGCTAGTACAAGACTACAGGGTGTCCATACAATAATACCGAAGTTTCGAGCTAAAAACTGTGTTCATCGAAATTCTTAACATTTTTATGTACGAAATTAATGTAACGATTATTCTAAGTGTGAGTTTAAACATCACGGTTAAAATGACATGACAGTTTCAACAAGTTGTGCTCAAAAATCGGATTTTTGGAAGTTAAAAGGTTTTTACACATTGCCACCATTTCGTAGAGTACAACCAACAAGATGCAACGTTTCACAATTTATTTATTTCTGTAAGACGCTCTACATGTTTCAGACGGTTTTTTCGTCCATCATCAGGAGCTCGAAATTGCACATACAGCGTCAGGTATTTGTCAGACCGCAATTTCGAGCTCCTGATGATGGACGAAAAAACCGTCTGAAACATGTAGAGCGTCTTACAGAAATAAATAAATTGTGAAACGTTGCATCTTGTTGGTTGTACTCTGCGAATATATTAGCGATGCACGGACCTATGAATGCTAAATTTCCACCGCTGTACATTAAATTATGAAGACATGACGCTCGTTGAACAGGCCGACAAAATAAGGAAATTCACTAATCGCATTGATTTATTAATATTTAACAAGAGAGAAATAAATGAAGTCGCGAAAATAAATGGCACAATGATGAGGTGCGACCCATAAAACAGTCATAAATGCAATACTGGAGCGAAGACTGATGATAATAGGACACACATACTTCGGGGTTCCTTAATAAAAATGATGACTTACATATTTTTGTTACACGTAAAAAAAGTGCCAGTAGCTCTAACTACGAAGCATCGAACTGTGTGCTGAGGTGTGATTAAGAAACTGGAAAGGATGAGGAAGGGAGCGATCAATATCTTATTGGATTTACTACTACAGCATTTGTGTTGAGGGACGGCGGAAATATACGAAAAGTTTATGCATGTTATCCAATAAGAAAGGCATAGATTTGAACCCGGAACCTCGAAAATTAAAGGTAGGAGTTCTAAACACTCTGATAGGACGTCCGGTAAAGTGTTTACTGAAAGCTACAAACACAGCAACAAAACAAATTGTAATCCACTAGCTGACGTAATGTGCACGCACACCTCTCATTCTATTCATACTAACTGCCGGACACACACCTTCTTCTTCAAATTAAAATCAAATTAAAGAAGGGTCTAAGGAAGTTTAAAAATAAGAATTAATTAAAAATTATATAATTAACTTGAAAAGGGGCCCTGTTGTCAAATATATTTCAATTTTTTATGTTAAACTTAACATAATATTTAATAACTGCAACATAATCAGAGATGTCTAGGAAGTGTGTCTTCCCTGTTGTGTGTGTGAAACTTGGAAATTGTATATAGTCAAACACAACTGTGTCACATAGGTGTATTTAATGGCTAAATGGACAACTACATGTTTCGGTCCGTACTGGCCATCTTACTGGCTTAGGATCTTAGTAAGATCCTAAGCTAGTTCTCTTAAGACAACCTGAAGATGGCCAGTACGGACCGAAACATGTAGTTGTCCATTTAGCCATCAAGTACACCTATGTGACACAGTTGTGTTTGACTATATACAATTTCCAAATGATCAGAGATGTTTCAGTTTACCTACAGTGAGGAAATTTCACTGCGCTGTAAAACATAAACCTTATGTAAAGAAAAAAGTTTTAATTTTGAAGAGAGCTGCTTGTTTAATTCAACATTGCACGGCTCTTGACGACTGTGTATAACTCACTGTCACAATCGACTTCTCCTGGACCTTGTATCTCGTCCAAAACTAATACATTTTAGAGATGGACAAGGTTCAGAAGAAGGAGACTGTGACAGTGAGTTTTTTTGTTTATATAATAACAAAATAATTTTTTCTGGGTAATTTTTCGCCAACGAAAGAGAGATTATGACTTCCGGACTTGTGGCAGTAAAAATAATCCTTTTAGACACGCATATCACATGAAACATGCAGTCTACAAGAACCTTAACTTTAACATACTCCTAAACGACTAGTTTTAAAGTCCTCGCTCATTTGATAATTTATCAAACAATGCGAATTTGTTCAAAGTAAGTTTCCTCAGTCTTTATCAACGTAAAGAATTGAATCAAGAAAATTTCTCAACTTCTTCAGTAATGTATTTTATATTCTGAAGTCAAAATAACAGATATAAATAATAATAATAATAAAGGCTGTTTATACGACAGTTTTTTGAGGTTCCTATGTTATTACATTAAATTTGTGATACTCACACACAAATATACAGAATAAAATAATTATTTTCCTGTTTCCTGCAACGGTCGTATAGCAGAACTCCACAAACATTAAACAGTTTCCGTTCACTTTCGGATATGTAATATAGCTACAGCTACTAAAACAACGTGCATATATTGCTGTAGAAATTCTGATTACAATCCGCCTCCTCATTTCTAATCTGTAAGTGTCTGGATAAAAAAATGAATTTTTGTTTCTTAATATTGGTGCTCTTCGTTCAGTAAAGATTAGGTAACAGACTCGTATATTGTGATGTTGACAGAGAAGGCAAATATATCCCGAGCCAAGAAGGGGTATTATTGTTTATTTTTTACGTAAAACCTACGGGTCTCTATCTAGATGCATGTGTATATAGAGGATCAGCCATTCGCGCTAAATTTAAAGAACAAATTGTGGTACAGAATACCTCTAAGCTAGAAAGACAAAAGACGCTCAGCAGAGCGTGAGAGAGTCATGATGCATATGAATGTAACAAAACCAAGTGCGGAATTTTAGTGGTAAAGTTATTATGGCTTTTAAACGCGTATATAGACACAAGCTTAGTGTTTGAATTTACGACAGAAACAGGGGGAATATAATTGTGTTAGGCGCGTGATTCTAATACAATCAATGCACCTATTGTTTCCTTTACCAGGACGCCAAATCCCACGCTATAGACTACGGAAGCGAATACCCGGAGACTTGCCTCAGCGTCGCGACGAGAGGCCTCGACACACCATAATGTGTTTGTATAAGCTGGGCAGATACGCTGAATTTATGTAATTCTCGCGTTTACCCCTACATAAATATAATTGTTATAAATTATCGCCTGGATTATTGCTGGAAGGCTCTGACTAATGTTGAGCGGTTATTGGCTGTGACGACACGTGCAGTAATAATTTGAAGGACGCCATACACGTGTTTACATTTTAAAGCACGGTGATTAATAGACGCACAATAAATATTTTGCATTAAATCCCTGCATTTTTATCCCACATAGCCAGTGGCGTAGATAAAAGTTCGAACCCTCTTGGGACCCAATAAATGCGCCCCCCTCCCTCCCCCGCGACTCGATAATCGCGGCCTCTAACTATAGATCTAGACGAAGTTACTGCTAGACGTCATACGAGAGCTCTAGAATAAAGCTTGCTATCTGAATAACGAAATACGTCCCGGAAGCCTCCATAAAGATTTAAAAATTCTGTACCTTTGGGGTCCTCCCTCACCGAAAGGGGCCTCCCACGCGTGGGGGGGTCTTATCTACACTCCAACGCAGGACATAATTTTGTGTTCTGTACGGTTCTGGCAATAAGCAGCATTCACCGATTGTAGTCAATAATGGTAATGGACTGTTTCCACAGTATTGAAGTACTTAATGGGTCCTTTGTTTAGAGGCACCAGGTTCGAGTCCCAGACGGGGGTTATGTTGTGATTCAATATATTCCCCCCTCCCCTAAATTTCTTCACAAATATTGGTTCTTGATCCTACTTCATTAGAGACAATGTGTACGACATCATTATCTTTCACACTGACGCGCTGGCGATAAATAAACTAAAGTCCAATATTCAAAGCTAATTTACTTTATTCACTTACACCAAACACACAGCGGAATAAATGAAACAACTGTGAAGATAATAGAGATTCTTCCTCGCTGTTTTCAAACATGTTGAAAGTCCCTCAGATGACACGAAAAGCGCGAAGTAGAGTTCATATTCTGAATGGCTGGAGAAACTCTGAAAAAAAAAGACTTTGCATGTGGGGGGGAGGGGGGACATCCGTCAGGCCTTCCAACTAAAATGCCGCATAAGTTCAACGTTTATATATGCTACCTTGCCTGCCCATCTAACCTTCCTTTATTTGATCATCGCAGGAATGCATGGTCAAAGGGACACATCATGATGCTCCTTTCTAAGTAATTCCACCTGTCCTATTATTGCCTGCACCGTAGTTCCAAATAGTCTCTTTGGCAATGAGCGGACGATACAAGTCATTCGTATGACGTCATAGCGACATTTGCAGTATGCACATTTCAGGGTGAGAATGTATTAAATATGGTTCAAGTGACAATCCAGTGCCTGCAATTGCTCATATAACAGGCTGCGTCCGCTTAAAAATATTGTCCGTCTGACACGTGACACGGTGTAGTCTGGTATAAACGTTTGAAAGCAATTTCCCGCCTCCAAACCCAGGGCCCAGTAGTGACAACTACCGTGAAGATGGGGTCGGCAGATTATTCTAAAGTTTTGGTAGGCCAACATATTTACTAAACTTCACGGCGTCACATGTCAAAAGAATGAAACGTGAATAAATCTACTTAACGCCCTGAGACATTCAGGTTTCATCTTTAGAATTTCTTAACCTATGTCGCAAAAAGCACATTGTGTCTTCATTACAAACATCAGCCAGTTATCTTCATGTTTGTACCGTGCATCAATGAGGATCAAAACACTTTATTATCCAACAGATGCACAAATATATAATTCGTAGATCCAATTAGTATTGTTATAAAATATTTAAAATATTTAAAACATGTTTCGGTTCACAAAGGATCCATTATCAGGGAGCTCTATACAGTGCCTCTCTAGCCTGTGCAGTACACACACGCACCACGGGCAAATATGCTGCTGTAACACCGACTACGTCCATATCAACGGACGAGATAGAACCATTACTGTAATTTTAGCCAAGCACTGTATAGAGCGGGGACTGCGGTAGCACAGTGGCTAAGATGCTGCGCCACAAATCGGAAGGTCGCTGGCTCGATTCCAGCCAGTGTCAGTGGATTTTTCATTGACATAAAATCCCTCCGATCGCACCATGGCCCTGGGCTCAGAAATGAGTACCAGGAGTATTTCCTGGGGGCAAAGGCGGCCGGTGCGTAAGGTTGACAACCTACCATCATCCTGTGCCGTTGTCACGAAATCTGGGAACCTTAACTTCCTGGAACCCTCTGGGCCACTCTAGGCCTGTAACGGGACTGACTTACCTTACTGTATAGAGCTCTCTGATGATGGATCCCTTGTGATCCGAAACATGTTGGAGCAATTTTAAATATTTTAAATATTTTATAACAATACTAATTGGATCTACGAATTATATATTTGTGCATCTGTTGGATAATAAAATATTTTAATCTGTCAGTTAATTTGATGTAAGGGTAAAAAATCGTCTTTGATTTTGAGAAGCATATGTTACAGACAAATACACTGTATTGACAAAAGAACAGTTTTTAATGTCACAGAATGTGGAGTGCATAGTTGCCAAGCCATAATTTAGTTTAAGCCTTTTAAGGTTTAACGTAAATTGACAGAACTACAGGAAGGATCGTGTGCTGGGCTCTCTCTCCGAGCTACGAACTGCCATGCAATTGTTTTAATAACGACGTCAAGCGGAGTATAAGTCTGTTTTCTAAAGGTCGTATAATATTCCAGCAGCGCTGAGCCCATGACAATGATTCATCAGCAGACATCGTTAACCGGTAGGCCTACCTGAATGAACCGAACAAACAGCGCCATCTTCTGGCAATACAATTACGGCCTCACGTGTTGAAGTGAACTCTCATACAACCACAGTGGAATGAAATTCCAAGACGGAGAAAGCGGGGTGTATTATGGTTTACACATCCCATAATACAGGGCAAATATCAAGTTAAAAGATCATACCTTACAATACAGTAGTTCAGGAATTTAGAATGCATAAATCGTCAAGTTAACGAAACTTGTCTTAATTATAATCTGAATCTACGCACAAATATTATGTAGCGTTCATGTTAACACCATGCAGGCTACGGTTAGGTAAATCATGTCTGAATAACCAGTTACTACCACCCAGGAGACATACTGGTTGTGTGTTCAAAATACATATCAGTCAATAACATGTCGGAAAGTAATAGGATTTTCTTTTTGCGAATAATTACAAATAAATGTACTGTGTGGGCAAAGTGAAGTGTTACAACTGTGCACTAAACAGTTAATTTTGCAATACCTGAAGTTTATTACTTTGCACTAAAGCATTCTGGTTTAATATGCTCCAATTAAGCATTAAGCGATGAGTTTTCGTACTGAAACCATTAGAAGATCACAAATAACAAGTACATTACGATATGGTATGCCGCCCTGTGTTCTAGTAACAAGAGTGGTAAGCATAGTAACATTAATAGTAGCGTCAGCAGCAATAACATAAAATTTCTTTCATTTCCTCCCAAACTCTTTGAAATATTAAGGGTATCAACCCAATGAAGTATCTTTCATTCGCTTACTGTGATGCCCTGTAATTTATTCCCCAATTGGTTCTTTAATACATTCGTAAGTTTGACAAAATATTTCTGTACGTTTTGATGTATGTACTGTGCATCTTATGCAGTTTATTACACAGACGAACAAATGCACTATGTATATTATATATCGTAAGCACACCCACACATTTCAGTGCATCTGCATTATCTTCAGGTATTCTTATACTTCTACTTTGCCAAAGTTATAAAAACCATTAACCAGTGGTTAAGGTGCTGTGCTACAAATCGGAAGGTCGCTGGTTCGATTCTAGATAGTGTCATTGGAATTTTTCATTGACATAATCCTTCGATCGCACTGTGGCACTGGGGTCGATTCAGCCTCTAACAGAAATGAGTACCAGGAACATTTCCTGGGGTAAAGGCGGCCGGTGTGTAAGGCTGACAACCTACCACCATCCTGTGCCCTTGTCGTGAAATCCGGGAACCTTAATTTCCTGGAACCCTCTGGGTCACTCCAGGCCTGTAGCAGGACTGCTTTACCTTTACCTTTACATAAATCATTGAGATGACAAACTAAAAAAAATCATTAAATTAATATATATATATATATATGTATATATGTTATGCCTTTGTTAGTTCGGATAAGAAAATTTGTGTAGGTGTGTCAGCATGCATTTTTTAGGTTTTTGATACACACGTAACAAAATCTTCGATTCCAATAGTCATCCGAAAAGAAATATTGGACCACATACACTATGAAGCCTATAACTGCACCACAAGGCGTTACGTTTTATTTCCATCCTATAGGGACGTCCATTATTATTTACCGTAAAGAATATAAACGTTTGTTGGCTCTAATATCGTAGCTCTATAGACCCACTTATTTCATCCAGCATCACCTTCCCGCGACTTGAGCATAATAAACAAAAAGCGTCAGCCACGGGCACATTGGTTTTGTTTGCTGACTTGATTAAAGCAGCAAATTACCTGCTCAATCAGTTTCTTTATACGCGACACAGCTTTGTATAAATGTCACTTCGAGTTCAGTTGTTGCTGAGTGTTAAATGTGGCGCTTAAATGCAGTCTTTGTTCTTGCCTGTTTACAGCGCTTTCGCCTTTATAACAGAAATCAAATCTCGTGAACAAAATATAATTACAAAATTACTTAAAACATTCCTTTTTAATGGTGGTTCATATCAAGTTGTGAAGCTGTAACTGAATTTAAAATGTAGTTTAATTCCTTATTCTTATAATAAAACCAACGAGAAGCACTATTTTCTAAAATTTATTTTTGGAATAGAACTCTACATGTTTCGGACAGTTCTCTGTCCATCATCAGGAGTCTAGCACTGTACACACAGCAATACATACAGGTTATGCTGTGTGTACAGTGCTAGACTCCTGATGATGGACAGAGAACTGTCCGAAACATGTAGAGTTCTATTCCAAAAATAAATTTTAGAAAATAGTGCTTCTCGTTAGTTTTATTATAAAACTATATCACGATGCACGTTCCTCAGAATGTCAAAAAAGTAGTTCAATGCCATTACACTCTAAATCTAAACGCAGATTATGATGACGTTTCGTCCTCCCTCTTCACTGTTAGCAGACTGGATGACGTAGCTGGTACAGAGCCTGGGGTAGAAGCTGGACAAGGGAGGAAAAATGTTCTGATTTCCGGCAGAAGCAAGAATTTATTCTGTTCTTCCAAGCGTCCACATTGTCTCTGGAGATCATCCTTCCTCCACTTCAAAGAGAAATGCAAGCTCATTCTCTGGAGGTAAAGAAATCGGAGCATGAAACTGACCATCTACTTCCACCTAGTGCCAAGGATGGGATGAGAGGAGCTATAAATAGCCCCCCCCCTGCTTTCGTAGTGTTCACAAGGGCAATAATAATTCTGCCATGGGTAAAGGGAAAATAGAGTAGGTACCAAAAGAAGTACAAGTTCTTTGTCCGTGACAAGATCGCCTTTCTTCGTTATTTATCATGATATAGCCGAGAGCTACGAAGAACAGGACAGGCAATGGACCTATAATGTAATATTTAGGCACATTTGTGCAAACATTGTTGCAGCGGAAAAGATAAAATATTACATATTCCGAGTGTGTATCTTTAGCCTTAGGTTTCCAGCATGGAATGCGCAAGCGCCATATTGTCGTCTGTGGCGTGTCAGGCTCTACAGTATTTTTTCCCACACTATATAATAAACGGTACGATTTAAAAAAAAAGTGACTTAAAATAAAATGTCTGTTTCGATTCTCTCTACAACTTTCGTCTAAAATAAGTTCTCATTTTAAGAAGAAATGAGCCAGATGTGATCAAAAATGTATATTGATATTCACGTCAAGTTCCAGTTATTCTAGTCAGATTTTAATGAAAGTTGAATTTTCTCTATAGAGTTTCGAAAAGTAACCAAATATAAAATTTCATGAAAAGCACTCCATTGAAGGCGAGTTGTTCCATGAGAACTGACAGACGGACAGATATTGACGAAACTTACAGTCTTTTTTTTTGTTGCAATTTTGCGTACGCGTCTAAAAAAGGAATAAGGCTGAAATTAAAGAATATCCTCAAAAAGGATTAATAACATCCTAGGCCTACCGGAACATACATGTTGCACACAGAAAATTCCTTATTAATTTTGACGTTTTGTTGACCGTGCATCTCAGTATATTTATCTCAGTATTTAACCAACTTGATTCACAAAATTTGTTTCACAATAAGTTTTATTTCATGCCTCTAAATGTTTCGAGCACATGTGCTCGAAACATTTAGAGGCATGAAATAAAACTTATTGTGAAACAAATTTTGTCCATCAAGTTGGTTAAATATTGAGATAAATTCCTTATTAAATTTGTGTGTTCACTGTTAGGTCCCGAGTAAGACATAGAAGAGGTAAATATTTATATTAGGAGGCATTTTGTTAGAATGAGTTATTACTCAAATATAAAATCAACTCAGTTATTTTTAATTACTTGAGAAATAATTTGAAAATTCAAATTGAACCCTGGTTACTTGATATGATATGCTACTCTGAGCTTGCCTATGGACCGAAATGATATCTAATACCGATGACGTAAGAATAAAAATGAGGGTTGTTCGGACTAAATAAGAGGCATGAATCAGGAGGGAGTGAGGACGTAGTGCTCGCCTGCTGCAACGCTGGCAGTTCTGTCTTCCTCTCACAGATCGCAAAGTGAGTGTTCCGGACAACCTAATTACACTCTGTCCCTACTAGGTTCTAGGCCCCAGGAGAACGCACTTTTTTCTGCCCCCTTACTGTGATACAATATACGCAATTTGGGGATCCTACTGATGCTTCATTATTTCCCAAACGCGAGAGCGCGCGGCCATGTACACACATACACACATGCCTAGGCGAAGACACGTACATACACACATTCTCAAGCATTTATCTGTAGATGTATTCAGAATACCATGTATCATTATATCTACGTTTATATCATTGCTTTCTTAGTCATAAGCTTTGTGGCATACGAATTTCAGCCTGAATTCGGATCTGCGTTGATTATTGTGGCGCGTATGGGTGAGGGGAGGGGGGTGTATAGGGTCTTGGTGGGAAACCGGAGGGAAAGAGACCACTGGGGAGACCTAGGCGTAGATGGGTGGATAATATTAGGATGGATCTCCAGGAGGTGGGATGTGGGTATATGGA
>Ga0131853_10012502_pt1 | contig 15554 bp, 12 predicted proteins | sample TergutLab28metaG_FD_92764 | JGI IMG/M metagenome (GOLD analysis project Ga0131853, IMG submission 92764) | Labiotermes labralis P1 segment gut microbial communities from Petit-Saut dam, French Guiana - Lab288 P1 (version 2) (version 2) | ecosystem: Host-associated > Arthropoda: Insects >...
ATCCCTATCAAAATTTGTTCTGTCGTTTGTATTTACTCTGGTGCAGTAATATAAACGTTCCGCTTCCTCGATTTTTAACTCTATAGTTGTCATGCCTGTCAGTATACATAGTGCTTCGTGGGAAACCGTGCGTTATGCCTTTGATATTTTAATGTTAATTAGCCTTTGCACTCTAATCAGTTCAGACTTGTAGCTTTCTTTCCTCATAGCGTTGATTCACACCGGCGCTCCATATATTAGTAAGGGTAGGATTCCTCCTACATGTATTGTCTTTAGGGCTTTGTCGTCTAATCCGCAATCACGTTTTGCAGATTTTGATAAAGAAAATATTAATTTAGTGGATTTTGCAGGCATATTTTTATATATTCCTTAAATGTAAAATTATAGTCGAATATTATTCCTAAATATTTCAAATTATTTACTTGCGGTATTGTTTTATTGTTCAAATATACTGCTCTTTCTTTTTTTGTTCTTTTCTTTTCCTTCTGGTCAGCAGCATCACCTTTGTTTTCCTCTCATTGAAATTTAATTTATTATCTCTCGCCCACTTAGTGATTCTGTTCAATTCTAATTTAGCTAAATTTTCTGCTTCCCCAACTGAATCTGCTCTTAATATTATTAGCAAGCCGTCGGCGAAGGCCACTGCTTAGTGTGCTTTGAATATTTAATTTTGAGTAGAAGGTTGAATAGAGTATTCCACAGTCCCGGTCCGCAGCATGACCTTTGTGGGCATCTCTTGGTTTGACCTTTTCCTTGCTGATGTTGTTTAGTGTTATGATAGCCTTTCTCTCCTTCAGGTACTCCAGCGTAAGGTAAAAAAGTTTTCGGGCGCATTCTGCTTATCTTAGTCCTTGTAATATCGTCGGCCACCATGCTGACCCGAAGGCTTCTTGAACATCTAAATTGCCACCCCCCTCTCTAAGTGGGGTTCTGTGAATTGCCTAATTTCCATGGCAGCGTCTACCGTGTTCTTTTCGGGTGTGAACAAATATTGGCTCCCATTTAGTGAGTCTATTTTGTATAGGTGCTGCATAATTTTTTGATTAATAATTTTTACAAAATCTTCAATTCCGTATTCAGTAGACTAATTGGTCTATACATTGACGGGTCTGAGTCTTCTTCTCTCCACGGTTTGGCTATCATTAGGACCTTCGATATATTCCATTTTTTCGGGAAAGTGTCCTGATTTGAGTCATGAAGGGTACAAATGCTTCATTGCTTTTAGTATAGCTTTAAACACTCTTTTAACTATTTCATTCGTTATTCCATTAGGCCCTGGTGCTTTCTTAATTTTAAATCCTTCCACTACCTGCCTGACCTCATCCTGTGTGAATTCTTTGTGTTCGCCGTATTTGTTGGTTGTTTCGTCTGTCGCCTAACCTCATTTTGCTGGTCTGTGTCTTTCTGGAGGTCGTCGTCTGGTTACAGATGCACCAACATTAGTTCTACCGTTTATTCCGTAGTTTCTGTTACCGTTCCGTCCGGTCTCTGTAATGTAGTTCATGTTTGCTTATTCCGTCTTTTTCCTGTGGCTATTTTATACACCTCATTCCGTGGGTTGTTTGCAGGTGTCAAAGTACAGTAATTTTTCAATGACCTAGTTTCCTCCCTCCTTATTGCAGTTTGATAGCCTGCCTTCGCTTTGTTGTATCGTCTCTTCCTACTTTGTCTTAGATATTCGTTGTTAGTTGTCCGTTGGAACCGTCTTCTCAAAGCAGTTGTCCTCTTCCTCGTAGTTGTTAATTCGTCTGTCCACCAGGGTGCCGTCCTTCCTATTGGTTTTGGTTTCGATTTTTCTTTGAATCTGTACATTTCCCTGCATGTTTTTGTATCGCATCTTCCATCATCGTCGTGAACTGCCTTATGTCCAGGTCTCCTTTTAACCGTCTGCTTAGATCTTCACCTATTCCTTCCTGTCCCACTCTTCTTCCTTCCATCTGGAATTTCTTGGAGATAGTGATATAGATTTTCTCGTAAAAGCTGCCCGCCTTTGCTCCTTTATAATGAGCTTTTACCCAGGAGGACTGGTTATTTTTCCTCGTCTTTTTCTAGTTTAATATGAAACTATATTATGTTGTGATTTGAGGCAATTTCTTTTTCGGATATTTCCAACTTATCAGTGGCCGTTAATATCTTAATATCAGTGATGGTGATGTCTATGTTGCTTTGCCCTCTGGTGATATGAAATATTGTCCTTCCACTTTCTTCGTTTATTATTTGTAGCTGGTTGCTTAAAATAAATTCCTCCAGGAGTGTTCCTCGTACGTTTGTTGTCACATCGTGCCATGCTGTTGACATTGAATTTCTGTCTACTGCATTAATAAATTTAACTCTTCTGGTAAATTTCAATAACTTTTCTATCTTTCTTAAGGAGTTTTCTATTGCGTCGTTGTACTCCATGAGGGCGCTAGCAGCATGGAATATTTCTTGTCCCATTTTTATTTCCAAAAGCACCGTGTCGTTTTCGGAACATTGTGTAATCATAATGGCGTTTAATGCGTCATTTGGTATGATAATTGCTGCTCTGCTTTTTTCTTTTCCATAGGCATATGTTCTGTAGCAACTTTTAATTCCTTTTATTCTGCTCTGATAAAAGATTGGCTCTTGTACTAAGGCTATATCCACGTTTCCAGTGTATATGATTTGATGTAAATTATCTTTTGCTGCTCGCGAATGCTTTAAATTTATCTGGTAACATTTGATTTATTCCTTTTGCGTTGTACAATACTTCTGTTTCTTGTGTCGAACTTAATAGTCTGAGGGTGTATGTGTAAGTTTGAGTTTTGTAATGTGCCGTTGTGTGCATTTTCGGGTGTTTGAATGTGTGGGCTTGTGTATGTGTTGGTTTGTAATATGTGGGTATGTGTGTGTTTGGGTTTAAAATGTGTGCGTTTGTGTTTGTTATGGGTTTTGTAATGTGTGGGTGTGTGTATGTTTGGGTTTTTTAATATATGTGTGTGTACGTTGTGGTTTTTTAATGTGTGCGTGAGTGTATGTGTGGGAATCGTAAAGTTTTCGTGTTTTAATGTTGTCGGATTTACAATGTGTGTGTGTGTGTGTCTGTCTGTCTGTATGTGTGTATGTTGGGTTTTTTAAATATGTTGTGTGTAAATTGGGTTTTTTAATATTTGGGTGTGTGTATGTTTGGGATTTGTAATGTGTGCTTGTGTGCATGCTTGGGTTTTGTAACGTGTGATTTTCAGCATGATTGGGTTTTGTAAAATGTGTTTGATTTTATAAGCGGGGCTTATAATATTTGGGTGTGTGTATGTTTGTTTTGGATTTTGTGGTATTTTTTAGGTGTGGGTTTCTAATATGTGGGTGTATATATGTGGGTTTTTTAAAGGGTGATTTTGTTTAAATTTGGGTATTGAAATGTGTAGTTATGTGTATATGTGGGTTTTTTAATGGGTGGGTTTTTTAATATGTGGCTGTGTGTGAGTTTGGATTTTGTAAAGTTTGGATGTGTGTATGTTGTTGGTTTTGTAATTAGTGGGTGTGTGTATGTTTGTATTTTTTAATGTGTGTGACTGTGTGCATATTGTGAGTTTTGTAATTTGTGAGTTTTGTGTGGTTTTTTGTTTTGAAAGTGTGGGTGCGTGTATGGGTGGGTTTTGTAATGTGTGGGTTCGTGTAAGTGTGATATTTGTAATGTGTGGTTTCGTGTAATTGTGGGTGTTGTAATGTGTGGATATGGGTGGGTTGTCGGTTTTTAATTGTCGGTGTGTGTATTTTGGGGGTTTTGTAAGTTGTGTGTTTGTGTATGTGTGGGTTTTGTAATGTGTGGGTGTAAATATTGTGGTTTTTGTAATGTGTGGGTGTGTGTAGTGTGGGTTTTTTAATGTGTGGTTTTGTGTGTGTTGTGGGATTTTTAATGTGTGTGTGTGTGTATGTTTGGGATTTGTAATGTGTGGGTGTGTACATGTGTTGGTTTTGTAATGTGTTTTTTATGTAATTTGTAACGTGTGTGTGAGTATATATATCGGTTTTGTTAAGTGTGCGTGTGATTATTTGTGTGTTTTTACGTGTGTTTTGTGTGGGTGCGGGTTTTGTAATTGTGTGTTTATATTTTTGAGTTTTTAATGTGTTAATTTGTGTATATATTGGGTTTCGAAATGAGTGATTTTATGTATAGGTGAGTTTCGTTATGTATGGCTGTGTATGCGTCTGGGTTATGTACTGTTTGTGTGTGTGTGTGTGTATGTGTGGGTATTTTTATGTGTGGGTGTGTGTATGTGTGGGTTTTGTAAGATGTGTGTCTGTGTGTTGTGGGTTTTTTAATATGTGGGTGTGTGAATGTTTGGGTATTTTAATGTGTATTTTTGTGCGTGTGTTTTGGATTTGTAATGTGTGGGATTGTGTATTTTGTGGTTTTTGTCATGTATGCGTATTTGTATGTGTGGCTTTTGTAATGTGTATTTGTGGGTGTGTTGTGAGTATTGTAATGCTTGTGTGCGAAAGTATTTGGATTTTTTAATGAACGCGTATTTGTATGAGTGAGTTCTTGAATGTGTATTTGTGATTTGTGCAGGTTTTGTAATGTGTGGTTAGTCTAGGTGTGAGTTTTTTTAATGCGGGTGTACGTGTATGTTTTGGGCTTTTTAACGCGTGGTTTTTTGTATGTCCGTTTATTTAATATTTTGGGATGTTTATGTGTGGGTTTTGTATTATGTGATTTTGTGTATGTTAGTGTTTTTCAAAATGTGCTTGTGTGCAAATTTTAATGTGTGTAATGTGTAACTGTCTATGTTTGGGTTTAGAAATACGTGTGTTTTTTATTTTGTGGTTTCTAATACGTGCGTTTGTGTATGTTTGGGAATTCTAATGTTTGCATTTTTGTATGTTGTGTGTTTTTTAATATGTGGGTTTGTGTAAGTTTGGGTTTTGTGATATGTGTGTGAATATTTATATGTGGTTTTTTAATATTTGGTTGTGTGCATGTTTGTTTTTTACTGTGCGTCTGTGTGTTTTATTCTGTTTTGTGAAGAGGAAGTGTATTTATACTTGAGTTCCCTAATGTGTGGTTACGTGTATGTGTGGGTTCTTTTTATTTGGTTTTGTGTATGTGTGTTTTGGATTGTGTGATTGTGTTTATGTGTGGGTTTTCTAATACGTGGGAGTATTATGTAAGGGGTTTTAATGTGTGGTTTTGTTTAAGTTTCGTTATTGAAATGTCTAGTTATGTGAATATGTGTGTTTTTTTAATGAGTGGCTGTGTGTGAGTTTGAATTTTGTAATGTATGTGTGTGTGTGTGTATGTTGTGTGTTTTGTAATATGTGGCTGTGTGTTGGTTTGGATATTTTAATGTGTGCTTGTGTGCAAGTTGTGGGTTTTGTATTGTATGAGAGTTGTGTTGTATGAGTTTTGAAATGTGTGTGTGAGTGCGTGTGTTTGTTATGTAATGTGTGTGTATGTGTGGGTGTTGTGGGATTTTAATTATCGATGTGTGTATTTTGTGGGTTTTTCAAAGTATGCGTGGGAGTATATTTGGTTTTTGTAAAGTGTGGGTGTGGAATTTGTGGTTTTTTGAATGTGCGGGAGTGTGTAGTGTGTGTTTATTAATGTGTTTTTGGGCCTGTTGTGGGTTTTGAATTGTGGTTATGTGTATGTGTGGGATTTTCAATGTGTGGGTGTTTGTGCGGTGTGTGTTTCAATGTGAGTGTATGTATGTGTGTTGTGGGTTTTTTAATGTGAAGATGTGTGTATTTTGTGGGTTTTGTAATGTGTGCTTGTGTGTAAATGTTAGTTTTGTAATATCTGGTTTTGTGTGGTGAGGATTCTTTAATGTTTTGGTGTGTGCGCGTGTTGTGAATTTTCTAATGTTTGCGTGTGTGTAAATGTAGTATTTTAATGTGTGATTTCTTGTGTGTTCTGGTCTTTGAAATGTGTGGTTTTTTGTGTATGTGTTTGTTTTTAAATATGTGTTTTTTGTGTGGAATTTGTAATGTGTGTGTGTGTGTTTATATGTGGGTTTGTACTGTGTTGATGTGTGAATTTGTGGATTTTGTAGGGTTTTGTTTCTTTATATGTGGGATTTGTAATATGTGTATGTGATTTTGTGTGGATTTTATAATTTTTGGGTGTGTTTATATGTGTGTTTTCTTATGTTTGTGTGTTTGTATGTGTGGGTCTCTTAAAGTGTTTTTGAATGAATGTTCTTTTGTATGTTTGGCTTTTGTAATGTGTTGGTGTATATATATTTGGTGTTATGTAATGCGCGTGTGTGTGTATTTTTCGATTTTTTAATGTGTAGTTGTGTTTATATTGTATTTTGAAATATGTGCTTGTGTGTGTGTGTGGGGGTAATTTAATATTCGATTTTGTTTATATGTTGTTTTTAATGTGTGTATGTGTATATGTGTTGCTTAATGTGTGGTTGTATGTATATTTGAGCTTTCCAATGTGTTTATGTGTGTGTGTTTTGGGTTTTCAAATGTTTGCGTGAGTGTTTGTTTGCGAATTTTATCGTGTGTTTTTGTGTATAAAATCTGGTTTTTAATGTGTCATTTTGTATGTTTTATTTTTAATGTGTTTTTGTCTCACGGATTGGGGGTTGTAATACGTGGTTGTGTTTATATTTTGGGTCTTGTAGTGTGTGTGAGTGTCTATATATTTTTTTTGTAATATGTTCGTTTATATATGATTTTATTTAATTTGTGGGTGTGTGTTTGTGGGGTTTTGAATCTTGTGGTTGGTGTAACTGTGGGGCTTGTTATGTATGTGTTTTTGTGTTTATGTGTGTTTTGTATTTTGTTGGTGGTTGTGTGTGTTTTGTAATGTATTGTTTTATATATATGTAGGTTTTGTAAAGTGATATTTAGTGTATATGTGTGTTTAATATTGTGTGCGTGTGTGTATGTGTGATTTCTGAATTGTGTTGCTTTGTATATGTTTTGGATTTTGTAACGAGTTTGTGTGTGTTTGTGTTTTTTAATGGTTGTTTCGGTGTATGTATGAGTTTTGTATTGTTCGACTTTATGTATGTTGTGGCTTTTGTAATGTGTGATTTTGTATATGTTGTGGATTTTGTAAAGTTGCGTGATTGTATGTGTTGAATTTTTAACGTGTGTTGGTGTGTGTTGTGTGTTTTGTATTGCTTGGTTTTTGTAGTGTGTGATTTGTAATGTTAGTGTGTTTTGGTTTTTTAATATTTGGGTGTATGTGTATGTGGGATTTGTATGTGTGGTTTATTTTTTGCGGTTGGTTCTCTAATGTTTGGAATTGTGAATATGTTTGATTTTTGTTATGATTGTTTGTGTGTATGTGGGTTTATACCCTATGATAGTGTGTATTTGGGCGTTGTAATGTTTGCGTGTTTGAATAGGTTTTTTAAATTTGTGAATTTTTATATGGTCGGTTCTTATAATGTGTCATTTTGAGTATATTGTGGGCTTTGTAATGTGTGGTTGTGTGTATGTACGGGTTTTGTAATGTGTGGATTAATGTGTGCCTGGGATTTGTAATGTGTGTTTGTGTGTAGGTGTCGTATATATAGAGTGTTGTTTTGTATAAGTATGGATTTTTTAATTTTATGCTTTGTGTATGTGAGGGTTTTTTATTATGTTGTTGTGTGTGTGTTGTGGGTTTTGTAAAGTGTGAGTTTGTGTATGTGTGGGATTTATAATATGTGCTGGTGTGCGTGATGTTGATTTCGAAATTTTTATGTTTGTTTATGTTGTGGTTTTTGTAATGTGTGCGTGTTTGTATGTATGGAATTTCTAAAGTGTGTATATATATATTTTGCGATTTGAAATGTGACTTTGTATGTTTGTTTTTTATGTGTTGGTTTGTGTATGTTTTGTTTTAAATTAAGTGTGGTTATTCTTTTATTGTTTTGGTGTGTGTATGTTGTGGATTTTGTAATGATTTTGTTCGATAATTGTGTGTTTTCTAATGTGTGCCTCATTGAATATGTGGATTTTCTAATGTGTGTTTGTGTATGTGCAGTTTTGTATTTTTGCGTGTGTTTATGTTCGGGTTTTGTAATTAGTGGGTGTGTGTGTATGTTTTGTGTTTTGTAATGTGTTGTTGTGAGTATGTATTAATTTTCCAATGTGCGCGTGTGTGTATATGTTGGGTATTTTAATGTGTGATTGTGTGTAATTTTGGGGTTTTTTTATATGTGAATGTGTGCATGAATGGGATTTTTAATGTGTGGGTGTGGATATGTTGTGGGATTTGTAATGTGTGTGTGTGTGTGTGTGATTACGTTGTGAATTTCGATATTTGTGCCTGGGTAGCTTGTATTTTGTAATTTGTAAGTGTGTGTTTTTGGTGATTTTTTTATGTAGGTGTGTGTATGTGAGGATTTTGTGATGTGTGAGTGTGTGTGTGATTGTGGTTGTGTGTGTGTGTATATGTGGTTTTTGTAATGTGTTGGTATGTTTGTGTATGTGGGATTTGTATTGTGTTGTTTTAGGTATGTTCGGGTTTTTATGTGTATTTGTGTAATTATGGATTTTTTAATGAGTGAGTGTGTGTACGTGTGGGTATTTAAATATGTGCTTGTGTGTTTGTGTGGATTTTGTAAAATGTGGTTGTTGTGTGTTTGTGTTTTGCTGTGTTCGATATTGTATGTTTGTGTTTTGTAATTATGTTTGTGTAATTGTGGGTTTTGTAATGTGCGTTTGTGTGTGTGTTGTGGGTTTTGTGCTGTGTGTTTGTTTGTATGTTGCCGGTATTTTGATGTATGCCGAGGTGTATATGTGGGTTTTCTATTTTGTGTGTGTGTACGCTGTGGTTCTTGTAATGTGTGTGCCTGTGTAGTGTGGCTTTTTAATGTGTTGATTTGTGTGTGTTGTGTATTTTGTAATGTGTGGGTGTGTGTGGGATTTTTAACGTATGTGTGTGTGTGTGTGTGTGTTTTGTGGCTATTTTAGTTTGTGGGTGTGTGTAAGTTTGGTTTTTGTAATTTTTGTTTTTTTGTGTGTGAGGATTTTTTAATATGTTGGTTCGGGTAATTGTGCTTATTTTAATGTGAGGTTATGAGTGTGTAGTGGATTTTTAATTGTCCGTTTGTTTATTTTGTGCGTTGTTTCCTTGTGCGTGGGTGTATATGTAGGTTTTGTAATTTGTGTCTGTGTATGTTGTTGTTTTGTAATGTGTGCATGTGTGTATTGTGGGTTTTCTAATGTGTTATTTTGATTGTGTCGTCGGTTTTTTAATGTGTGGGAGTGTGTATGTGTCGGATTTTTATTGTTTGTTTCTGTGAGTGTTGTGAGAATTGTAATGCGTGACTGTGTGTACGTGTTGGTTTCATAAGGTGTGTTGTTTTGAGTGTGGGAATTTTGAAAATTTGGGAGTTTGTATGTGTGGGTTTTGTAACGTTTGCGTGTGGGTAATTGTGTGTTTTTTTAATGTTATTTAGTGTTTATTTGTGAGATTTGTAATGAATGAGAATGTGTAAGTTTGGTTTTTTAAATGTGTGGGTGTGTGTAATTTGTGGGTTTTTAATGTGTGGGATTGTGTGTGTGTGGGTTTTTTAATTTGTGGGTGTGTGTGACTGTGTTTTGTAACATATGTGTTTGTGAATGTTTCGGTTTTTAAATTTTTGTTTGTGTGTATGTATGTATGGGTTTTTCATATTTGGTTTTGTGTAAGTGTGGATTTTGTGAAGCGTGTGATTTTCTATGTTTGTGTTTATTATTGTGTTCGTTTTTTGTTATGGTTTTTTTAATTCGTTTGTTTTGTGTTTGGGTTTTTATGTTTCTATGTGTGTTAGTTAAGTGTTTTTAATGTGTGTGTATGTTCATATTTTGGTATTATATTGTGTGCGTGTATGTATATTGATTGTTTCCTAATGAGTGTTTTTTTATGTTTAGGTCTTTTAATGTGGGTGTCTTTGTGTATAAGATTCCTTAATACTTGAATGTGTGTAGGTTTGCGCTTTTTAATGTTTGCTTGTGGGTAAATTTTGGTTTTGTAATGTACAAGAGTGTGTATATTTCGGTTTACGTAATGTGTGGACGTGTGTATGTGTGGGTTTTGTAATGTGAGGGAATGTTTATATGTGGATTTTCTAATATGTGTGTTTGTGTAAGTTGGTTTTATTAATGTGTGGTTTATTTAATGTGTGATTGTGTTTGTGTGTGTGTGTGTGTTTGGCTTTTCTAATTGTGATTGTATTTATATTGTATGTTTTTACTGTTTGCGTGTTTGTTACTTCGGTTTAGAAATATGTGGTTTTGCGTATGTGTGGGTTTTTTAATGTATGGGTTTGTGTAAGTTTGGGTTCTGTAATATGTGGCTGTGTGTATGTTGTGAGATTTGTAACGTGCGAATGTGTTTTTGTTTGTGTATTTTAATGTGTGCTTGTGTGTATGTTGTCGGTTTTTTAATTTGTAGTTTTGTGTATTTCGTGGGTCTTGTAATATATGTATGTGTTTCTTTGTTGTGGGTTTTGTAATGTGTGTTTGTGTGTATGTTTCAATTTTGTAATACTTGTTTGTGTGTATGTAGGATATATAATTTGTGGTTATTGTATATGTGTTGATAATTTATGTGTGTGTATGTGTGGATTTTTTAATATCTGGAAATTGATGTTTTGGTTTTTTATTGTGTGAGCTTCTGTGTGTTAGTTGTGGATATTGAAATATGTGGGTATTTGTAAGTGTGGCTTTTGCCATGTGTGTTTGCTTGTGTGTTGTGTGTTTTGAATTTATGGGGTATATATATCTTTTTGTAATGTGTTTTTCTTGTGTGGATTTTGTTAAGTGTGTGTTTGTGTGTATATGTTTGTTTTTTAATTTGTGTTTGTTTGTATGGGTGGGTTTTGTTATGCGTGTTTGTGAGTATATGTGTTTTTAATTTGTTTTTGATTGTATGTATATTTGGGTTCTGTAATATGCTGGGGTGTGTATGTTGTGGGTTTTCAATGTGTATTTTTGTGTATGAGTGAGTTTGAATGTGTGGTTGAGTCTGCGTCTGGGTTATGTAATGTGTGTGTGTAAATATGTGTTTTGTATTGTGTAGTTGTGTGTACGTTTGGGTTATGTAATGTGCGCTTTTGGGTATGTTTGGCTTCTGTAAGATGTGTGTTTGTGTGTTGTGGTTTTTGTAATGTGCGTTTGTATGTGTGGGTTTTGTAATGTGTGATTGTGTGCATGTTTTGTGCATTTTGATGTTTGCGTTCTTGTATGTTTCTTTTCTGTAATGTGTTTTTGTGTGTATGTGTTTGTTTTGTTGAGTGTGTGAATTTTGTGGTTTTTGTAATGTTTGCGTGCGTGTATGTTTGTTTTTGTAATGTGAGCTTGTGTGAATGTGTGATTTTCTTAATTCGTGCGTTTATGTATGTGTGGGGTTTGTAATAATTGGTTGTATGTTTGTTTGGGTGTTGTAATATGTGGGTTTCGTGTATGTTGTGAATTTTGAAAGGTATGCGGTTGTCTTTTTGCGGATTTTGTAATGTGTGTTTTTGTGTACGTGCGGAATTTTTTGATGTGTGTTTGTGTGAATATTTGTGTTTTGAAATGTGTAGTTTTGAGTGTGTTTGGTTTCGTAAATTTTGGGCTTGACTAAGTGTGGGTTTTGGAGTATGTGGTTTTTGTGTAGGTTTGGGTTATTTAATGTGTGGGTGTTTGTAAATTAGTGTTTTGTAATATGTGGGTTTGTGCAAGATGTGATTTTGTAATGTGTTCGTGTGTGTATGTTTGGAATTCTTAATGTTCGCCTGTGTGTATTTTTTGTATTGAAATTAGCGTGTGCTTTTATGTTTGGGTTTTTTAATTTGCGTATGTATGTGTGTTTTATAATGTTTGTGTGTGTGTTTGATTTGATTTTGTAATATGTTCTTATGTGTATAATTGTGGTGTGTTACGTGTGGATTGTGTATATTTACGTCTTTTAATGTGAGATTGTTTGTATGTATGGGCTTTATAACGTTTGGGTGTATGTGTGTTTATTAATAATTTGGTGTGTTTCTGTGTTGGATAAGAATATGTGAGTGTAGGTGTATATGGGTATTGTAATATGCGGTTTTGTTTACTTTTGGGTTATGAAATGTGTAGGAATGTTTATATTCGGTTTTTTAATGTGTGGTTTTTTAATATGTAGGTATGTGTATGTTTGGATTGTGTAAAGTGTGTGTTTGTGCATGTTGTGTGTTTTGTAGGGTGTGTGTGTAGGTACATATGGGTTTTGAAATTTGTGGCCGTGTGTTTGTGTTGTTACTTCAATGTGTGTGTGTGTGTGTGTGTGTGGTTTCGTAATGTCTGAGTGCGTGTTGTGAGTGGAATTTGATATGTGTGTGTGTATGTTTGTTTCTAAATGTGTGGATGTGTGCACGTTGTGGTTTTTTTAATGTGTAAGTGTTTTTATACTGAGTAATTTGTAATGTGCTGGAGTGTTTATAATGTCCATTTTGTAATGTGTTGTTGTGTGTACGTGTGGGATTTTTGAACTGTGCGTTTTTGTATGTTTGCGTTTTTTTAGTTTGTTTGTGTGTTTAACTTTGATTTGTGTAATGTGTGGTTGTGTGTAATGGTGGAATTTTTAATGTGTTTGTGTGTGTTTTTAATGTGTGTGTGTGTTGTTATGTGTGGATTCTGAAATGTGTTGGTTTATTGATGTGTGGGTTCTGTAATATATCGGTGTGTTCAAGCGTTGAATTTGTAATGTTTTTTGTGTGTATGTGTGGGTATGTGTATGTGTCAGGTTTATTATGTGGGTTTTTAATGTGTGGGTGTGTTTATGTTTGGTTTTATTAATGTGTAGGTGATTTTTTGGGTTTGTAATGTGTGCGTGTGTGTATGTTTGGGTTATTTAATTTTCGGTTGTTTGAATGTGTGGGTTTATAATGTTTGCGTGTGTGTAATTTTGTGTTCTGTAATATTTGATTTTGTGTATTGTGGTTTTTTAATGTGCCGGTGAATGTATGAGTGGGTTTTGTATTATGTGGATATGTGTATGCGTGGGTTTTGTAAAGTGTGTTTTTGTTTATGTTTTTTTAATGTGTGATTGTGTGTTTGTTTTTTTTTTGTAATGTATTTTGTGAGTGTTTTGTGTTTCGTAATGTGTGCGCGCGCGTGTGTGTTTTCTAATGTGTGGTTGTGTGTGTTCTGTGTCTTGTAATATTTGGGTTAGGTTGTGTGTTTTTTATGTGTGGGTATGTGTGTTATGAGTTTTGAATTGTTTGTGTGTGTGTATGTGTGGAATTTTTAATATGCGATAATATGTGTTTTGTAATGTGTGAGTGTGTGTAAGTCCGGGTGTTTTAGTATTTTTTTTATATGTGTTTTATGTAATGTGTGTGTGTGTGTATTTTGTTTTTTAATGTGACGTTGCGTGTATGTTGTGAGTTTTGTAATGTGTAGTTGTGTGTTTGAGTGTAATTTGTAATTGTTGCGTACGTTTATCTGTGCGTTTTTAGTGTGTGGTTGTTTGTAAGAATGGGTTTTGTGACGCGTGGATTTGTGCATAATTTGTGTTTTGTTATGTGAGTGTGCGTATATGTTGTGTATTTTGTAAAGTTTTGGTATGTGTTTGTGAGGGTTTTGTATTATGTGCTTTTGTGTTTGTTAGACTTTTGTAAAATATGCGCGTGTGTTTGTTTGATTTGTGTAATTTGTGTGTGTTCGTATGTTTGTGTTTTTTTAAGTGTATTGGTGTGCATGTTTGGATTTTGTATTAATATATTGTGTGTAATTTTTTCATTTCTTTGGTTTGTTTTTGTGTGGGTTTTTCAATATGTATGTGTGTTCTTTGTGATTTTTTAATGGGGGGCTGTTTGAATGTGTGGGTTTTTAATTTGTGTTTGTGTGTATTAGTGGGTGTTTTAATGTTTGGTTTTTTAGTGTGTGGTTGTATGTATATTTGTCTTTTTTAATGGGTGGGTGTTTGTTGGCTTTGGGTTTTATAAGGTGTGTGTGTGTATACGTTGTGTTCTATAATGTGTGGTTGTTTGTATGTATGGGCTTTATAATATTTGGCTGTATGTGTGTTTAAAAATTTGGGGTGTGTTTAGGTTTTGGTTTACAAATATGTGGTTGTATGTATATGGTGGTTTTGTAATATGTGTTTGTGTTTCATTTTGTGCCTTGAAATATGTAGGTCACATATGTGTGTTTTTAATTGTGGTTTCTTAATGTTTGTCTGTGGGTAAATTAGGATTTGGTAATTTGTGCATGTTGTGTGTTTTCTAATGTGTGGTTTCGTGTATATGTGGGTTTTGATATTTGTGGGTATGCGTATGTATGGTTATTGTAATGTGTGGATATCTTTATTGTGGGTTTTTAATGTGTATGTGTGTATTTGTGGGATTTAATATGTGTGGTTGTGTGTATATTTGGATTTTTTAATGTGTTGTTTTGTGCATAAATTGAGTTATTTAATATGTGAGTGTTTGCATGTTGTGTGACATTTAATGTGTGTTTGTGTATTATGTGGAATTTGTAGTGTATGGGTGTGTGAATGTGTGGGATTTGTGAAGTGTGCGTATGTTTATGCATGCGTATTTTACTTTTTTTTGTGTGTACATTGATTTTTATAATGTGTGGTTATGTGTAAGTGTTTTTTTGTAATATGTGTGTTTGGTGTGTGTGTGTGTGTGCGTTTTTTAATACGTGTGTCTTTGTATTTGTGTGGTTCTTTATGTGTTGGTTTGTTTATGTGTAGATGTTGTTATATATAGGTGTGTTCATATGGTGATTCTGTATTGTTTGGGTGTGTGTATATGTTGCTTTTTATGTGTGGGGATGTGTAACAGTCGGTTTTTTAGTGTGTGGGTTTTTAATGTATGGGTGTGTGTATTTTTGGCTTTTGTAATGTGTAGGTTTTTTAATGTTTTTGGGTTTGCAATGCGTGCGTGTGTGTATATTTGTGTTTTTTTTATGTATATTTGTTTGTATGTTTGGGTTTTTTAATATGTGCGTGTGTGTATTTTTAGTTCTGTGAATTTTGGTTATGTGTATGTGTAGATTTTAATTTGTCGGTGCGTGTATGAATAAGGTTAGTAATACGTGATTATGTGTATGTGTGGGTTTGTGCATGTTGGTTTTTTGAATGTTTGATTGTTTGTGTTTTTGTTTCTTTAATGTGTTCGTTTTTGTATGTTTTTGGGTTTTGTTATGTGTTCGTGTGTGTAATTGTGGGGTTTCTAATGTGTGGGTATGTGTGTCCTGGGTTTTGTAATATTTTGGTTAGGTACTGGGAGTTCTTTAATATTTGTATGTGGTGTTTTTTATTTTCTAGTGCTGGTGTGTGTTTATGTGTTGGAAATTTAATATGTGGTTTTTCTGTTTTTTTAGGTACTTTAATGAGTGTGTTTGTGTGTGTGTGAAAGTACGCATTTTGTAATGTGTTTGTGTGTGTGTGTGTGTGAGTTTTTAATGTGTGAGTGTGTGTATGTGTGTGTATGTTTGGGAGTTTTAGTTTGTGAATTTTTTATGGTGGATTGCAAATATGTGTGTGTATGTGTGTTTTTCGTGTGTTTTGTAATGTGAGTCTTGCGTGTATTTTGTGGGTTTTTTAAAGTGAGTGTGTGTGTCTGTGTGTGATTTCTTATTTTGCGTGTGTGTGTATGTATGTGGGTTTTTTAGTGTGTGGTTATTTGAATGTG
>Ga0131853_10012503_pt1 | contig 15553 bp, 16 predicted proteins | sample TergutLab28metaG_FD_92764 | JGI IMG/M metagenome (GOLD analysis project Ga0131853, IMG submission 92764) | Labiotermes labralis P1 segment gut microbial communities from Petit-Saut dam, French Guiana - Lab288 P1 (version 2) (version 2) | ecosystem: Host-associated > Arthropoda: Insects >...
GCCATTATTGGAAAAGTAAACCCACCAATAGCAAAAAACATAATCTGCATCCATCTCGGAAAAACAGGAAAAAGAGCATTAGCCATATGGTTTGAAAACATGCATACTATGGCTATTATTTTTAATTTATAAGCATCTAACGTTTTCATACTACACCCCAAAAATATTAAATAAGTTAAATATCGTGCTAAAGCTTGTTAAATCAAGGGCATATGCAATTGCTCCTAAAACAACGAAATGAAGTGGGTAAAATGCGTAAAATAAATACTTTGCACTTTTGCCTCTTTCACCATTAAAGTTTTTTAGTAGAAACGCCGCAGCAAAACATCCAAGCCCAAATGTTAAACTAACCCAAAGAAACTCTATTCCACCAGCCGAATCAATAAAAAATTTTGTAAATTCCTCCATCTCAGGCATAGTATTTATCATTACCGTAAGCCCTATAAGGCTTAAAATGGTGCTAAACATAAACACACCTGCAATGATTCCGGGAATTATCCTTCTTTTCTGCTCGTCTGAAATAGTGCGATACAAAAATATCATCATAATTCCTATAAGACCCCAGTCGAAGAGCATAGAAACTCCCAAAATAATCATAAATACAAACCAAAAAAGCCCACGGCTTTTCATTTTGTCATAAAGAAGCAGCACCAAAAGCCCCAAAAATATGGTAAACATAATATTTCCAGTAGGTAGCCTAAGAGCTATCATATATGGTATTTGTGCAATTACCCCAACTATAAACACCCTAAAAAGATATTTCTTTATATTCGATGTATGCTTATACCCCTCTACAACAAAAAATGCCATAATCGGAAAGGTAAGCCCACCAACAGCATATAGCGGAAATTGCAAACCCAAAGGTAAAACCTCTCTAAGTGCAATAACCATATGGTTAAAAAACATACCTATTATGGCTATTTGTTTTAATCTGTAAGCATCTAAAGTTTTCATTATTTAGCCCCTTTTTAGAAAAAACACTGCCAAGCATTAAGCTTTGTTGGCAGTGTTTAAAATACTAATTAACTTATTTAACAATACCAGACATAACAGTAGTTTCTACGCCACTTTCTGCCCATTTTTCAGCCAATTTGTTAATACCTAAAGAGTCGCTAGACATATGACCCGCAATAATAACATTTCCAATATTTTGCTCTGTTATTATTTTAGCATCAGCTTCAGGAATGTGCATCATAACAAGCGTTCCAACACCTGCTTCAAAATATTCTTTTAAAATATCAGCACCAGGGCCAGTTAGGCCAGACATAAGCACATAAATTTTACCAGCATAGCTTTCTCCTGAGCCAACACGAATAACAGGCTTTCTTTCAGAATTTTTGTATTCGCTTATTTCTTCAATCGCATCACAAATTTCTTTAAGAGTAGTTTCAGGCTTATTTGCAAATTTTTCATCTAAATGCTTTTGAACAATAGCCTCGCCAATTAAATCAGTTGGTGTATGTATGCACATAAAAGGCATATTTAAAAGCTGTGCAGCACTTTCAGAACGACGAGAATTACTAACATGACCGTTATAACCCAAAGAACCTTTTTGCTTTGCTAAAAGTTTTTGAGATTTGTTTACAGGAACACCGAGCTCTGCAAGTTTTTTAACATGGTCGTTTAAAACGTTTAAAATATCTTTATTTGTATTTCTTGGGTGGTGAGATACAACACAGTCGTATCCTAGCTCTTTTGCAAGTAAAAGCTCTGGCGTGTCCATATCAACGCCAAAAAGAACTTTTTTAATGTTTTCGCCATGTACCATAATGCCACAATCTTCAGGCATTTCTTTAAGACCAGCAAGTAAAACTGCTTGGTCCATTAATTGTTGTGTGTTCAGCATGGAATAAGTCCTCCTTAATATTTTGACACTACAATTATATCATTAATTATTAAGATAGTAAAGTATTGTTTGAATTTTTTATAATACTGTGATATACTAGTCGTGTAATGCTTTAACTTCTAAAATTTCACATAAGTTAAAGCATTGGATTGCTTCGCAACCCCTTACAGCTCGCCACCTACGGTGCCTTGCTGCAGAGTCGTTCGTTTAATTTCTAATACCACCACTATGTGTGTTTAGAAATTAACTCACTATATATCATATCAAAATACAGCTAGGAGAAAATAATGAACTACATTGTAATAGATTTTGAGTACAACCAGTCTTGTGCTCACAAAAGTTATGACAAAAATCCTGATTGCCCATTTGAGATAATCCAAATTGGTGCAGTTAAGCTTGATAAGAGATTTAACGTGGTAGATCGTATGAATTTGCTTATCAAGCCACAAATTTACAAAAGAATGAACCCTTATGTGAGAGATTTAACAGGTATAACTGAAAAAATGCTTAGAAATCAGCAAAATTTCACAACGGTGTATAAAGACTTTACAAAGTTTATAAAAAGGCCTAGAAAGGCGGTGTTCTGTGTTTGGGGTAACCAAGATATGACAGAGCTTTTTAGAAATATCAATATCCATAACCTTAAAGCTAAGAAAGTACCTAGTAGGTTTATAAACGTTCAGGCATTAGCATCTCGCTTTTTAAAGCTTGAAAACGGTAAACTTATAGGCCTTGAAAAAGCTGTTAAATCTTTGGGCCTTGATACAGATTTACCTTTTCATGATGCTTTTAACGATGCAATCTACACTGCAAACATTTTTATAAAGCTAAAAGAAGAGAATTTGACAATTAATGTCTATAAGCCTAAAAAAAAGGTTGACATTATAAAAAAAACTGATATACTAGTAGACAATAGGAGTATTTAGGAGGATTTTATACATATTATGTTAAGCTCAATAAGCTTTCCAGAAAAGCACCCTTTAGAAAATAATCAGCAGTACGCCTATCGTGCATTGTTTCAAGCCATAATGCACCTTGATATAAAGCCTGGGCAACAACTTTCTGACACAGAAGTTGCTCAAGTTCTAAATATTAGCCGAACTCCTGTTCGTGAAGCAGTTTTAAGGCTTGTTGAAATAAAACTTGTAGATGTTGCACCGCAACGTTCTTCAAGCGTTTCAAGAATAAATCTTAACTATGTAGATGAAGGCGTTTTCTTTAGAAATGCAGTAGAATCTCATGTTTTTAAAGAAGCTATACCAAGGGCTACAGATGCTGATTTGGCAGCTTTACGCGAAAATTTAAGCCTCCAAAGGCTTAGAATAGATGAAAATAGAATTAACGAATATATTGATGTAGACGATGATTTTCACCGTATAATATTCCAAATAGCGGAAAAATCTCGTTCTTGGGATGCAGTTGTTTCTGTAACAACTCATTTAAATAGGCTTAGAAGGCTTTTAAACCTGGCATCAGAAAATGCAATAGAAAAAGCTTACACAGAACATTTAGAAATGTATAACATTATCGCCACAAAATCTAAAGAAAAAATTGGCGATTTGGTTGGCCAGCATATATCATGGGGTAATAAGTTTGTTTTGCCAAAACTGCAAAAAGATTACCCAGATTATTTTATATAAGTATTTAGTTCTAAACATCTAGGAGGGGCTTATAATGGCTAAAAAAATTAAAATTGCGTATATTGGCGGCGGTTCTAAACAATGGGCAAGAGTTTTTATGAACGACCTTATTTTGAACGATTCGCTAAACGGAGAACTTGCACTATATGATATTGATGTAGACTCTGCCATTCGTAACAAAAAAATTGGTGAAAGACTTTGTGAGCTGCAAGAGGCTAAATCTAAATGGGATTTTAGTGTGCATGAAGAAATTGGAACAGCTCTTACTGGTGCAGATTTTATTGTAATTTCAATCTTACCGGGTACTTTTGAAGAGATGCGTTCAGATGTACATACTCCAGAAAAATACGGAATTTATCAACCAGTTGGTGATACAGCAGGTCCTGGTGGAATACTTAGATCTATGCGTACTGTTCCGATTTACGAGCAGTTTGCAAAAGATATTGAAAAATATTCTCCAGATGCTTGGGTTATTAATTTTACAAACCCTATGAGCATTTTGGTTAAAACTTTATATGATGTGTTTCCAAAAATTAAGGCTTTTGGATGTTGCCACGAGGTTTTTAATGCACAAGATTTTTTAACTCTTGTGCTTGAAAAAGTAAAAGGCATAGAAAGGCCTGATAGACACGATATTTATACAGATGCTTCGGGCGTAAACCACTTTACTTGGATTACTGAAGCAACTTACGGCGATATAGATATTTTAGCACTCTTGCCTGAATTTGAAAAACAATATCCAGACGGCATCTTGTTAAGACCTTTTAGAGAGAGCTTTTTAGACGACCATGCAAAAGTTAAAATGGATTTATACAAACGCTACGATGCAATGGGTGCAGCTGGCGACAGACATTTAGTAGAGTTTTGCAACTCAAACTTCTACCTTAAAGATAAAGACTATTGCAAAAACTGGGGCTTTAATTTAACAACTGTAGATTTTAGACAAGAAAGACAAGACATTCGCGTTGCGGAGTCTATCGCCATGGCAGAAGGTACTATGCCTGTAGAGCTTAAAAAATCTTCTGAAGAGGCAGTTGAGCTTATGAAAGCCATCGCAGGACAAGGCACAATTGTTTCAAATGTTAATATGCCTAATATTGGACAAATGGCATCTATGCCAAACGGTAGCATTGTTGAAACAAACTGCATATTTACTCACAATTTAGTGCAACCTATTGTAGCAAAAGAGTTGCCAACAGCAGCTTTAAATTTAGTTCATCGTGCAGGCTTAAACATAGATGCAACTTACGAGGGCATTAAAGAACGCGACCTTAAAAAACTTTTTGCCACATTTGCAGACCAACCGCTTTGTGCAAATCTTGATTTAGAAACGGCTTACAATTTATTTAAAGAAATGTGTATGAATACAAAAGAATATCTTGAGCCATTTTTCGACTTATCGGTTTTATAGCGAGGTGATTATATGAAAATTGCTATTCGTGGACATGACGTATGTGAAAAAAATAACATAGATGTGTTTAGTAATGCTCTTTCAAATGTTGATATTAGTGGTTTGCAATTAGTTGCATATAAGTCTTTCGTAGGATTTGACTACATACTAAACTCTATTACAGAAGAAAAGGCTATAAAATTAGGCAAAGACTTAAAAGACAATAATATTTCTATAGAGCTAATTGGTGCATACTTTAATCCTGTTCACTCCAACAAAGAAAAAGTTTATAATGGTATTGCCATATTTAAAGAGTATCTAAAATATGCGAAAATACTCGGTTCTAACATCGTTGCATCTGAAACAGGTTCTTATAACGATGATAAGTGGACATATAACCCAAAAAATCGTACAGAAGAAGCAAGAAAAATTGTAGTTAATACTTTTAAGGATTTGTGCGACTATGCAAAAGAATATGGCTCACTCGTTGCAATTGAAGGTGCTGCTGGGCATGTTTTATACGATGTGCAAACACTTAAAACAGCGTTTGATGAAATAAGCAAAGATAACCTGAAAATCGTTTTCGACCTTTATAATTTTCTTGACGAAACTAACAGCACAAACTATCTTGAAATTTTAGATTTAGGGCTTGAAACTTTTAAAGACAAAATTCACTGTTTTCACATCAAAGATTGTTTTATAGAAGATTCTAAAGCTCCTGTGCAGTGTTCTGTAGGCAAAGGTGACTTTAATTATCGAGAAATTCTTAAAAAAATACGAGCATATAACGAAAACGCCATACTTGTTTTAGAAGGCACAACGGGAGAAGATATTAAATCTGCTGTAAAGTTATTAAAAGATTTATGGGAAGAAAATGAGGTGAGAAAATAGTGGCACAGTTAAAATTAAAAGACATTAACAAAGTGTATGACAATGGTTTTCACGCCGTTTATGATTTTAACATGGACATCAAACAAGGCGAATTTATTGTTTTTGTTGGTCCTTCTGGTTGTGGAAAATCAACAACTCTTCGTATGATTGCAGGGCTTGAAGATATTACAGAAGGCGAACTCTACATCAAAGAAGAACTTGTGAACCAAAAATCACCTAGAGATAGAGGTGTTGCGATGGTTTTTCAAACATACGCACTCTACCCTAACATGACGGTTTACGAAAACATGGCTTTTGGCCTCACTTTAAAGGGCTTGAACGAAGATATTATCGAAGCTCGTGTTAAAAAGACAGCAAAAATTTTAGGGCTTTGTGATTATCTTGAAAGGCTTCCACGTGAGTTATCTGGCGGCCAACGCCAACGTGTTGCTGTGGGGCGTGCAATAATTCGTAAAGTTGAGGTTTTCTTGATGGATGAACCGCTCTCAAACCTTGATGCAAAACAAAGGGTTACAATGCGTTCGGAGCTTATTCAAATCCACCGCCGTGTTGGTGCTACAACAATTTACGTTACGCATGACCAAACCGAAGCCATGACAATGGCTGACAGAATTGTTATCATGAAGGACGGCTATGTTCAGCAAATAGGAAAGCCGTATGATTTGTATTTTAATCCAGCAAATCAGTTTGTTGCAGGGTTTATTGGTGAGCCTCCTATGAACTTTATCGAGTGTTTTAACAAAGGCGATAACATTGTTTTTAAAGATGCATCTGATGTTAGTTTAAACTATGCAAATTCTTTTGCCGAAGTTAAAAACAAAAGCCAAGGTAAAGATTTAATATTTGGTTTTAGACCAGAAAATGCTCATCTGATTGATATTTCTAAGCCTATGCCTGAAAATGGCTATATAGTCGATGTTGATGTTGAACTTACCGAAATGCTTGGAGATACAGTAAACGTATACCTTAACATAGGCGAACATAAAGTCATTGTTAAATCTACCATCTATGATATTCCAAATATCGGCGATAAACGCAAAATTTTTATACCATATGAAGGTGTGTATTTCTTTGACGAGGCCGAAGGGTTTACATACCCTCGTGAAGCTAAATAATGAGCCTAAAAAAATATATGGCAATAGATTTATTCTTAATGCTTTTAATACTTATACTGCTTGAAGCTGCTTCCGCCTTTGCATTTGGTATGTTTAATACTGAAGCGTATGTGCTAACCCATGTTATGACAATAACATTTTTGGTTATGATGCGTTGGGGCAAGTTTTCGCTAATTCATGCTTTTGCTGGTGGAATTGTTTACAGTATTGTATATGGTGGAACGGTGCAAAATTTTGCAATTTACGCCATAGGCAACCTAGGAATAGCAGTATCTTTACTAATATTTTTGAAATTTGGTAAAGAGAGGGTTAGATTATCTAAGATGCTCACAATTATTTACTGCGGAGTTGGGTACTTAGGAATAAATTTATCTAGAACACTAATTGCATTCATCTTGCTAAGAGAACCGCTTCTAACAACTCTTACAAGTTTTTTAACAACAGATATACTAAGCTTTATAATCACTGTTTTGGCAATCTTTATTGCAAAAAGGCAAAAAGGATTGTTTCACGACCAGAAAGATTATCTAGTAAAGCTTTCAGAGGAGGAAAAATTACGTGGAAAGTAATGAATCGAAATTAATCCACAAACCAGAAGAATTACGAGTGCGTGATAATTACGAAAAATATTATTGGCGAATTATGTGCGGGCGTATATTAAAAGACTGGCGACTATATCTTATGCTTTTGCCTCTTTTATTAGTTTTTCTTTTATGGCGCTACTTGCCTCTTTACGAGCTTGTTGCAGCTTTTAAAACAAACGACCCAACGCAAAGAGTTTTAAACCGTGATTTTGTTGGTTTTACTTATTTTTACAGCTTGATGTTTGGGGCAGATGCAAGTTTTTTCTGGCTGGCATTTAGAAACACTTTCTTACTTGCATTTTACGGCTTGTTATTCGGCTTTCCTGTACCAATTGTTTTGGCACTATTATTTAGTGAAATTAACTCAAACGGATACAGAAGTTTACTGCAAATAGCAACGTATTTACCAAGATTTGTTTCTACGGTTGTTGTTACAACAATCATACACATGCTTTTAAGTAGACCAAGCCCTTTCTCCGAGCCCGGAGTTTTGGCACAATTTCTCGGCATGATAAGGGTAATTCCCGAAGAACATGTCCGGCAGGGTATTATGTATTTGCCACAATATTTTAGATCCGTATTCCAAATTTCCGGTATATGGGAGGCGGCAGGCTTTGGCTCCATTGTGTATTTTGCTGCCATTATAGGTATTTCGCCTGCAAGCTACGAGGCCGCCTCTATAGATGGTGCCACTAAAATAGACAAAATACGCCACGTTGTACTGCCAAGTATATTATCAACAATAACAATCATGCTTATAATGAATGTTGGTCAGCTACTAACGGTTGGTTTTGAGAGAGTTCTGCTTCTTATGAATAATGAAACTTATGACACTGCCGAAGTTGTTTCAACATATGTATTCTCGCGAGCCGGTATTCAGGCAGGTGGGCAAGGTGCTAATCAAGCCTTAGCATCCGCCGCAGATATGATAAATGCCGTCGCCTCGATGCTTTTGGTAATTGGTGCTAATATGATAAGTAAACGTGCATCCAACACATCGCTTTACTAGGAGGGTATTATGAAAAGACTAGAAATGACAGAAGTTATATTTAAAGTGTTATCATACACCCTACTTACGATATTTGCTATATTTTGTTTGTACCCGTTTGTTTATGCCATTTCTGCCGCACTATCTGGCATAGATGCTTACTACAGTGGCCGAGTTGTTCTCCTGCCCGTTGATTTTCAAACACATGCATTTAGAGATATACTCTTTACAAAAAGATTTTGGATTAGCTACGCAAATACGTTCTTCTTAACGTTTTATGGAACTATTTGGGCTTTGGCTACATCTATCTTAGGTGCTTATGCTCTTTCTAAAAAGAGACTTGTGTTCCGTTCGGGCTTTAACTTCTTTTTAGTATTTACACTTTGGTTTGCAGCAGGGCTTGTACCACAGTTTCTTAACTATCGTGCAACACAAAATATTTTCGATTCTATTGGCATTACCGATGATAAATGGCTTATCGTTATCGCTATGGGTATGAATGCGTTTAACGTGGTTCTTCTTAGAAATGCCTTTGAGGGTGTTCCAAAAGAAATTGAAGAAGCCGCTATTGTAGATGGTGCTACAGAACTTCAAGTTTTAACAAAGGTTTATATTCCAATGTCTAAAGCTGCTATTGCAACTGTTGCACTCTTCTTTGGAATTAGTCGCTGGAATGGCTTCTTCTGGGCAAGAACAATGACGAGAAACCGTAACGAATGGCCTCTACAGGTTTTCATTCGTGAACAGCTCGACAATATTATGGCCCAAGAACTTCCTGCAACAACACCATATGCACCAAACTCATTGGTTTACGCCATGATTGTTTGTGCAATTATACCAATTATTGTTATCTACCCTTACCTTTCTAAGCATTTCGCTAAAGGTGTTAATGTTGGCGGGGTTAGAGAATAATCATAACAAAATCCAAAATGTTAAGATTATAATTATTATATAATCTTTACATATAATAGACTTATTGCATAGTATGGCATTAAGTCAAACAAAAATTTTTTCAAAAAATTATATGGAGGCAAAATCTCATGAAAAAGAATTTAAAAAGATTTTTGACTATACCTTTAGCTTTAACTCTAGGCTTTGGTATACTAACAGGTTGTTTTTCGTCTGAACCAACAGTAACGGAAACACCAACAACACAGCAACCAACTACTACTACACCAACAACTACAACAGAAGCACCTCCTGCTGTAGAAGTTACTGAATTTGTGCCTGATTTATCAGAGCATGTAACATTAAATCTTTCTGTATTTTTCAATAGCTCGGTTCACATGCGTTACACTGTAGATGGCGGCGTTCACCGCCCTCAAAGTGAGTACCATGCTGCAAACGGCAGAATTTACAGAGAAGGTGACTTCAAACCAGTTTGGGAAGAGCTTCAAGAAAGACTTAACTTCACAATTGAAGATGTAACTCCTCCTGATGCGGTTAATATCCGTGCTCAGTTCTTATCATGGCAAGCACAAAACTTTAACGGCGTTGACATTATGGTAGGTCAAGCGAGTGACATAGTTACTGAAGGCGTTGTAAACGGCACTTTCTTAGATCTTTCAGAGTACCTTGAGTTTATGCCTCATTTCAGCCAATTCTTAGCTGAAAACTCTGTTGTTGAAACATCTATAAGAGCTGGTAACGGTGCTATCTACTACGCACCATACTTCGACGGTTTTGACGACGTTGAGCGTATGATGATTGCACGTGTAGACTGGATTGAAATGCTTCTTGACTCTGAAGATTTAGTGTTTAACACAGACAGAGTTATTGAGCCACACTACACAGCTTTCCACCCAGAAGTTATGAATATGCAACTTACTACTGTTACTAACGACGGTTCTAGAGTTCAAACTATCCAAATGAGCCAAACTGAAAACATCATCACTGTTCAAAACAATCTTGATGTAATGAATGGGTACAACTTAGTTATGGCTCTTCGTGATCATATTGACACTGTTTACGAAGGCGTATTCGAGCAACGTTCTCACTTATTTGCGGGCCAAGATGCTGCTTATAACGCAGACGAATTAATCGCTCTTATGAGAGCTGTTTACGCTAACTCTACGCTTTTAACAGGTCAAAGCGAACACGCTGCTGTTCCTTTATTCCCTAGAAGCCACCAAATGGGTCGCGTATTCCAATTATTAAGCTTTACTGAAATTTGGGGTGTTAAAGGCCAAGAAAACGCATTTAACTATTTCTATTTAGATGACAATGGCGTTATCCGTGATGCACGTTTTGATATGGAAATGATGGCAGCTCTTGATAAACTTAACCAAATTTACAGAGAAGGTCTTATCCTTCAAAACTTTGACAGAGCAGATGCAACTGATGGTCTTCCTGGAAACGACCATAGAGCAAGGCTTTTAACTGCAAACCTAGGTTTCTTAACTTATGACTACAACCAAACTACAACTGTATTTAACTCTTTAGCTGATACAATTGAAGGCTTTAACTTAACTCCTATCCTACCTGCAATGGCAGATTGGGAAGGCAATGGCGAGTTCTTCCAATACACTGGCTCTTGGAGAACAGTTAAATCAGACGGTTGGGCAATTTTAGCATCTGTTGCGAACGATGAAGCTAGACTTATGCGTGCACTTGCTTTATTTGACTATCTATACTCTCCATCTGGAAACAGATTAATGTCTTACGGTCCTGAAGCTTGGATTGATGGCTATTTCGAATATAGAGGCAGAATGGTTCCAAGACTTTCGGAAGCCGCTCACAGAGAACTTCAAGAACTTGCTGGCGGTAACTACACTAACTTCTACCGTATGTGGCTTGGTGCAACATTCCCAATCGGTTATGTTAAAGAGCAAGGTATGGAGCATCAAACGGTTCATCCACTCGGCCAAGTTGGTCTTGAGCGTATCCTCAGGTCTGTAGATTTAGGCGTTATGAGGCATCCTGTTGTTGATATAGACAATGCTCCTAGTTACTTCTTAACAATGTTACCATCAACTTTTGCAACAACTGCAGCAGAAGAAACATTACTTCTTGAGCAAGTTGCTATTCTACCATCACTATTTAGAGCTGGTAATAATAACGACGACCGTATAATCTTTGTAGATTACATTCTTCACGGTTTTGGTGGAACAATGCCTAATGGCGAAACTTTGATGTCTCAACAAGAGCTTAGAGATTGGTTATGGTATGACTTAAATGGCTATCTTTCGATGGAAATTTATAATGCCGCTTACCAACGTATGCTTGAGTTTAGAAGAAATAGATAATATTATAGTTTAACAATTATGAACAAGTGCCAAAGTTGGCACTTGTTCATATAAAGAAAAATTGGAGATGTGTATAAATATGCAAAAAAAACAATTAATCATCCAAAAAATTGCTATAATCGGGTCATTTGTTTTATCAATAATCATGATATTTTATGCACTTGGTTATAGCACAAATCTTTACCACCTTGTTTTTCATGTCGACCCTATGAGTACAATGCTTTATGTTCCAGGTGCTGGCATTTACAATATAGTACAGCCGTTTAACAGGTTGTTGTTTAGACACACTTTATTTTTATTCTTAGTATGTCTTACTTTGTTTGTTACGCTTACGCATAAGCGCAGATTGTACTATGTTTCAAATTATATAACAAGCCTTGGGTTCGCTGGCTACTCGGTTTACATAGCTTTAATGATTATGCACTACAATACAATGTATAGAAATTTATATTTACAAGTTGATTTTGCAAGACTTAGAGAAATTACAGACAGGTTTAACCTTAGATACGTTGAATCTACACTTATGCTTGATATGGGCTTTGTTCTAGCTTTTATTCTGATAGGATTTGCTGCCCTTTTAGTTTTAAACCTTGTTCTAAAAACTATTTGGACAAGGCGTGAAAAATGGCTTGATGAGGAGGCAAAATAAATGAATCCTAATCCTGAGAAACTTAGATATAGAAACGATAAACGTTCTGCATCTTTTATTAACTTAGCAATACTTTTAAATGCAGTTTTTTTCATCACTGTTTACTCAAACAGTAGCGTAAGCCCCGATAGATTTATGGGGATTGATATAATTATAAACATCCTATTTATGCTTGTTGCTTTTTATGCAGGCGAAATGATTAAAGTTTATAATAAAAAATGGTCTTGTATTACCGTAGGTATAGCGGTTATACAAATTTTAAGAATCTTCTGGCTTCCTGCTAGATACAATTCTTTAGAAGAACTTGTTGGAAATTCATACTTGATTGCTATTTCTGCTCTTGCTGTTTCTGGGTTATTCCTTTTAATAAGTGCAATCAGAAGTTACAGGCTTTCAAGTGTTTTAGAAAAATATCTTAAAGAGAACCCTTCTCTTTCAAAAGGAGGACACTAATAAATGGCCGACCTTAGTTTGAAAAATCTTAATAAAATATATGATAACGGTGTACAAGCTGTTTTTGATTTTAATCTTGATATTAAAGATGGTGAGTTTATCGTACTTGTTGGGCCTTCTGGCTGTGGTAAAACAACAACTCTTCGTATGGTTGCAGGGCTTGAAGATATTACAAGCGGCACCCTTACTATAGATGGCACAGACATGACCAACGAAGCTCCTAAAAACCGTGACATTGCAATGGTTTTCCAAAACTATGCACTTTATGCTCATATGACAGTTTATGAAAACATGGCATTTTCTCTAATGCTTAGGCGTGAAGATGAAGATGTTATACATAAGAAAGTTATAGCAGCGGCAGAAGTTTTGGGCTTGCAGCACCAGCTCGGCAAAAAGCCAAAGCAGCTTTCTGGCGGGCAAATGCAACGTGTTGCTCTTGGGCGTACTATTGTTCGCGAACCGAAGGTTTTCTTGTTCGACGAGCCACTTTCAAACCTAGATGCAAAACTTAGAGGCTCTACAAGAAGAGAGCTTAAACTTCTTCATAACAAGCTCGGTGCAACAATTATATATGTTACGCATGACCAGATTGAAGCATTAACCTTGGCTGATAGAATAATTTGTATGAGTATGGGTTATGTTCAGCAAGTTGGCACACCAACTGAGCTTTATGATACTCCTGCAAACCTTTTTGTTGCATCTTTTATCGGGCTTCCTCCTATGAACTTCTTTGATGTTTTGGTGAAAGATGAAAATACGCTTTGCTTCGGCTCTTCTGAATTAAAACTTTCTAAGGAAGATGCTGAGCTTATTAAAAATTATGTTGGAAAAGAAATGGTATTAGGTGTTAGACCGGAAGATATATATCCTTCTGAAACTGGCATACCTCTTACTGTTGATATAAACGAAAACCTTGGCTATTACACTTTGGTTCATGGTATTTTAGAAGGCAAAAAAATTACTGCTAAAATTAAATCTTGGTGCAATTACAAGCAAGGTGATGTTATAAATGTTGACTTTGCTGATGGAAAAACACACTTTTTTGACAAAGAAACTACAATGAGCCTAAAATATTTACAAGGGAGGGCTAATTCGTGAAAAACATAACTAGAAAGTGGATTGTTGGCCTTAAAAGACGTCCGCAAAACATACCTCTTTTGTTTTTAATTGTGTCTTGTATGGTTTATACATTTAATTTAACTATACATTCTGACACATCTATGTACGTAAACTCTCAAATAATTGCGTTTTATGTGTTTTTAATAACGGTTTTTTCTATTCTTGCAATTTTTTCTTTTACAAATGTTTTTGCAAGAAGGCAAAAATTTAAAAAACTATGGATGTCTACCGCTATTTTGCTTATTTTAGCACAAATTGTTTTTAATATTTTGTTTATACAAATATTACATTACGAAACAGCGGTTCGTGAGCATCATATTGTTATCACAGAGCAACTTAGGTTCCTTGCAGACAGTGGAAACAATGCATTTTTACATGTAATACTTTTAGGTGTAACTTTACTTCTTATAATTTTTATGCCAGTATATCATAAGCTTCTTTTAAAAATAGACACAGGCATTGAAGACGACGAAATGGCAAACATCGATGGCGACGTTATCGACATTGCATCGGAGGATATATAGTGAGAAAGCCAAACAACGATTACATGCAAAAAGGGCCTATCGCTAGGCTCCCTGTTATTTTAAAAGTAATGTTTATAAAGTTTTGGCTTGGTGGGGCGGTGTTTTTCTTTCTTGGATTTGGAACACCTGCCCTTCATTCGCATGATCAGCTAGATTTAGCTCTTGCATTAGGGCTTGTTTTAGGGCTTGCAACAGACATTATTGTAAATCGTCTTTTCCGCCATTTAGATGGTGCGAAAAAAGAATACAGCAAATACACGCTTTTTAATACTAAAAAATTTATCTCAATGCCTGTAAATCTGCTTATTTATGTGGTCATTTCTTTTTTAATAGCATTTACTTATAATTTTATTAACATAGCATATTTGCGGAATAACCCAGAGGTTTCTAGTAACTATGTATTTTTAAGTGCCGAACCTCTTTTGTATGGTATATTTTTTCTAGTGTACGATATGACGTTTTTAGTCATAAAAAAACTATTTTTAAGAATTTTCAGGAGGAAATCACATGAAATTTCATAATCTTTTTACATCAAGCACATCTGCTTGTTTTGAGTTTGACAATAAAAACCCCTTCTACTCTTTGAATAAATTTAACATAATTCTGAATGGTAAAGAATTAGAGCAAGAATACGAAAAAAATGTTTTCTCGGTTTTTGGGCTTAAATCTGATACCGAATATACAATTGAAACTTCTTTAGGCGATTTTTCGCTTAAATTTAGAACAGAAAAAGAATCGGCTTGCCTTTGCGTTCTTGATTTTGGAGCTAAAGGCGATGGTATAAACCTTGATACAGTTGCGTTACAAACCGCAATTAACGCTTGCCCAAAAAATGGCAGAGTTACAGTTCCTGCTGGAACATACTTAACAGGCCCACTTCTTTTAGATAGCGATATGACCTTGGAAATTTGCAAAGATGCAATTATCTTAGGAAGCACAAACCCGCTAGATTACCCTGTTTGGCCCGGTGAAATTCAAGTTGGTGGTAGCATAGGACTTTTGCAAACGTCAACTTTTGAGGGCGACCCTATGGCATCGCATCAATCGTTACTTTCAGCATCGTATAAGAAAAACATTAAAATTGTTGGTGAAGGTCTTTTAGATGGCAA
>Ga0131853_10012504_pt1 | contig 15552 bp, 14 predicted proteins | sample TergutLab28metaG_FD_92764 | JGI IMG/M metagenome (GOLD analysis project Ga0131853, IMG submission 92764) | Labiotermes labralis P1 segment gut microbial communities from Petit-Saut dam, French Guiana - Lab288 P1 (version 2) (version 2) | ecosystem: Host-associated > Arthropoda: Insects >...
AAGCCATTGTGCAAAAGCACTTGGATGACAAATTCGCCACCAAACCAGACACAAAACTGAGCGACATAGTAGAAGCCTTGGGCGAAATCGGCGAATACAAAAATTCTGCAAGAAAGCCGGTTATCCGTGTTGGTAAGCCAGACAGCTATGCAGGTAAAATTTATGTATTAATGGCAGGTTACACCGGCCCCGGCGAAGCGGTGCTAAAGCAATATTTTGAAGGTGGCGTTGGCACGCTTATCCTTATGCACATCCCCGAAGGTGATGTGAAGGCATTAAAAGAACATGAATATGGCAATGTAATCGTGGCAGGGCATATGTCCAGTGATTCACTTGGCATGAACAAAATTGCTGACAAATGGAGAGCGCAAGGTGTAGAAGTTACCATGATGTCCGGTGTTGTAGAAGCGTAATACAAAAAAAGAACCGTCTCATTACTGAGACAGTTCTTTTTTTATGCTTATTTATTATTGTTATTCTTCCACTCACGTATAAAGCTTGGTGTTTTAGGCGATCTCATGCCATCGTTTTCACCAATAAGCAAGAATCCGGGCTCATCATCGCCAAAACCTTCAGGCTCTGCTTCGCCAATGATAGGAGGTTCATCACTGCCATGCCCCGGTATTTCTTGTTTTGTACGTGGGATTTGTTGTGCTGCTGTTCCCGGTACTTTTGCTACAATTGCTTCATCATCTTCTTCGTCAATATCTTCTATGCCTGTGGCAACAAGGGTAACAACCACTTCGTCTTTTAAATCGCTGCTAAGGGTAGCACCAAAAATGATATTAGCATTTGGGTTAAGCGTTTCTTTTACTGCAAGCGATGCACGGCGTAACGCTTTAAGCGGCAGGTTTTCGTCGCCGGTATAAGCGATAAGAATATTTCTTGCACCTTTTGTGCTTGTCTCCAAAAGCGGGCTGCTAAGTGCATCTGCCACTGCGCTTTCGACTTTATTTTTGCCGGAAGCACGCCCAACGCCCATATGCGCAAGACCTTGGTCCTTCATTACGGTTTCAACATCCGCAAAGTCTAGGTTAACCAAGCCGTCGTCTAAAATAATGCTGGAAATACCGGCAACACCTTGACGCAAAACATCGTCTGCAATGCGGAAAGACTCTTGGATAGAAGCGTCTTCATCTATGATAGATTCTAATTTATCGTTTGGTACAACAACAATGGTGTCTACATTCTTTTTAAGTTCTTCGATGCCCGCTTCTGCATTACGCATACGCACAGCACCTTCAAAGTCAAAAGGTTTTGTAACAACACCTACGGTTAAAATGCCCATTTCTTTGGCGATAGCAGCAATTATTGGTGCAGCACCTGTACCTGTGCCGCCGCCCATACCGGCAGTGATAAACAGCATGTCTGTGCCTTCGATAGCACTGCACAATATTTCACGAGATTCTTCTGCCGCACGGCGACCAACTTCCGGCTTACTGCCTGCGCCAAGACCACGGGTGAGCTTTTCGCCTAGTTGTATGCGGATAGCAGCTTTCGATTTTTGCAAAGCTTTGCTGTCTGTGTTTGCAGAAATATATTCAACATCTGCCACGGCGTCTTCCACCATTCGGTCTACAGCGTTACCGCCACCGCCGCCTACTCCGATAACTCTAATTTTTGCTTTTAAATCATGCGTATTATCAATATCAATCAAGGTTAATCCTCCTTGTAATTTTGCGATTTTTCAACTCCCTATAATATACAACGCTTGTCCTACAATCACAAGCTTTTTATTGAAGTATTGAAAAAAAATATTCCGGACGAATTTCCCGCAAATCTACAGAGCCTCGTATTGTGCCGTCGTCGGGCAGTTGTGCAAGCATGTCCACTACCGTGCGTATTTTTTCGTCTGCATTTGAGATGCCACCCAAATGGAATTCCTTATACCGTACAAGAATACGGATATTTGTTGGGTCGGACACAATGATATATGTGACACGGTTGATAATGCCATGCGCAATAAGTAGTTGTGTGTAGTGTACAATCTTTGCAAAGTCTACAGAATCCGGTACTTCCAATATTTCGCCAACCTGAAAACGTGTGAAATTTAAGCCCTCAAGTATGGGCAGCGGTTCCGGTAAATGCGAGCGAACCTCCAGTACACGCCCTTGGTCGTCTAAAAATAAAAAGCTGCCGGGCATATGCTCTACGTAAGCACTAAGCCTGCGTTCTAAAACGGTAACATGCAAACGCCCCGGAAGGTCTCGCCTAAAACGCACATCGGCAATATAAACATTGCCCATAACACGTGTACGTGCCGCATCAGAATTAAACAATAAAATATTGCTGGAGGCAGAAAGCCCCAGCCTTGAACGGATATCGGCATCACTGACGTGTAAATTGCCTTCTATGATAATATCTTGGATAAAAAATATCGGAGAGACCAATATCAGCACAAGAAATAGGGCAATACCGCCGATTATCATCGCCCATTTGAATTTTTTAGCATTCATGTTTTACTTTTTTGGGCGTCGTACCAGACCATAAAACGATTTTTATGCAGGTTTGCCCATTCCTTATACACAAGATATTTTTTGCCGTTAAAATCAAATGGTTCTCGCCAGTATTTAACCCTGCCGCCTACCGTACGCAATTCTTTTATACTGCGCCCATGCCCACCATCTACTTCTTGCAAAATGGGCGCACGTACGCCAAATGTGGTTTTTGCGTATTCTGCGGTGGTTAGAAGCCCGACCTCGTTTTCGCTAAGCACATTTGCGCCGGCAAGCTCCTCAAATTGGGATTTGATTAGCTTGCGTACGGTGCTTTCCTTGCCTTCCGGCCTTACTTCTTGTACCGGTGTTTGGGCTTGTGTTGTATATACAAAAGGCACACCAAAAGGAACGTTAAACACAGTGTTATAACGCTCTCCTTCAGGTGTAACCAAAAGTAGGCCTTCTATATCTTTTACAATTTTGCCATTGGCTGTTTCTGCGGCTTTTCTTTGTGCCATTAATACAACATTGTCTTCTACCGTGTAGGTGCAGTAAGGGCTGCCGGTAAGCACAAACTGCATAAACTCGCCTATGCGTTTAAAGCCATGTTGCTTCACTTTAAAGCCCGGAATATAGTGGTTGATATAGTTTACAAACACAGAAATTTCCAAGCCGGGTAGGTCTTTTGTATCTTCTGTAAACAGAGCCTCTACCAGCTGACGCACGATGTGCATAACACTTGCCGTATCGCCAAGGTCGGTTAATGCTTCGATATTTGTGTTAAGCAGTGTTTCGGTATATTTTGTTTTTGGTAGTTTAGTCGTTTGTTTTTTGGGGACTTTAGGAGCTTTTTTTGTAATGGTTTTGGCTATTACATTTTTTTTGTCTTTTTCCAAGCCGATAAACTTGTCGCAGGAATTCATAAAAATTGCATTAGCTATTTTTTCAAAACTACAGCCGATAACACGCTTGCCGTGTTCGTGTAATTTTTTGGACAGAAACGCAAAAATACCATCGCCGGAGGCAATGACAAAATTTTCGATATTAGGATTCCTCGCTGCAAGGTCTACGGCGTCGATTATAAGGCAAACATCGGCGGCGTTTTTTACCCTGTCGTTTTGGTTTGTATTAAAAATTTGTATAGGTTCTATTCCTATTTGCAATATCAGATTTTTTAGGTTGCGGTGCATAGGCATCGCCCAGTCGGCATAAGCACGCTGAATAGACACGCCTGTAACGCCTTCCGTTTCCAGCACTTGCCTGTAAATTTCATCTAAATGTAAGCCTGTATTTGTTTTTTCGTTAAATACGCCCAATAAATTTTCGATATCGTAAAAAATTGCGGTGTTACTTGCCATGTGAAACACTCCGTTCCGATTTTAGGGCAATGTTGTTCTTTTGGGTGAAGGTTTTCGAAGCCGCATAATTGCTTGGTTTCTTGCATTCTTAGTATAGCATTTTATGCCAAAACACTGCAAGCTGTGTACGGTCTCGTAAGTTAAGTTTTTCCAAAACTTGGCTTAAATAGTTACGCACTGTGCCTTCTGTTAAAAACATGGCGGCGGCAATCTCTTTATTGTTTAATCCCTCGGCCACAAATGCGATAAGCTCTTCTTCTTTTTCGTTTAGCCCAAGTTTTTTTAAGTCTTGCTTTGGGGCAGTTGCTTTAAATTTTTGCACCACTTCCGTACCGAAAACGCTATGCCCTAAAGCTACGGTGCGTAGGCTTGTAGCAATGCTTTCAAAGTTATGTTTAAGAATATACCCTCTTGCACCAATTTTCATCGCTTGAGATATATATTCATCGTCTTCGAAGGTGGTTAAAAATAAAATTTTGGCAGCAGGGTCAAACTGTAAAATTTCTCTTGCGGCGTCTATGCCCGTTTTTTCGGGCATTTGGATATCCATTAGCGCCACATCGGGGCGATGTTCCTTATACAGGAGTATCGCCTCGTTTCCGTTGCTGCCTGTGGCAAGCACAGTAATATCGCCTTCGGCCTGGATGATTGTTTTGAGGGATGCTTGAACGATTTTATCGTCATCTGTGAGGATGATATTCATTATGGCTTCTCCTTCTTTGGTACTATGATAAAAATTTTAAACCCGTCTCGGCTGCTGAAGTTGCACGTACCGCCAAGCTCTCGTATGCGTTCTTCTATATTGGCAAGCCCTATACCCGATGTGCTTGTGCTGCCGTCCGTACCGTTGTCTTTTATCAAAAGTTGGTATAGGGCAGGGTGTTCTTGTGCCATAATAGTCATTTTGCTTGCATTGCTGTGACGCAGTGTATTCGCAAATGCTTCTTTTGCTACCAGCAAAAAATTGTATTTTATGGCTTCGGGTATGTTTTTATTCATATCGTATTGTAAATTGCAATTGAGCTTTGAATCGTGGCATAGGTTCTTTAGGCTCGTGTGAAGGTCTGTTCCTTCTATCTTGAGGTTGTGTACAGCTTTGCGGATACTTTCCATTGTTTCTTGCAGGTTGGCTTGCAGCTCGTCAAGCCCCGATAAATCCTGTGAGGCTTTCATCGCTCCGGTTTGCAGAATGCAGCGGGCAAGGCTATGCCCCATGCTGTCATGGATATCCCGTGCGATGCGTGTGCGTTCTTCCAAAGTTGCTTGGTAGTGCGATTGCTCGTTGGCTTCTAAAAACAGTAGCTCTTTACGGCGGGATTCGGACGCTTTTTCTCTTGCGGCATCCTGCTGGCTTATTATTGTAGTTTCTTTTTCGTGCAGGCTATTTAGCAATGCGGTGCAAAGGTATGCAAACCCTGCAAGCAGCAGCGCAGGAAAAAAATATACTTGTGTAATGGCAAAAATAAGCGGTACAAATGCAAGCTTGCGTGTATGTTTCTCGTCTGAATCCGGCATTAACACAGGTATAAATAACACCGCAGTGGGTATAAAAAAGCAAACAATAGCGAAGACAAACAAAAACATTATAGTCATGTTGCTGCGGCTAAAATACAACGCCATTGCATAAGCGGAAACAGCAATAAGTGCAGCAGCTACGGTAATGTATAGCCACTCCTCAAAAACTAGGTTTGCATAAATGCCGATAGCAAGCCAAAGCAATTTAAAAGCAAAACGATAAATTTTCATGACATTTGTCACCTGCAATCCATTACATGCGGCACTGTTAAAAAGCGGCGCACACGCGTAGAATGTAAATATCTAAAGGAGGTCATTGAATGTTAGTAAAAATAAATAACTTAGTAAAACGTTACAAAGACGTTCTTGCTGTAGACCATTTTAACATGGAAGTGAAGGAAGGCGAAATTTTAGGGCTGTTAGGGCCAAACGGGTCGGGGAAAACAACAACCATTAACTGCTTGCTGGCACTTTTAAAGTATGACAAAGGCACAATAGAAGTGTTTGGCAAAAAAATGGCGGCAGAACGTTACGACCTAAAACGTAGTATCGGCGTAGTGATGCAAAACGTAGCTGTGTTTGATGAGCTTACGGTTTATGAAAACATCGATTACTTTTGCAGCTTGTATGTGAAGGACGGCGCAACCAGAAAAAAATATGTAGAAGACGCAATAAAATTTGTGGCTTTGGAAGAGCACACAAAAAAATTACCGCCAAAACTTAGCGGCGGTTTGCTGCGCAGGCTAAATATCGCTTGCGGTATTGCACATAAGCCAAAGCTAATTATCCTTGACGAACCGACCGTTGCAATAGACCCGCAAAGCCGTGACTTTATTTTGGAGGGCATTGCGCAACTAAACCGAGAAGGTGCAACCATCATTTACACTTCCCATTACATGGAAGAAGTTGAGCAATTATGCAGCCGCATTATTATCATGGATAACGGCAAAAACCTTGCGGAAGGCACAAAAGACGAACTAAAGCGCATGATTAAAACAGGCGAGACCATTCGTATGCAAGTCCTGGATATTTCTGAAGCGCAGCTCGAAGATATAAAGGGTTTGAAGCATGTTTTTGCGGTAGAGCATACAAACGACCAATTGATTATTCGTCTTACCCAGGGCAAACACAACTTAGCTCGTGTGCTGGAATACTTGAACAGCGAAAATATAGCTTACGGCAGAGTAGCGTCCGAGCTGCCTACACTTAACGACGTTTTCTTAGAAATTACAGGCAAAGGCTTGAGAGATTAGGGAGGCTTATGGTATGCGTTTTAAATACAATATAAAATCGGTCTTCCGTTCCAAGGAGTTTTTGTTTTGGAACATGGCGTTCCCAATAATAATGGGTGTGATATTTCATATTGCTTTTGGCACGATAGATTTTAGCTTGAACACAATACCTGTAGCCATTGTGCTTGCCGGAGATTTGTCTCCAATTGCAGCGGCGTTTTATGGTGCATTGCCTTCGTTCGAAGGCTTCCTTGATGCAACAGTTACGTATCAAGCCTATGCTAATACACTGTTGTTTGAACGGGACGTTGCGGGAGTATTTGTACTTGGCAATGGCATAGAGCTGATGACAACAGGCGGCGGTATTAGCGTTAGCATTCTTGAAACAATGGCAAACGAGTTTATGGCAATTGCCGGTGCTGTGGGCAATATCGCCACAGTAAACCCGGAAAGTGTAGCCGGTGCAATAGCTGCAATAGAAGGCTATACCACAAGCCTTACTCCGTTTAGACAGTTGGGTGCAGGCAGTATGCAAAACTATTTTTATGTAATGCTTGCGGTTGGTTGCTTTATGGGTGTGCACATGGGGCTTAACGGGGCAGAACAGTTGCAACCCGATATGTCTTTACAGGGAGCAAGGGTTAGCATTGCTCCGGTTTCTAAAATTAAGCTATTCTTCGAAAGTTTGTTTTCCGGCGTGTTGGTGCAGTTTTTCATGTCTGTAATAATTATTGCATTTTACATGTTTGTGCTGGGTGTCGAATTTGGTACAAGAATTGGTTTGCTTGTGCTGGCTTGTCTTGTGGCAAGCGCAATGTCGGTTGCACTTGGCATGTTTATAGCTTCTGTAACCGAAGGCAAAGTGAAGACAAAGCGCACGATTGTTATGGCGTTAACCAATATATTTTTTATAGCCGGCGGCATGATGAGCATTGCCATACGCAACGTGGTAAGACAGCATGTGTTTATTTTAGACAGGCTTAACCCGATTGTGCTTATAAGCGATACATTTGTGACTTTGGCAATACGAGAAAACCTGCAAATGTACGTGCAAAATATGATAATTATGGCAGTTGCCACAGTGGTTTTGGTTGTTGTAAGCGGAACAATCATGGCAAGGAGGAAGTATGCAAACCTTTAAAACTTTTTTTAAGATATTAAGGGCCAGGGGTTCTGCCCTTGTGATATATATTGCTGTGTTCTTTGCGCTTGCATTGGTTATTGGCGGCACAGGCGGCAACCAAGAAGAATTTGCTGCAACTTCTCTGCGGGTAGGAGTTATAAACAGGAATAACCATGCGATTTCTGCCGCACTGGTAGAATACCTGCACGACTTGCACGACATAACATACTTGCAGGATTCGTACACAGTTGCAGAAGATGAAGTGTTTTTTGAAAGACTGGCCTTTGTGCTTATAATCGACAATGGCTTTGGTGAGCAGTTTGCTGCCGGGCAAGAACCTGCCCTTAGATACCTTGTTGCACCACAAGCAACCGCAGCAGAAATTTTTGTATCACGCCAGTTAGATGCATTTTTGCAAAATTTAAGCGGCTATATAGCCGCCGGATTTGATTATCGAGCCGGGTTGGAGTTAACCTTGCAAGACATGCAGCAACGTGTAACCGTTAGCGTTGCCGAAGGTTCTGTTCAAATTTCGCCGTTCCTTACTGCAACGGTATTTATTACAACGTCGCTTATTATCGTTATGCTTGCGCCAACGCTGGTACGTTTTAAAGAAAAGGAACTGTATAGCCGTTTGGCAATAAGTGCTACAAGCAAACGCAAAAGAACTGTTGGTTTAATTGTTGCCAGTTTGGTTTGTGTGGCACTTGTATGGGCAGGCGTTATGGTTGTAACAAGCTTTTTCCACCACGAAAGTTTGCTTAGTGTGCGTGGCAGTTTACACATGCTAAATGTATTTATTTATGCATTGGTGGTTGCCGGGCTTGCGGTGTTTATGTCCAGCATCACCCGAAACCAAGACGCAATTGACGGTTGCACAACGTTGTTTAGTGTTTTGTTAAGCTTTACCGGCGGTGCATTTGTGCCAACGGGATTGTTCAGCGATACAATGCGCACGATAGCGCAGTTTTTCCCAAGCTTTTGGTTTAACCACACCAATCAGGTTGTGTATAATTCTATTTTTACCGGTACGTTTGATACTACGGGGTATTTGTGGGGGATTGGTATACAGCTTGCATTTATAGTGGCGTTCTTTAGCGTGGCGTTGGTGGTTGGGAAAGAGAAGGCGGAGTAGGGTATAAAAATTTTGGTTTCATTGGTTGCAAACCTCCTTTGTTCTGATAATATTAGCAGATAAAGGAGGTTTTTCCTATGTTCTGTTATGATTCGACTTGTTTGTACAAAGATGGCAAGCCATGGTTTCCGTTTATGGGAGAAATCCATTATTCGAGATTGCCCGCCGACGAATGGCGAGATGCTTTGCTAAAAATGAAAACAGGCGGTGTGAGCATCATTGCGTCCTACACCTTTTGGATACACCATGAAGAAGTGCAGGACGAATGGGATTTTTCCGGCTGCCGAAACCTGCGGCAGTTTGTGCAAACCGTCGGCGATGTTGGACTGCACATGTTTTTGCGCATTGGCCCATGGTCGCATGGCGAGGCACGTAATGGCGGTTTTCCGGATTGGTTGCTTAACTCCGACTGCGAGTCACGTACAAACGACCCAAAGTATTTTGAATATGTAAAAGCGTTTTATACAAAATTATTCGAGCAAGTGCAGGGGCTACTCTATAAAGACGGCGGCCCGATAATTGGCGTGCAAATAGAAAACGAATATGGACATGCCGGCGGCTTAAACGGCGAAGCGGGTGAGCATCATATGCGTTTGCTTACGCAAATAGCGAAAGACGCTGGCTTTGATGTGCCGCTTTATACCGCCACAGGCTGGAACGGGGCGGTAACCGGCGGATTGCTGCCCGTCATGGGCGGCTATGTGGATGCGCCGTGGGATAGGGGAATAGCGCAACTGCCACCATCCGGAAATTTCATATTCACGCATGAGCGTAACGACACCAGCATTGGCAGCGATATTGGGCTTGGTGCGCATTTGTCGTATGATATGACAAAATTTCCGTTCCTTACGGCAGAGCTGGGCGGCGGCTTGCAAGTGACAAAACATCGCCGCCCCATCCCAAGTGCGCAGGATACCGCTGCTATGAGTATTGTAAAAATGGGCAGTGGCTGTAATCTGCTGGGTTATTATATGTATCACGGCGGAAGGAATCCTACGGGTAAGTTAACTACTTTACAAGAAACATTTGCAAGCGGCGGTTATAACGACTTGCCGGAAATTTCGTACGACTTTCAAGCACCGCTTGGCGCATATGGACAATACCACGATTCGTACCACGAGTTGCGCTTACTTGCTATGTTTGTTGCCGACTTTGGCGGGGAGTTGTGCAAGATGCCGCCGCACATACCCGACACAAGCCCGCTAAACCCGGCAGATGTAGAAAATTTCCGCCATAGCTTTAGACACAATGGTGAATGGGGATATGTTTTCTTTTGTAACCATGTACGGCATATGCAACGCCCGGCGTTTAGGCAAGTTGGGTTAACTGCTCCGGAAATTGGCTTACGACTGCCATTATTTGATGTTTTGCCCGGGCAGTACGGATTCTACCCTTTTAATATGCCTGTGCATGGCGGCGTCATTAAATTTGCCAAAGCTACGCCCTTGTGCAAAATAAATAAAACCACAGTGCTGTATGGCGATAGCATGGATGCCACAGGAGATGTGCTGCTTATTTCAAAAGAAGAGGCGTTGCAATCTTATAAAATAATTGGTGATGTAGAACGGCTTGTCATTTCAAATGCACCGCTTGTGCAAGATGGTAACGAAGTAGTTTTTTTGGCCAAAAGCGATATAATGTTAAAAGTCTATCCTGCATTTGAGAACACACCAACAGGGTTTGAGTGCGCAGGGCAAGACGGTGCATTTGCAGTTTATATAAGCAGCCTAAGCCTACCGCAAGCGGAGTGTAACATTACGCAAGTATCGGAAAGCAGATATCATTTGCAATTTGCTTATCCTACCATGCAAGCATACGACTACGAATGCCATATACACTACGTAGCCGACAGTGCCGCCGCATATATGAACGGGCAGCTTATAATGGATGATTTTTATCGGGACGGAACATGGCAAATTAACTTGCGCCGCCACGGATTTCCAACAGAAATAGAAATAGAACTCACGCCATTAAAAAAAGGCGATGCCGTATACTTAGAAGCTTGGCCGCCTATGAAAAATGATGCTGTGTGTAGGTTGGATGAGGTTACGCTTATACCCGTACACAAAAAAAGCCATGCCTTCATATGATAGGGTAAACCAACCTATCATAGGAGGCATTTTTTATGCGTAGATTATTCCGACTATCTCCCGGGCGGCGCCCCGGTGCAGAACATCCCGGACACAGACCGCCGCATCCTCCACGCCCGCCTGCCCCGCCATGCAGTGGACCGGGCTGTATTCCGCCGATGCCGGGGCCAATTCCTCGCCCGCATCCGCCAAGACCACCCCATCCACCGCACCCACCAAGACCGCATCCGCATCCGCCTCGCCCGCATCCAATTCCTCCGCGCCCACCTGTTCCGCCGCCATCGCCGCCGTCAAACTTTACAGACCATGGACGCCGCCCTTATGTTGTGAATATTGAGCAGGCAACTTTGGGAAACAACAACTTCCGCACGACCCTATGGACAGGGCAGTATTTGCAGCTAACGCTCATGACAATCCCGCCCGGTGGCGAAATTGGGCTGGAAATCCATCACGACACAGACCAGTTTTTGCGTATAGAGCAGGGGCAAGGCATTGTGCAAATGGGGCGTGACCGCCGTAATTTAAACTTCCGCCAAACGGTTTTTGAAAACTTTGCAGTGTTTGTACCGGCTGGAACATGGCACAACATTACAAACATTGGAAACCGTCCGTTAAAGTTGTATTCAATTTATGCGCCACCGCACCACCCGCCGGGAACTGTACACGCAACAAAAGCTATTGCCGATATGATGGGCGATTAAAGAAATGGGGCTACTTGACGTAGCTCTATTTTTATGTAAAAATTTCCAAACCTCACAGAAAAGTGGCTTTCGCCACTTTTGTTGCAGATATAAGTGGAAATTGCGATGCAATTTCCTACAGATAAGTAAAGGAGCGTACATATGTTTTACGAAAAATTATCAGACAAGCTGTCCCTTCCGCAAGAAGTGCGAGAGTTGATGTTTTCACTCCAACAAAAGCTGGGCGATTTACCCGAGCTACAAGACCTGTTGTTTGCCAACGAATACACCACAGAAAAAATGGAGGAGCAGCTAAAAAAACTGTCCGAAGAAACGGAAACTCACGAATACACGCTCAGTTTTTATCTGCTGTTTATTTCTACAAAACGGCTACATGAGATATACAGCGAAAAAGGCATAAGCGAAGATATCTTTTTTAACACGATGATGGATTTAAAATACAAATTGGACGAATGCAGAGCTTTGCACGGCATTTGGGGTACATTTGTGTTCGGCTGGTTTCCGGAATTCTATCGCCTCAGGCGGTTTGGGCTGGGGCGGTTGCAGTACGAAATTGTTACATACGAATGGGAAGATTATGAAAAAAATGGTGTGTCGGTAAAAAAAGGCGATACGGTTTACTTTTGTCACATCCCATCTGCCGGGGCGTTAACCAAGGAGTTGCGGATGGATTCTTATCGGCAGGCAAGTGTCTTTTTTGGTGAGAAGCGATTAATTGTCATCTGCGAATCATGGATTTTGTATCCGCAGCAGAAGGATTTTTTACCGCCACACAGCAATATCTTGGACTTTATGAACGACTTTGACATCATTTCCTCCGAAGATGACGAGGGTTTCCCTGATGCATGGCGTGTTTTTGGCAAAGACCATACGCTGTCGCCGCAACAATGGCCGCAAGAAACATCCATGCAGCGTGCATATGCTAAACGAATACTAAGTGGAAAACCAACCGGCAACGGCGCAGGCATAATCATTTTTGACGGAGAGAAAATCCTATGATTTCTTTCCGAGACATAAGCATGACGTACAAGGTTGCCCGGCGCAAACAAGGCTTAGCGGCAGCCTTTAAGTCGTTAGCAAAACGGGAGTACACCTATGTAGAGGCGTTAAAAAATGTTTCGTTTTCCATAGATGACGGCGAAATAATCGGCTACATAGGGCCAAACGGTGCGGGCAAATCCACCACCATAAAAATTTTAAGCGGTATACTCGTGCCTACAAGCGGCGATTGTTCTGTATTTGGCAAACGCCCATGGGATAACCGCATAGCACATGTAAAGCGCATTGGCGTGGTGTTCGGGCAGCGTTCGCAACTGATGTGGGACATACCTGTTTTAGACTCGTTCGATTTGCTGCGGGATATTTACAGAGTGCCTGATGCACAGTACAAAAAAAATCTCGATGAATTGGTCGAGATTTTTAGTCTTGCGGAATTTGTAAATACGCCTGTGCGGCAGTTAAGCCTCGGACAGCGAATGCGCTGCGAAATTGCGGCTTCGCTTTTGCACAGCCCCCAAATTTTATTTTTGGACGAGCCTACCATCGGGCTGGATGCTGTTAGCAAAGTGGCTGTGCGCAATTTTGTAAAACGTATCAACAAAGAAAACGGTGTAACCGTTATGCTAACCACCCACGATATGGGGGATATAGACGCTCTAACCGACCGTGTAATGCTTATAGACCGTGGGCAAATCTTGTATAACGGCAGCTTTGCGCAAATGAAAAGCAAATACAACGCCGCCCAAATTCTAACCGTGGATTACGACACACGGCAGGAAATTTCTACATTGGAACATGTTGCGCTGTTATCTAACGAAAACGGCAGAGCGGTGTTATCCATAGATACGGCAAACACATCCGTTTCGCAGGTGATAAGCCGTTTGTCGCAACAGCTAACCGTTTACAACATAGGCGTAGAATCCCGCCCGATAGAAGAAATAATTGCCGAGGTGTATGAGGACTTTTCGCTATGAGACCATACATCTCTCTTTTGCGTGTGCGGTTTTTGAACGGGCTGCAATATCGTGCCGCTGCACTTGGCGGGCTTGCCACCAATTTCTTTTGGGGGCTCATGCTTATTTTTATTTTTCGTGCATTCTTTGGCGATGCTACGGAATCGAATGGGTTTTCTTTCAGAGCGCTTGTTACATATATTTGGTTGCAGCAGGCATTTATTTCATTCATTTTTATGTACGACTGGGATGCGGAGCTGCTTGAAATGATAACCAGTGGCAATATCAGTTACGAGTTGTGCCGCCCGATAAAAATATACCAAGTATGGTATGTAAAGCTGTTTTCCAAAAGGCTGGCAAGGGGCATGTTGTGTTTTTTGCCAATAGTTTTGGCGGCATCTTTAATGCCGTATCCGTTTAATTTGTCTCTGCCGCAAAGCCCGCTTGCGTTTTTGCTATTTATCATCACTTTATTTTTGGCGTTGACTTTGCTTGTTTCAATTTCCATGCTTATTTACATTTCCATTTTTAAAACCATGTCTCCCATTGGCTCGATAGGCATTTTTTGCGTAGTGGGCGAATTTTTTGGCGGGCTTATTATTCCTATCCCGCTTATGCCGCCGGTATTGCAGGACATAACTGCGTTTATGCCGTTCCGTTATACGGCAGACCTGCCGCTTAGGGTATATTCCGGGCACATTGGTACGGGTGATGCGTTGTTTGGCATAGCCATGCAAATTTTTTGGATTATTGTGTTGGTTACAGCAGGCTCGCTTATTATGCGGCGTGTTACACGTCTGTCCGTTGTGCAAGGAGGTTGAGCATGAAATTGTATGCAAAGTACATTCGTCTGCTGTTAAAGTCCCAAACGCAGTATAAGGCGTCGTTTATTATGACTGTTATCACCCAGTTTGTTCAGCCGCTTTCGCTGTTTGTCGGAATATTTCTATTGTTTGAACGGTTTGGGGACATTCAGGGCTGGACGCTGTTTGAAGTGTTCATCAGCTATGCAATTGTTGGCATGTGTTTTAGTATTGCTACATGTTTTGCCCGTGGTTTCGACACGTTTGATAATATGATAAGAACCGCATCTTTCGACCGGGTGATGGTGCGGCCAAGAGGTACGGTTCTGCAAGTGCTGGGTGCAAACTTTGATATAAAAAGACTAGGGCATTTTTTGCAAGCCGTTATTGTGCTTGTTATCGCAATAGCCGGCGGCAATATACAGTGGAATGTTGTGAGGGTAATCATGCTTGCTAACATGATTTTTGGCGGAAGCGTTATATTTTCCGGCATTTATATGCTGCAAGCAGCGGCAGCGTTTTGGACCATAGATGGGCTGGAAGCCGGCAACATATTTACGCATGGCATAAAGGAACATGCTGTGTACCCGCTGGATATTTTTCCAAGAGGGCTTACGATTTTCCTCACGTTTGTAATCCCGTTTGGTACGATAACATATCTGCCGTTACAATATTTGCTGGGCAGGATAGACGGCGTTGGCTGGCTGTATGCATTACTGCCGTTTGCGGGTGCGTTGTTTATACTGCCGTGCATTGCAGCGTGGCGGTTTGGGGTAAGGAAGTATACGTCGGCAGGGAGTTAAGCCCGCACGATGCCCTTTGCTTTTTCCGCAACCATTTGCGCTTTTACGCACAATTCTGCTGCTTTAAACGCATGTGCTTGCGTCATGGCGTTTTCTGTACGGTTTAGGCAATCCAATATCAATTGCCCAAAGTACGGATGCCCCACTTTGCCTTCGACATTAATATATTGCTCGCCCTCGTGGTTGGCGATGAAAACATGGCCGCCGCCACTTACTCGCCCAAGGTCGCAGTATTTGCGCAGTTCGATATAGCCGTCTGTGCCAAGGATAAACATACGTCCGTCGCCCCAGGTAGAAAGCCCGTTGGGTGTAAACCAGTCTACACGGAAGTAACCCGTTGTGCCGTTGTCACCCTTTAGCGTGCAATCGCCAAAGTCGTCCAAGCCGGGATGGTCGGGGTTG
>Ga0131853_10012506_pt1 | contig 15551 bp, 13 predicted proteins | sample TergutLab28metaG_FD_92764 | JGI IMG/M metagenome (GOLD analysis project Ga0131853, IMG submission 92764) | Labiotermes labralis P1 segment gut microbial communities from Petit-Saut dam, French Guiana - Lab288 P1 (version 2) (version 2) | ecosystem: Host-associated > Arthropoda: Insects >...
AGTTCGGCTACTCCTGCCAGGTGGTCCGCACCGTCCAGTACCTCTCGGGGGTGGAATACCCCATCTACCCGGTGGTCGACGCGGCCGCCGCCGCTGGAGCGATCGCCTAGCCTCGGGATTTCGCATCTCGCGGGTTGGAGGCGGCGGAGTGCAAGGCACGCCGGACCGCAGGACTGGCCGGACGGGATGCGGGTGATCATCCGCCGTGATCGCCCGCATCCTGGTGCGCAGCTATGCCGCGCGACCTGGGGCAAGGTGAATCGGGCAGTCGACTCGGCTGAACGACCACCGAACCCGTCGATCGTCAGCGGAATCGATATCTGTTGATCCGGAACCTACGATCACGCCATCGGGCCAGGTCACGGCCACCTGTGAATCTGCTACGAATTTCCGATCCCGGACAATTCCGGCAATAGCATGGGTGTGTACGACAAGCAGCGATGCGCCGAGCATCGCACCCGCGGTCCCCGACGCACCGCAACGGCCGTTCGATCACCGACGGCGACCGTCGCCGGTGGCGGCCGTGCGGAGAGGATCTCGCATGGAACAGGAGTACGAAACCCCGCGGGTACGCACGATGAGGCGGCTGCTCGCCAAAGTCCTCATCACGCTGTCACTGGCGGCCGTCCCGTTCGGACTTGCCGCGGCACCTGCGCTCGCAGACGCCACGACGCCGGCGGCGAGCCCGGCCGTGGTCGCGGTGGCCCCGGTTCATCACCACCACGGGCACTGCCACTGCTTGCAGCGCGACCAGCAAGGGAACATGCACTGGATGTGCCACCACCATCACCATCATCACCACCAGCGGTAGCCGTACCGCGCTGTCGACCGCCCGGACCGACCCCGGTCCGGGCGGAGACGTGTTCGGGCGTCAGCCCGCCAGGCAGCTGGGCCCGAGCAGTGCCTTGAGGTCACCCATCAGGGCCGACGACGGCTCCACCCGGAGCACCTCGTCGACCTTCCACAACGAGGTGCCGCGCGACCCGATGAGCTTGACGTGGACGTCCGCGGTACCGGGATGGCGCGACAGCACCTGCTTGAGCGCACCGAGCTTCTCCTTGGTGCACTGCCGAACCGGCAGGCTGACCGATACGGGCTTGGCCACACCGATCGCCGAGAGATCCGGCACGGCAAGGTCGTTCGCGATGAGCGACACCCGGTCGTCGCGGACGGACACCCGCGCCTTGACCAGCACGACCGAGTCCTCGACGACGTCCATGCCGTACACCGAGTACGCCTGTGGGAAGAAGAGCACCTCGATGCCACCGGACAGGTCCTCGAGCTGCGCCGACGCCCAGGTCAGGCCGTTCTTGTTGATCCGCCGGGCGACCGACGCGAGAATGCCGCCGACGGTGACCTGGGTTCCGTCCTTGATGTCGCCCTCGAGGATCGTCGGGATCGACGTGTCGGACTGCGCGGCCAGCACGTGCTCGACACCGTTGAGGGGGTGCCCGGACACGTACAGGCCGAGCATCTCGCGTTCGAGTGCGAGCTTGTGCTTGGTGTCCCACTCCTCGTCGGGCACCTTGACGTCGAACACCGATGTGATCGACTCGTCGACGTCGTCGCCGCCGAACAGGTCGAACTGACCCATCGCCTCGGCTTTCTTGGTGCCCATCACCGCGTCGATCGCGTCGGCGTGCACCAGCATCAGACCCTTGCGCGGATGGTCGAGGGAGTCGAATCCGCCTGCCTTGATGAGGGATTCGGTGACCTTCTTGGAGCACGCCAGCGCATCGATCTTGCCCAGGTAGTCGGAGAAGTCGGTGAAGCTCCCCTTCTCCTCGCGCGCCGCGATGATCGACGCCACCACGTTGGCGCCGACGTTGCGCACAGCGCCGAGGCCGAAGCGGATGTCTTCGCCGACCGAGGCGAAGTCGACGCGCGACGCGTTGACGTCCGGCGGCAGCACCGTGATGCCCATCTTGCGGCAGTCCGACAAGTACACAGCGGCCTTGTCCTTGTCGTCGCCGACGGAGGTGAGCAGACCGGCCATGTACTCGGCCGGGTAGTTCGCCTTGAGGTACGCGGTCCAGAACGACACCAGCCCGTAGCCGGCGGCGTGTGACTTGTTGAACGCGTAACCGGCGAACGGCAGCACCGTGTCCCACAGCGCGGTGATGGCCGCCTGCGAGAACCCGTTGGCCTTCATGCCGTCGGCGAAGCCGTCGTAGGCCTCGTCGAGGATCTCCTTCTTCTTCTTACCCATCGCTCGGCGGAGCAGGTCTGCCTGTCCGAGCGAGTAGCCGGCCACCTTCTGAGCGATCTGCATGATCTGCTCCTGGTAGACGATCAGACCGAAGGTGTCCTTGAGGATGTCCTTCAGCGGCTCCTCGAGCTCCGGGTGGATCGGCTTGACGTCCTGCCGCCCGTTCTTGCGGTCGGCGTAGTCGTTGTGCGCGTTCATGCCCATCGGGCCGGGGCGGTACAGCGCGAGCACGGCGACGATGTCCTCGAAGCCCGTCGGCTGCATGCGCCGCAGCAGGTCCCGCATCGCGCTGCCGTCGAGCTGGAAGACGCCGAGCGTGTCACCCCGCGCGAGCAACTCGTACGTGGCCGGATCGTCGATGGGTAGCGTGTCGAGGTCGAGGTCGATGCCGCGGTTGGCCTTGATGTTCTCGATCGCGTCGCCGATGACGGTGAGGTTGCGCAGACCGAGGAAGTCCATCTTCAGCAGGCCGATGGCCTCGCACGACGGGTAGTCCCAGCCGGTGATGATGGCGCCGTCCTGCGCGCGCTTCCACACCGGGATCGCGTCGGTGAGCGGCTCGCACGACATGATCACTGCGCACGCGTGCACGCCCGCATTGCGGATCAGGCCCTCGAGTCCCAGCGCGGTCTGGTAGATCTTCGCGACGTCCGGGTTGGACTCGATGAGCGCCCGGACCTCGACGGCCTCCTTGTAGCGCTCGTGCTCGGGGTCGGTGATGCCCGACACCGAGATGTCCTTCGCCATGATCGGCGGCGGCAGCGCCTTGGTGATCTGGTCGGCGATCGCGAAACCGGGCTGACCGAACTGGACTCGCGCGGAATCCTTGATGGCGGCCTTGGTCTTGATGGTGCCGAACGTGATGACCTGCGCGACTTTGTCGGTGCCCCACTTCTCGGAGGCGTACCGCACCATCTCGCCGCGGCGACGGTCGTCGAAGTCGATATCGATATCGGGCATCGACACGCGCTCGGGGTTGAGGAACCGCTCGAACAGCAGACCGTGCGGAATGGGATCGATGTTCGTGATGCCCATCGCGTACGCGACGAGCGAGCCGGCCGCGGAGCCTCGGCCCGGACCGACACGGATGCCGACGTCGCGGGCGTGGTTGATGAGGTCGCCGACCACGAGGAAGTAGGCGGGGAAGCCCATCTCGTTGATGACGCCGATCTCGTAGTCGGCGCGCTCGAGGTACTCCTGCGGCGGGCCGGACGGGAAGCGCCGATCGAGACCGCGCAGCACCTCGTGCCGCAGGAAGCTCTGCTGTGTGTGGCCGTCGGGCACCGGGAAGATCGGCATCCGATCGCGGTGCTGCCACACGTCCTCGTACGGCTGCACCCGCTCACCGATGAGCATCGTGTTGTCGCAGGCGCCCGGGACCTCCGCGTCCCAGATCGCCCGCATCTCCTCGGCGGACTTGAGGTAGTAGCCGTCACCGTCGAACTTGAAGCGCGTGGGGTCCGACAGCGTCTTGCCGGTCTGGATGCACAGCAGCGCCTCGTGGTTCTCGGCCGCGTCCTTGGTGACGTAGTGGCAGTCGTTGGTCGCGATCGGAGGGATGCCCAGCTGCTTGCCGATGTCGAGCAGGCCCTCGCGGACCCGCCGCTCGATGGACAGCCCGTGGTCCATCAGCTCGAGGAAGAAGTTGTCCTTGCCCCAGATCTCCTGCCACTTCGCGGCGGCCTCGAGGGCCTCGCGGTCGTGGCCGAGGCGCAGCCGCGTCTGGATCTCGCCGGAGGGGCAGCCCGTGGTGGCGATGATGCCCTCGGCGTGGTGCGCGATGAGGTCCTCGTCCATGCGCGGCCACTTGCCGAGCTGGCCCTCGATGGACGCGAGCGACGACAGCTTGAACAGGTTCCGCAGGCCCGTCGAGTTCTCCGCGACCATCGTCATGTGCGTGTACGAACCGCTACCGGAGACGTCGTCGGACTTCTGGCTCGGGTCGCCCCACAGAACACGCTTGGTGTTGAACCGCGACTCGGGCGCGATGTACGCCTCGATGCCGATGATCGGCTTGATGCCGTGCTTCTTGGCGGCGTTGTAGAACTCGCTCGCGCCGTACATGTTGCCGTGGTCGGTCATGCCGACCGCAGTCATCCCGAGGCGCTCGGCCTCCTTGAACAGCGGACCGACCTTTGCCGCACCGTCGAGCATCGAGTACTCGGTGTGGTTGTGCAGGTGAACGAACGAGTCAGCCACGCGCGCCTCTCTGTATTTCGCCCGATACGCGAGTATCGGTGGATCCAGCAGTCCCTGAGTCTATGCCCTCACACCGACGGTTCCGGCGTCCCGCGACGCACCGCGGCGAACCCGACGTGCACGAACCAGCGCGTCGGTGGTGAACACCACCAACGCCACCCAGATGAGGGCGAATCCGATCCACCGTGACGGCGGCATGACCTCGTGCATGAACACCACGCCCCACACCATCTGGAGCCCCGGCGTGAGGTACTGCAGGATGCCGAGCGTCGTCAACGGGATGCGTTGGGCCGCGACCCCGAACAGCAGCAGGGGCGCCGCCGTCACCGGCCCGGCCGCCATGAGCAGCAGGCTGTGCCCGACACCGTTGCCGAAGAACGATCCGGTGCCGGTCACCGCGAGGACGACCAGATAGATCACCGCGAACGGCGCCGCCACCACGCCCTCCGCCGTGAGGCTGGTGCGCGGGTCGAGCGGCACCACCTTCTTGATCACCCCGTACAGCGCGAAGGAGAGCGCCAGTGTGAGCGCGACGATCGGCGGGCGCCCGTAGTCGACGGTGATGACGATCACCGCGACCGCGGCGAGGACCAGCGCGGCGATCTGGGCGGGGCGCAACCGCTCCCCGAACAGCACGACACCCAGCAGGACGCTCACGAGCGGGTTGACGAAATAGCCGAGGGCAGCTTCGACGACGTGACCGGACACGACGGCGTAGATGTAGACGCCCCAGTTGATCGCGATCGCGACGGTCGCCGCGGACACCAGTGCCCACGTCCGCGCACTCAAGCCTCGCAACGACCCGAGCCGGCCCAGCACCGCGAGCACCCCGAGCATCAGCAGAACGGTCCACAGCATCCGATGCGCCAGCACCTCGAGCGAGCCCGCGGGTGCGAGGAGACCGAAGAAGATCGGGAACAGGCCCCAGATCAGGTAGGCGCCGACGCCGGCCATCAGGCCGGTGGAATCTTCGGAGCGGGGCCGTTGTGTCACGTCCCGCAACCATAGCCGCCGGGCTAGGCTGACTCGCCACTGCATCGAACCGCGCCCGCGGCCAAGGAGATACCTGTGACGCCCACCACCGAGCCGACCGGGAGCGGAGCCACCACAGGCGCGGGACACCCGTGGCGTCGACGTGTGCTCTGGACGCTGGTCACCCTCTTCGTCGTCGTCCTCGCCGGTGTGATCGCGTTCGCCTCGAACCCGTGGCCCGGTGCGATGCTCGTACGCGCCGTGTTCGACCGTGGTGCGCAGAAGACCACCGACGCCCTGCAGAAGCACGCGCCCGACGGGGTCGCGTCGATCAAGGATCAGCAGTATCGCGACGGAGACGCCGACGCCTACCTCGACGTCTATTTTCCCGAGTCCGTCGCCGGCACCGCCGACGTTCTGCCGACGGTGATCTGGACGCACGGCGGCGCCTGGATCTCCGGTCACCGCACCGACTACGCCCCCTACTACCAGTTGCTCGCCGACGCCGGCTTCACCGTGGTCTCGCTCGACTACTCGCTCGGGCCCGAACGCACGTACCCGACCGCGGTCGAGCAGTTGCGCGACGCGCATGCCTACGTGCTCGCGAACGCCGAACGCCTGCATATGGATTCGAACCGGATCGTGCTCGGCGGCGACTCGGCCGGGGCGCAGCTGTCGAGTCAGCTCGCCGCGATCGCCACCAACCCCGACTACGCCCGCGAGGTCGGGATCGAGTCCGCGCTTCGCCCCGAGCAGCTACGGGGTGTCGTGTTGAACTGCGGCATCTACGAGATCACCGAGATGGTCGGCGGTCCCGGCATCATCGGCTGGGGTGCCGACAAATCCCTCTGGGCGTACACGGGAACCAAGGACCTGGCGAACTCGTCGGCGGTGGCCCAGATGTCGACGCTCCGCCACGTCACGGAGAGCTTCCCGCCGGCGTACATCTCGGGCGGCAACGCGGATCCCCTGACCGACGAGCAGTCCAAGGCGCTCGCGGCGAAGCTGACCGGCCTCGGCGTCGACGTGACGACGCTGTTCTACCCGGACGACCACCAGCCACCGCTCGAGCACGAGTACCAGTTCGACCTCGACAACGCCGACGGCCGGAACGCGCTCGAACGGACCATCGACTTCGTTCGCAAGCACACCGTCGACGCCCCTACGGCCTGAAAGTAGGCCCGCGCGTCAGCCTTCAGAAGGACACGGTCGGTGGCCGTCCGGCACCGACCGGAGCGGTGTAGAAGTCCCGCCGGCTGACACCCGCCGCGCCGGCGAAGAACATCCACGGGATGGTCCGAAGCGACGAGTTCAGCCGGCCGGCCGCGTCGTTGTAGTACTGGCGGGCGAACGCGAGCTGATCCTCGGTGTCGCCGAGCTGACGCTGGAGGTCCAGAAAGTTGGCCGAGGCCTTCAAGTCCGGGTAGTTCTCGGCAACCGCCATCACGTCCACCACCGCCTTCTCCAGACGCGCCTCGGCCTGCGCCTTCTCGGCGACGGTGCCGCTCGACGTCGCTTTCGTGACGGCGGTGCGGGCTTCCGTCACCTCCTCGAACACGGTCTTCTCGTGTCCCGCGTACCCACGCACTGTCGCGACGAGGTTCGGGATGAGGTCTGCGCGCCTGCTCAGCTGGACATCGACCCCACCGAGTGCCTCCTGCGCCAGCACGTCGGCTCGGCGCAATCGGTTGAAACCTACGACGAACAGTGCGCCGAGCACCACTACGAGCACGGCGATCACGATGACGGCCACCATCGCACCGCCCTCCTTTCTCTCCTACGAACAGTCCGATGATCGGTGCGGGGGCCACTCACCACGAGCCGCCGCCTCCGCCGCCTCCGCCGCCACCGCTACTGCTGCTGCCGGACGACGACTGCGACGCGGTGTAGGCACTGATCGAGGCGGACAGCGCGGACTCGAAACTGTCGACTCCTCGTGCACCCGAGGCGAATCCACGTGCACCGACCGGGGTCGGATACCAGTCTGCGGCCGGCGGCTCGGCGTCCATCGCCATTCGATACTTCGCCGCCCACTTGTCGGCGACCCCGAACGCGACGGCATACGGGATGTAGCGGGTGTAGAGATTCTGTTCTGCCGAGAAGCGGTACCGGTCCTCACTGGACGGCGTCACGAGCATGCGGCGGAACCCGCCGGCCCGTGACCACATCTCCCGCCCCGCGGGTGTGCGCCGAGTACCGACACCCGGCCGCAGCAGCCCCCACCCGCCGAGTACGAACGCCGCCCCCGGCAGGCCCCACATGCTCGGCCACGCCGTCCCCACGAATCCCACCACCGCGAGAACGAGCGCGAGCGCCACCGCGGCCTTGCCGAGCCGTTCGGCGGTCGACGGCACGAGCAGTCCGCTCCGGCGGGCCCAGGTGCGGCAGTCCGCGGGCACCTTCCTGGTCGCCTTCGACAACTGCTCGCCCGCGGCTTTCGTCCCGTCCGCCCGCAGCACCGTGCCGGGTTCGGAGACGCCGAGCGCGTCGCCGAGCGCGCGGGTCACCGGATCGGCTGCTGCCCAACGGTTTCGGTCCGCAGTTCCGCGCACCTCCCACGCGGTCGTCTTCCGCTTCGCGCCCGGCCCGGCTGGGGTCAGCTCGACGAGTCCCTGCTCGGCCGCGTACAGAAGCGTCGCGGCCAGCGGGGCCGAACCGGGTGTTTCGGAGCACACGTACGCCGACTGCACCGGCCCGAGCCCCTCCGGCGGCGAGTAGAGAACCGGTAGACCCGGCTCGGGCTCACGGGACGTCCACGCCCAGCGCGACGCTGCAGCGAACGCGAGCAGGCTCAGCATCCCGATCGCGGCCACGGTCGGCACCGACCGGCCGAGAATCTGATCCCACGACACCGACCACGGAACCGTGTCGCGGGCCGGGGCTTCCGTCCCCAGTCCGATCCGCGCATCGACACCGGTACGGGGAGCGAGCCCGGTCGCCCCGATCGTGACCGTCTCGGCCCCCTCGCCTGCAACGGTGCAGACCGAGCCCGTCACATGGCATTCCACCGCCGCGGACGGAGCGGGCAGATGAACCGTGACGTCGGCCCGGTCGATCGGCATCTGCCAGCCCGGCGCGACGACGCTCCAGTGGAAGACCGACTCGGCTCCTTCGTCCGCGGGATCGAGCACACCGTCGATCGTGTAAGTGATGCGATAGACGTGGAGACCGGGGGCGACGTAGACGTCGGGATCGCCGATCTTCGCGACGACGAACCGCGCGCCCTGGCTCGTACTCCTCTCGAACGAGGCCGGTCCACCATCCTGTTCGACCGAGACGATGTCGGGAATGTGGCGGACGTGGGGATCCGACGCCGTCGTGACATCCCAGAACCGGAAGATCCCGTGCCGACCGGAGGGGAACTCTGCGGTGATCGTCTCGGTTGCGGTGAGCCGCCCACCGGCGTCGACACCGTAATCCGCGGCGTACGTGGTGATCGTGACCGGGTCGTCGACGCTGGACGCGTCATCCGAACCGGATGCCGGAATCAGCGGCCACAACAGCCCGATCGCAGCAGCGAACATCACCACGACGTATCCGAAAGCCCGTGCCACGGTGGCACCGTACACATTCGGCAATCCGCATCCTGGCAAAACCAGCGATTCGGATGAGTCAGAGTTCGGCGTCGTCCGGTCCGGGAAGGACGACGTCGACCTGCTCCGGCAGCAACGGACTGACCGCGAACGACCCGGCGACCGCGTCCGACGGCAGCGCCTCGATCGCCCGCACCGACGCCGCGGCGTCGAGGGCACGCAATTGTTCGAGGGAACCGCGCACCGTGGCCCCCACCACGCACGCACAGTCCGGGGCCGACAGCCGGTTCGCCGAGTACGCCGCGAGCAGTGACGGCCGGTCGTGTCCGACCACCGACGCCTGCAACCGTGCGGCCGCCACCGACGGCGCTCGCTCCACCGCCGTCGGGTTCGCGGCGACCGGAATCGCCACCATCGGCGTCTGTGCCCGATCCAGCGGCACGCGGAAGAGCACCTGCGACACCCGGATGCCGCCGGCGATGTCCAGCAACTGCGACGGCGTCACCGGCGCATCCAGCGACACCAGCGCCCAGTGCTGCGTCGCCGGATCCTCGTCGCCGTCCGCATTCAGAGTCGCCTGCGCGCGATCGAGGTATTCCGACACCTGCTCACCGGAATCGGGTCCCAGCCGGTCGGTCGAGATCCGGGCGGCCGGAACCGGGTTCGCAACACCGAGACCCAGCACCGCGCCCGCCAGCACGACCACGGCCAGCACTGTGGGCCATGTCCGCGAACTCATCTCACGCGCCCCGCAGGACCCCGAGCGCGTGCTGGAGATCCTTCGGATATTCGCTGGTGATCTCCACCCAGTGTCCGTCCGCCGGATGCGCGAAGCCCAGCGAACGGGCGTGCAGCCACTGCCGCTCGAGCCCCAGCCGCTCGGCCAGGCGCGGATCGGCGCCATACGTCAGGTCACCGCAGCACGGGTGCCGCAGCGCCGAGAAATGCACCCGGATCTGGTGCGTGCGACCGGTCTCGAGGTGAATGTCGAGCAGGCTGGCCGCCTGGAACGCCTCGACCGTGTCGTAGTGCGTGATGCTCGGCTTGCCGTCGGGGGTGACCGCGAACTTCCAGTCGTTGCTGCGGTGCCGTCCGATGGGCGCGTCGATGGTGCCGCTGCTCGGATCCGGGTGGCCCTGCACCAGCGCGTGGTAGCGCTTGTCGATGGTGCGCTGCTTGAACGCCCGCTTGAGAACCGTGTACGCGCGCTCCGACGTAGCGACCACCATCACACCGGACGTGCCCACGTCGAGACGGTGCACGATGCCCTGCCGCTCGTGCGCGCCCGACGTCGAGATGCGGAAGCCGGCGGCGGCGAGACCACCGATGACCGTGGGCCCCGTCCAGCCGACGCTCGCGTGCGCCGCGACACCCACCGGCTTGTCCACCGCGACGACGTCGTCGTCGGCGTAGAGGATCTCCATGCCCTCGACCGGTTCGGCCTCGATCGTCAGCGGCCGCGGCGGCTCGGGCAGCTCGACCTCGAGCCACGTGCCGGCCGCGAGCCGGTCGGACTTGCCGACCGGTGCCCCGTCGACGAGGACGGCGCCCTCCTCGGTCAGGGTCGCCACCGCGGTGCGCGAGAGCCCGAGCAGCCGGGCCAGCCCGGCGTCGACCCTCATGCCGTCGAGTCCGTCGGGAACCGGCATCGAACGCGTCTCCCTCAAGCCGCATCCCCCTTTCGAGAAGTATTGGCGCCGCTCGGTTCGATCCCGAACAGCGTGAGTGCCACCAGCAGGATCGCCCCGCACACGATCGACGAGTCGGCCACGTTGAACACGGGCCACCAGCCCACGGAAACGAAGTCCACGACGTGGCCCTGCAACGGGCCGGGCGAGCGGAAGATCCGGTCGACCAGATTACCGAGGGCGCCGCCGAGGACGAGACCGAGACCCAGCGCCCACCACGGCGAACTGAGCGTGCGGCCGATCCTGATCACCCCGATCACGACGCCGACCGCCACCAGAGACAGCAGCCAGGTCATTCCGGTGGCCATCGAGAACGCCGCGCCCGGATTGCGGATCAGGGTCAAAGTGACCGTGTCACCGATGATGCGGACCGGATCCTTCGGGTCGATGAATGCGACGGCGAGCACCTTGGTGAGCAGGTCGAGCCCGAACACCGCCACGGCGACACCGACGAGCAGCACCATCCGACGCCGCCCGGACGGCACCGACCCGACGGTCTCGTCGGGTTCGGGAACGGCTGGCTCGGAAATCGGATCACCCTTCACTGCACGGTCGTCGCTGTCGGCGCGCTCGTCACTCACCCCGCCATCATCCCCTACTCGGGAGACAGACCGGTCATCCAACCCACGCCGACTAACCTGTTGGCGTGCCACTGTCCTCGAAACTCCTCCACCCCGGGCCCGCGCTCGTCGCGGCGACGCTCTCCCTGTCGATGCTGGTCGCCGGGTGCAGCAGCGGCGGTGACGCCGCCCCGGCGAGCCCCGACGCGGTCGGAGCCGCATCCGACGAGGTCACCGTGCCGGTGACTACCGCCACCACCGAGATCGTGGACGCCGGTTCCGAACCGCGCGCCGTGGTGCAACTGCGTCCCGGACAGGGCACCCGACAGAACGCCCGACTGGTCACCACAGCGACTGTGTCGCAGCAGATCGGCGGCCAGGCCGCGCAGGACTTCTCCACCCCGCAGATGACCATGCCGCTCACCGCGCTGGTCACGCAGGCCGCGACCGACACCACCCCCGCCACGACGGTCGATCTCACACTCGGCACGCCCACCACCGAGGACCAGGCGACCAACGAACTCCTCACCCCCGCAACCGATTCGCACGCCGGGTTCACGATGAACGCGTCCGGGGCGATCACGGCCCTGCGACTGCGCCCGGACCCCGACACCCAGAACAAGGCCCGATCGATGATCGAGCAGGCCTTCTACCAGGCCGTTTACCGCACGGTCGCCTTCCCCGTCGAGCCGATCGGCGTCGGCGCGGTGTGGAAAATCCACCAGCAGGTGATGAGCGCGATCGCCCTCGACCAGGTGACGACCGCCACCCTGACCGCGCGCGACGGCGACCGGCTCACCATCGACGTGCAGGTGGAGCAGACTCCCAAGTCCCCGGTCTTCGAACTGCCGAACGGTGCGGGCACGCTGAACGTCGACTCGTACTCGCTGCACGGAGCCGGGACCGTCGTCATCGACCTCCGTTCGCCGCTCCCGGTCGACGCGTCGGTGACCGTCGAGGGGACCCAGTCGTTCAGCGACCCGGCCCACACGATGAATCTGCGGCAGAACACCAGCGAGCGGGTCCAGTGGGCCGGCTGACCCGGGCGGTCGCCGCGACGTCGGCCCTCGTCGCGCTCGGGGCACCGCTGGCCGCCTGCGGGTCCTCGGACGATCCGACGTCCGCTGCGCCCGCGGCGGTCGATCTCGGCCCCGCGGTGACCGCCCCCGAGACCCCGTCGACCGGCCCCGTCTCCGCGGACACGCTGCAGGCCGCGCTGCCCACCGCCGCAGATCTGCCCACCGGGTTCGCCCGCCTGCCCGCGATCGCCGACTCGACCCTGCAGCCGGGCGACGAGCCCGCCCCGGACCGCTCCACCACGAACCCCACCCGCTGCGCCAACGTCGCCGACACGGTCGCCCGCCAAGCTCCCGGGTCCGCGGCCTCGGCCGAGGCCAACTTCACCGGCCCCGGGTTCGCGAGCATCGACGTCGACGCCGCCAGCTACACGGGAAGCGGCGCAGCGAACGCCTTCGCCGCAGCCCAGGCCACGCTGCGCGAGTGCACGACCTTCACCGGCACCGACGCCGACGGCACACCCGTGCAGTACCGCATCGAGCCGCTGGCCCAGCCCACCGTCGGCGACGCGTCGACCGCGATCCGGCTCACCACGACCAGCGAGGGGTTCACGCTCGTGTCGGACGCCGTCCTCGCCGTCGTCGGATCGACGGTGGTGCAGGTGATCGCGACCGGACCCGACGGCACGGACGGCGACCTCGCGACCGGCGTGGCACGCACCACCGTGGATCGGGTGCACGCGGCATCACCACCGCGCTGACCGAAAACGCCGATGCCGGCGCCACCCGAACGGGGGGCGCCGGCATCGGCGTTTTGAACGAGGGACTACGCGGGGCAGGCCGGCGAGGTCAGGTTCGCCATGCCGACGAGGTTGCAGGCGTACGTCTTCGACATCTTCCAGACGCCGTTCTCGGCGACGAACTCGACCGTGCCGGGGTTGGTCTGGCCGTTGATGACCAGGTTGACACCGGCAGTCACGGTGTCGTCACCGGTCGGGGTGACGTCCACGACCGTGATCGTGGCGCCGGCATCCTTGGCGGCCTTGACGACCTGGTTGATCAGCTCCGGATCGGCCTCGGCACCCTGCACCAGCGCGACCTTCTGATCGAGCGGAACGCTCTCGTCGAACGCCTTCGCCAGGGCCGCATTGAGCTCGTCGACGGTCGGCGGGGCCACGGTCGGCTCGGCAGCGACGGACGTGGTGGTCTGCTGGACCGTGGTGCGCTCGGTGCTGCTGCTGTCGTCCGAGCAGGCCGACATGGTCAGGGCAGCCGCGATCGCCACACCGGCGATGGTCATCTTCCGAAACTTCAAGTTCTTGTCCTTTTCATTCTCGGTCGAACATCGTTCACGCTTCAGCCGGGCCGGTATCCCCCTGTCCCAGCTATTACGCCAGTTCACAGCAAGAGTACCGGTCGGGCCCGCCTCACCCGAGGCTGTCGGTCGCATCCGCGACCACCAGGTCGCAGTCGGTCTCATCGAATGTACGTGACGGCCCGGGTCCGGTGCTGCGTGTCTCGAACCGCACCGTCACCACCCCGTGCCCCGCTCCCTGTACCCACCCGTGGCCGTACTCCGGGTGCGAGACGTCCAGCCCGGGACGCCACCGCAGCGACGTCCCCGCGCCCGGCTCCGGAGCCGGATCACTCACCGCCGCTTCGTCGTCCGCCTCGGGAACCGCCTGATCGAGCTCGGGGAAGAGGGACCCCTGACTCGCCGCGGACAGGCCGCCGAATCCCACCCCGACGAGACGAATCGGGCCCAGCTCGAGCGGATCGATCACCTGCCGCTGCGCCGTCGCGGTGAGGATCTGCAGATCCGTCGTCGCATACGGCAACGTGAGGGACCGCGTGACGATGCTCATGTCCGACTTGCGCAGCTTGAGCACCACCGTGCGGGCCGCCCTGCCGTCCCGCTCCAGGCGCCGGAACGCCGCCGCCGCACTCGACTCGACCGCGCGCCGCAACTCCCCCAACGTGACGATGTCCTGCGCGAAAGTCGTTTCCGCACTGACCTGTTTCGCGTCGGCACGCTCGGCGACCGGACGGTCGTCGATGCCGCGGGCCAGACGTTGCAGGCTCGGTCCGATCGTCGCGCCGAGCACCGCGACCACCTCGGCGTCCGGGAGCGCGGCTAGCGCCCCGATGGTCTCGATCCCGAGCCGCTTGAGCTTCTCCTCCGCGACCGGCCCGACACCCCACAGCTTCCGGACCGGCAACGCGCTCATCAACTGCTGCTGGACATCCGGGGAGACGACGGTGATCCCGTCGGGCTTGGCGAGCCCGGACGCGATCTTCGCGACCTGTTTGCCCGCGCCGGCCCCGATCGACGCGACCAGCCCCGTCTCCGACAGGACGAGCGCCCGCAGATCCTCGCAGTAGCGCTCGACGTCCACCTTCCCCGCACCGGCCAGCTCGGGCGGTTCCCCGAACGCTTCGTCGAGCGAAAGCTGTTCCAGCACAGGTACCTTCACGCGCAGCGCGTCGAACACCTGCCGGCTGACGTGCCCGTACAGCGCGCCGCGCGGGGGCAGCACCACGGCCGCCGCACCCACCAGCCGCCGGGCCTGGTGCATCGGCATCGCCGAGCGCGCCCCGAACACCCGCGCCTCGTAACTCGCACCCGCGACCACGCCCCGCCCACCGAGCCCGCCCACGAGCACGGGACGTCCCCGCAACGTCGGCCGGGTCAACTGCTCGACCGATGCGAAGAACGCATCCATGTCGAGGTGCAGCACCCAGCGCCGGCTGCGCGTGGGATCAGTGAGTGGGTGGGCCATGCCTGAAAAATACGCCGGGCGGACGACAGAGGATCCTGCCGTCCGCCCCACGAGTGACCGTTCGCTCAGGCCTTCGCGATCGTGGCCCGGACGCCCTCGCCGAGATCGACGACCGCGTCACCGCCGACCTCACCGAGCTCGAGCGTCGTCGCGAGGATCTCCCCCGCGATCAGATCACGGTGACGCGTCGCCCACTCGAGCCGCTCGGCCGGCACCTGCAAGGTGACCGAGATGCGATCGGAGACATCGAGTCCCGCGTTGCGCCGTGCGTCCTGCAGCTCACGAATGCGGTCCTTCGCCCAGCCTTCGGCCTCGAGTTCCTCGGTGACGAGCGAGTCCAGGACCACCAGGCCCGCACCGTCCGGCAGAGCCGCCGTCGACTCCGGCTCGGCCGCGACCAGGCGCTGCGTGTACTCCTCCGGCAGCAGTTCGATACCCGCGGCCGACACGACACCGTCGGTCTCCGACCAGTTGCCCGCCTTGACGGCCTTGATCACCGTCTGCACGTCCTTGCCCAGACGGGGACCGGCGGCCCGCGCGTTGACGACCAACTCGAACCGGCCGTGGACGTCGACGTTGTCGGTCAGGTCGACC
>Ga0131853_10012507_pt1 | contig 15551 bp, 4 predicted proteins | sample TergutLab28metaG_FD_92764 | JGI IMG/M metagenome (GOLD analysis project Ga0131853, IMG submission 92764) | Labiotermes labralis P1 segment gut microbial communities from Petit-Saut dam, French Guiana - Lab288 P1 (version 2) (version 2) | ecosystem: Host-associated > Arthropoda: Insects >...
AAAAATACTTCTTACGGCCAAGTATTCTGGCTGGTTTTTGCTATGTCTGTCGGCTCGTCAGCTATTATATACCTGTTTATTACCACCAAATCCTACAGTGTATTTGTGAGCGCCTAGTGAGCCTACCGGCCTTTCAATAGCACCTTTAAATCTGCTGACTAACAGCAGTAAACGTCAGGTAGGCCTACAAAGTTTCTTTGTCTGAGAGGTTGGGATCGTGTTTGAGTAGTAACGTCTCCAACATGTTTTTATTGCTTGTAGTCGAATTGATGAATTTCAAGGGTCTAGTCACGTGAAACGCGCAACATAAATGGTGTAAGTCCCCGTAACACCATTCACCAATACAGTTCATATAGGCGCGAAACTTGGCTTCTGTCTTTGGAGTAAATATTGATTGACGGTATTAGCGACAGAAGTGCTGAGAGGATCACAGAACTCAAGGGATGTGACATAACTCTATCTGTAAGCAAATGGATTTCCATAAAAGAGAGTTACAACGGCACGTCGGTTTAGCACAACTCCTTGTGTCGGTGTAAAATGAAGAGCAACTTGGTAAGACGTTTCGGTATAAATTATGTTCCTTTATTATTCCAATTAAAATAAAATTTGTATAGAAAAAATAGTGACGACGAACAGTGTAAGGTAATGTTTTGAGATCTCAGATCCTTTTACGTAATTTACATTCTTACGTGACTCAGAATATTTTAGGTTTAGTTTCTTAACGTAATACCGTATTAAGCCTCTCATGATTATATTCCTCTTCTGCATACAAAGAGTACTGGGGTATTTTATGGCTTTGTGGAGTCATTGTAGAGACTGGTTGCGTAAAAAATTTCTGTGTTTGAGATGGCGCCATCAAATCCTTTAATATTGTGTACGGAACGTACTTATTTACACTGGTATTTTTTGATCACACCTCGTGTGTGTATATGTATACACACACACATAATATTTACGCCGTGTGTAGCAAAGACAGGTGGGTCTCCTTCCTGGTTCTCTTTTGCTCGCATATAGGCCTATAAGTGGCATGGCGATAAATCCTTTTTGTATGGCTTCCTACTAGAGTTCATTACGTGGTATCACGCTACAACCCATTCAACCCAAGAGAAAGAACCCAGGCTATCTTAAAATTGGAGAACGAGTGAACCCCAGAGCAGCTAAGACACATCAGAAAATCCCTTCCGCTGTCGTGCATAGAAATACGGCCATGTCGTACGTGCTGAGTCATGCCATTACTTCATAATTTTAAGGCTCACTCGCCAAAGACTGCTGAGGGCTGGAAGGTCTGGGTATCGAATCTCTGTGGCAGCAATATTTTCCGTGCCATCCAGACCGACCCCGAGATCCACCCAGCCTGCTGTGAAAAGGGTACCGAGTCTTCCCGTGGCTAAAACGGCCGAAGCTTGATGCTGACCATCTACCTCGTTATAGTTCCGAGTTTTGAATGGCTTGTTGCTACAACACTCCCCCCCCCCTCCCTGCAGTTCCCGAATGAGAATATAGTGGGCTTAAACTTACATTTACTTTACAGCGGGCAGGCTGGCATTCGCTGTTGTTACGACAGAATGACACAAGGAAGGAGGTTTGTGATAAATGTGGAGTGCATTTGGAAGTAAGCAGTACCTAAATTTTTGGTTGAGAACAGTAATTCGGAAAGCCCTTGTGTGTATGCAAGAATAAATTAATGTAAATAGGGATTTTAAAGGAGCGGGTTCTGATAGCGAAGATTGAACAGACTGAGTGTGCGACTTGTGTGTGACGTGGGAGAGGAACTTTTCGGTGTCAAATGCTTGGGGAAATTTTTCACTATTTAATAACTATGTACTCCTCCAGAGGGGCCGTTGTTATGTAGTTGTATTTGTGAATAATTTCTCCCATTATCGGATGATAATGTTAAACGTATTTGAGCTCATATTTGCAACAATCCCTTCCGAGATAAACGAAAATCCCTGCTCCTTTATAATATAGATTTATCAAGATACGGCCATTGTTGGTTGCTTTAAATTGTCGATAAGAGTCTTCTCATGGACCAATAAGCACCAGAATTAGGATCACTTTTTTTCCATTACCCATTCTAAATGATGTCGCGTCTGTGTGTGATAGGTTCCTAGTTTACATATCGAGTTAGAACTGCCTGTTTTATCAGACTTCTCCGGGACTTACTAAGCGATAAAGTGAATTGTTTCACAAATGCGGGGAACATCTTGCTTACCTCAGCGACTGTTAGCTTCTAGAGAATGCCCTGCCTTTTGGAGTTACTGATTTGGATTTCCGAAGGTCTGTAGTGTAAGTACCTTTAGGCATTACCTTGAAATGGTTCAAGTATGTTTGTTTGGAAATTTTTCCACACTTGCCACAGTACCAATTTGCTTCGTCATTCCATAGAGAAGTGGTGGCACCTGAAACAACACAATTATATAAATTCAAAGTCGAAAAATAAATGTCAAGTTGTTTCTAGACTTTGTGTATTCTTGGCTTGTTTCATGTTAACGTGCTTATGTATTTTGTAGCAGAACAAACAAAATAGAGATCAGGATTTGAGGCACCCGTTACCCTCGAATTTGTACCCGGTGCAGATCACGTTGTCCGTGGTGTGGCGGCGAAACGCATATGCTGGCAGGATTTGAAGTGGGACCCTATAGTGAGCAGTGGACCAGTGTGTGGCCAGAAATCCCCCCCCCACATGAAATGTATGCCATGATTGTAATTTTCCTAAAACTGCTCATGAATTTTAGTGAGAGATTACGACGCCTGGGCACCCCGGTCAAGGTACAGTCCCCCTTGAAACCTTACCTAAGAAAAGCGTAAAAACTTTTCACACCAAGCAGCTTATAATAACGATGTTACTTTTTTTTTTTAGATTTTTGTCTCAAACGTGTCCATATAAAATCCCCCTCGGATTTCCGGGTTTCTTCACTCGACTTCCTTTTTTTCTCAGTATTTTCATGAAAATATCTAAATTGTACTTAAAATAAGTGAGCACGACATCCACAGTTGGCACGCATAATTAGAGAAAAGATACAACTCTAATAAAGGAAAGAATCTTCTTGAATATAACCACTGAGGGGTTCCCAGAAAAGTGTACCGCTTATTTCTTATTTTCTTACAGAAGGTAACAAAAACTAAATTCGTAGCCTAATTATAACAAGACTTAGCCTTTTAGCGCCGGAATTATTTTTTTAATTTTAGCACACCTGTATATAAAATGTGAATAATACAGGAACCAAATACGTTAGAATTATGAAACAAACTGCATTTTGAAGAAAAAAAAACGGAGGGTATATAACATGTTTAAGATATCCATTACTTATATTTGTTGAATAAATATATAAAATGTAACTTTAGAGGTTAGCGGTGCGGTACGACCACTATAGTTGACATTGGGCATCAAAAGATTAACATTGTAGCGCTTTCGTTTAACCATTGTTGCAATGGGAAAGCAATAAATATTACATATTTTGAGTTTGTGTCTCTAGCCTAACGTATCCAGCATGCAATACTCATGCGCCATGCCGTCTGTGGCCCTTCCAACTGTACAGTATTTTTGCACATTATCTCATAAACGGCAATATTTTCGAAAAAATTGTTGAACATAAAATGTGTGTTTTGGTTTTCTGTATAGTTTCTGTCTGAAACACTTTTAATGTAAAAAGAACTGAGCTGGATGACAAAAAACGTACATCGATCTGCATGTTTACAGTACCTGATATTCTTGTCAGATTTTAATAAAACTGGAATTTTCACGACATATTTTCTAAAAATACTCAAGTAGCACATTTCATGAAAATCCGCCCGGTGGGAGCCGAGTTGTTCCATGCGACAGGCGGACTGACGGACGGACGAACAGGCATGACGAAACTAATAGTCGCTTTTCGAAATTTTGCAAACACGCTTAAAACTGGTGAGTTATACTAGTGTTTCTCAACTGCTGGGCCGCGTGAGGTTCTCCTGGAATTTGTCATTTTAGTTATCTAAGAATTTTTCATGAATAAATATTTTATAATGGAAGTATACTGAGGAGAATAATATTCGTGAATGTGTCGAAAAGCTCAGACCCAGATGTTGGCCTGAGGAAACTACAATATGCTACAAGATTTAATTAGTCCAGTGATTGATAAATAATTTAAATGTAGTTTTATATTTGTCAACGTGCCTCACCGTATACATAAGTGAACTAATACTCTTTATGATTATGCCATAATTAATTATTAATGCGTATGTTAGTTTAATGTATGAACTTAAAAAAAAAGTGGAAAGTTATTTAAGAGTAAATTTGTGGGGACCGGGCCTTCGTCTTATGAAAAAAGAATTTAGCGGGCCGCGGTCTCACAAAGGTTGAAAAACACTGGCTTATATTGCCCATACGTTGTGCCATTGTTGTTAGGGATATACAACAATCGTTGCGAATATTGTGGAAAGAAATCGTGCTACAATCTCTACCAAACTCAAGAAGCTTTTGTTCCAAAGTGACATCATATTTGTTTCGTTACAGACGGGAGTCTGCAAAAGTGCTTCTAGTTGTTCCGTCTGTTTGCATGGCATTCTTTTCGAATTTTATACAGTTCGGTTGGTAGGGAACGCCGTTTATATCCAGTCACACACACACACACACACACACACACATATATATATATAGTCTTAACCCCTAAATGTCGGGTTTTTTGTATTGCGTCAAGAATGCTAGACTTTTTCGTTTTCAGACATTCTACGAAATCATTCCCCGTAGGTGAAGGTCGCTGGCGGTCAGTCCTAGGCACATCACAAGGAACAGCTACGCTTTCAGCGAGTTTTGATTAAACTGTCCAACTCAGTACTGAGAAAATATTATTAATTTACTGGCAGAAGCTTTCAACGTCAAACAATTTCATTTCTGAAGATGAATTTAACTTTGTCTTTAAAAGCCTTTTTACTCCTCCTCCCGCCCCGCGTGGGCACATTTTCAACTCGGTTGATTTCAATTACCGGGAACCTCCGAGTGGAGCCGACTCGCTTCACTTCTGAAGGAATTCAGTCTGCGATCTTCGTAATGGAACGGGGGTGGAACGTACTGTGGTTGGTCACAGAGAGCAGTATACCGAGCTGTCTTGCACTGTTGGATGTCCAAACAGTCTAAACTGATTCTTACAAATTAGTATCCTGAGAGTTTCTCTTGAGGGTGAATCTGGACAGTGTTCCGAAGCATCTAAATATACGCAGACACAAATTGCGAACGGTTGCCTGCTTTTACCGTCTCAGATGTGGTGATCTGTTTTGTACACACTCACTGAACCATGACTGCTAAGCGCTGGTTGTTTAACTGCGAATTATCAATAACTCTACTGTTGTCGCGCAAGCTTCTGATTATCCTCATTCAGTGAAATATCTTGAGGTCTTGCAAGGCGAAATACATTTTGTATAGAAACCCTGGGAATATTAGAACCAGTGACAATATTACTAAACCCAAGGCTATAAGATGGAGCCATACCTATCGTAAAACAAAATAATTTTCTTCCACAACCACGCACTAATAATTGTACTACTAATTATTAAACCATGGCGTGTATGATACTCGAACTAATCTGGAAAAAGTACACAGAATTACTTCGCTGGAAGAACAGCTAATCGAAATGACCTGAACAGTCGCACCAGCAATTAACCTAGTATTTACTACACTACCATTAAGACTATACATACATACATACGTGTGTGTGTGTATTTAAAATTTCATTTTCAATAATGTATAGGTTCATACAGTAGTGAACAAAAATGCACGGTCAAACCTACAGAAGGTGATATTTTTATGTTTAAATGGGGCATTCCTTCATGATTAAGACACACAAGTACGGAAAAGCAATTGTCAATAACAACATTCTTCATATACTGATGTTATTTTGCCACAAGTTTCGGCTCCTGTAAACAGCCATTATAAGGCCAAAAGGTACAAAAAGTTTCTTGTAAATACCTGGTCTGTTTTACAATATTTATGCTCGTATTGAGATCTCAAATTACGTGTCATCGAATATGAATCATGCGCAAAAATTATTGATTACAAAATGCGTATGTAAAACAATAGCACATTAAAATTTTAAAAATTCCATTTAAAATTATGGAATTTTAAAATTAGTTCTTCCTTGTAGCACAGTGAACGTAGGTCAGTGATGACGGCTTTGTGGAATCCAGCAGTCAGAGTTCTATACCACACATTGACACAAAAATTTAATGTCTATTAGGAATCCGTTTATGTGGCTACGTTTATCATTTTCCAGCAAAGTAGTGAGGTCGGTCATTGTAAAATACAATTCCAGCGTTGCGCCGTGTGTCTACATTATATCTTGTTATCCGCCAAACAAAGTGTCTGGGAACAAAAGAACCATAAATAAATTTAGGTCTCTAAAGAAATGGGGAAGTATTTCAGCATTTACGTGGATCCAGTGAAGAGAAAACCGAGATAGGTCTGTAGATTGTTCCCTGTCTTTATTAAAGACCGTTTTAGTGCTGCTTCGTCACAGCGGGGACAATCTGCACATTAGGGACTTGGCCGAATTGAATCTGCTGCTGCTGCTGCTGCTGCCTGCGCAGGCCGGCCGACCGAAATCAGATCATCTGTCGCAATCCCTAGGGCCGCACTTCCATCTGCCGTCAAAACACTGACCCCGTCCTATCTTCCACTCTACATTTTACGACGAGAATTTAATGTAAGGTCACGCCGATTTTCATAATATTCGTCTTGAGAAATCATGGGTGCACAACACGCATATCGTGTTTGTGTTCATAGCATTGGTGGCTGGACTCATGTTTTGTAACTTCGGTGTAGCGTGACTGTATTGAATTCTATCGACACCGGTACTGTGGCTGAGCGTAAATAGGTATAGTCCCTACTATTGCGTCGTTTGTCTGGAGTGACTGAAATAAACAAAGGAAAACGTCAGTCAGGGTAACCAGTCTTCTGGTCGAAGTGTGAAAAAGGGACCGCCTGAATGTGAAGCAGGTGTGCTCTCCACTCCAGCTTAAAACTATTGGATGTGAGAATTCATAAGATACGCAGGATATTCTTAAAGTAGGGTAAGCTATTAGCATAATTAGAAACATCATGCAATTCGGAACATACGAGTAAATTATACGAATCCCATAACGACTGGTAATGATTTTTCAAATGTGTTTCTTGGTCGTTTGCTTCTAACCTGCTCGTAACCCAGGAAGGCTTTGCGACGTACATTGGCGTAGCAATAAAGGGAAAACACTCTGACTTCTAAATGTCAGTTAATGGTTCAATTAGCCCTAATTATTGACTTTCCTCACGGTCTGACAGTTCATTGTGCCTGTGTTGGTCTCGCTACCAGCTGCGAGATTAGTGATGTGATTGCTTTATTTTGACACTACTCGTTCAACTGCCAACTGCCCTGCCCACTTCTTGTCCAGGACGCCTGTGTATTCTGCAGGTATAGGCACGACTCGGCTTCCATTACTGACGAGAATTTTCAAACCTCGTTATAACACGTTCTAAGCCTCCTTAACAGAGGACAGGAGCTTAACAAACACTTACGTCTTTTATATAACAAAAATGTAGGTGGGTTTTTAACACAAACAAATTTTCAGGTTCCATACGGAGGCCCAATTCTATTTTTTTTACCGCCATGATAAAAATCAACTTATCGAGGAAAATATCGAAAAATAAAACTATTATTTGTATTTGTATTATTTTCGTAACCACTCAAATATTTACTGAACCCTAGCTGTAATCTGACATCATTAAATCATTTACTGAACCCTAGCTGTAATCTGACATCATTAAATCATTTACTGAACCCTAGCTGTAATCTGACATCATTAAATCATTTACTGAACCCTAGCTGTAATCTAACATCATTAAATCATTTTCTTTGTGCCTCCTCTTCAATACGTGCTTAAGACTACTGTTTGTTTGTTTGTAAAAAAGGTGACTCGTCTGTTAGTGCAGGAACTTTCTTGTAGGCTAATTACCCTACTTGGAAATTGTAGGCTATATAAAACTTCAGGATTGCATGGTTGTGCATACTCATTATCGTCTTCTTGGTTGAAGTACTGTGCATTCTCGCAGCAACAGTGGATTTTCCGCTAGTGAACGTATCCACAGATGGTGATATCCACAGATGGTGATATCCACAAATGGTGATATCCACAGATGGTGATATCCACAGATGGTGATATCCACAGATTGTGATATCCACAAATGGTAATATTCACAGATGGTGATATTCACAGATGTTGATATCCACAGATGGTGTTATTCACAGACGGTGATATCCACAGATGGTGTTATCCACAAATGGTGATATCCACAGATGGTGATATCCACAGATGATGTTATCCACAGATGGTGATATCCACAGATGGTATTATCCACAAATGGTGATATCCACAGATGGTGTTATCCACAAATGGTGATATCCACAGATGGTGTTATCCACAGATGGTGATATCCCAGGGATGAACCTACAATCTCTTATCCCCTATTTCTTCACTTTTGCAATGATCACCATTTCAAATTTGCGTTATATTTAACAGCAGTACCGTTATGGAGTACCGTCCTTGAGAAACGAATTACTTCCCACCTACCCAAGAATTTCCTGCATTTTATGAAACCTTATGGCCTATTATATTTTCCGAAAGAAGCTCCCGCTCTTTCCTACGCTGAGTCAGGAGAATCCAGCCACATATTCCCAGCCAGTGTTATTCTCCCGGCTACACCTGGCCTTCAAAGCGCTCTCCTTCATTCAGGCTTACACACCCAAACCCCGTATTCATTTCTCTTCTCTCCTACGAGTGCCACATGGCCAAACCATATCATCCGTGATTGAATTACCATAATATTTGGAAAGTAATAAAAACTGTGAAATTCCTCGCATGAAGCTTTCCTCAGCCTTCTCCTATGGCCTGCAGTTTAGGCTCACATTATTTCCCCAGCACCCTGTCTTCGAGCATCCTCACATTGTTTTATTCCTTGAAGTGAGAGACCAACTTTCACGCCCTATAAAACAAGCATAATTTGAGCTAGGTATATTTTGATTTTCACGTTTTTGTATAGTGCACGATAGGATAAAAGATTCTGAAACCTACGGTAACGAGTGTTCCGTGTATATCACACCTGGTTGTAAAGTCTTTTTACACGCGGTTTCCTATTGTTAGACTCTTTTTCAAATAGTTAAAATTTGCCGCATTTTAAGAACTATGTTAGCTACTTTGTGTTGTGATTTCGTTCTTCATTCTGTTGAAGATACACATACTTAATTTTTCTCAACATTTTCCTCTATATCAGTTGCTTTATTAGAGGCTTACAGACGTCAAGCTAATGTGCCTCCTTAAAATAATGTTTTCATTTTCGCCTGTAGAATTAACATCATCAGAACAGACCAGAACTAATATGTCCCACTCAATTTGTCCCGATCTCATATATTTTTCGCATTTTTCTGATGAGATAGTCTAAAACAAGTCGAAAATCTGTGACGATAAGGCCCCTCTCTTTCAGGCTGTTCTGAAAAGCAAACGTTCCACAGGACCGTTCGCATGTTCGGATTGTACTGTAGGTTTCATTTAAACACATCTGACGTAACTATTTTTATGGTATGTCGAGGTTAATGACAGCATTTACAGAACATCCACTGCAAGCGAATTAAGGGACTTCTTGAAGTCAGTAAATATCTGACAATTTGCTGAATTCTGTTCCATTTTTTATGTACTTGATCATTTAAGAATACCTGAGCGACTATTACGGATCAAATCGTGGAAGAGAAGTGTTGGATAAAATTTTATGTGTGCCTGGTAAGACAGTAATTATTGCCATCCTTTTTATAAATAGCCACAATAGTAGGCTCCTTCCACTGTCGAGGCAGTTCTTTTTTAAAACCCTAGAATTAGAGTTTATAGAGCTCAGGCTTTAATGTTTTACCTTTTGCTTTCATCAATTCTGCAGAAATTGTATCAGAAACTGGGGATTTATATCTTCTACAGCATTATGAACTCAATAAATACCAGGATGAAGTGCTATTAGCTAATCTGTGCGTACTGCAGTCCTCTTAACTTGGCTGTACACACATGTACGTCCTACAGGTAAAGGGGTCTTCCGACAATTCAAAATTCTGTGGGAGTCTGCAAGACCATCCTTTACATCGTCCTCAGGGTTTCTTCTGTTTGGTTATCCATATGCCATAGCTTTTTACAGGGTAGTTTATAGTATTATGCCAGTGCCGGTGAAGTGATATCCTCGTCTTTTGTAACATCCTGTACTTCCACCAAATCTGATTCATACCGTGTTGAATCTCTCGCAATTGCTGGCAGTGGAATCGAGCGTTACGGACTTCGGACATTCACAGTTCAACTTCTTGGACCCTTCTTAAGGGAAAAGTCCTTGGGAAGCTCGGGAATTAATGGATACAATTAAAATGAATCTTCAAGAATAGGGAGTGGGTTTGTAAATTAGATTTTTCTGCTTCAAAATAAAGTTCAGACTTGCGCGACGTAAAGCAGGTAAAGCTGAGAGTGTTGCCTTCTGCATCAGCACTCTTGGAAACACAATTACCAGGAACTACTGGCGTGTCGGAGCGGAAATAAAGGCTTAATTCAGCGTGTGTTCTTGTGCAACCAACTTGTTTCCATAAAAATGTGCTTTCCAGATCACCTGCTTCGCTGCCAGTCTCTTTGCTGAAGAGAATGCACTATACTGATTGCTGTTACGGAGCCCAATTGCAACTTTATGAAGAAGACAAGCTCTTATTTCATAAGCAGTAACGTAGTTCGATTCTAATTCAGCAACATGGTCTGGGCTGCACTGAGGAATTCACAGACTCATTACTTCGAACTTACAACGACGTTTTTACAATTCAATAATGACGAATTCTAACTTCTCTTCAAAACGCACGATGTACAATTTTCAATCTGGCTCATACAAGGCAGAGTTCATTACCTTCATTTTAAGGTAACTGAAACCAAAGAAAGAGGTATATTATCGTTAATAATAAAATTGAATTGCCGGTCCCAGTGGCCGCGCGGTCTAAGGCGTAGGTCTGCGACCGCTCGCCTGCTGAGATCGTGGGTTCGAATCCCACTGGGGGCATGGATGTTTGTCTGTTGTGTGTTGTCAGGTAGAGGTCTCTGCGACAAGTTGATCACTCGTCCAGAGGAGCCCTACCGACTGTGATGCGTCGTTGTGTGTGATTTAGAAACCTCAAGAATGAGGAGGCCATGGCCCGCGTTGGGCCGCAGCGCCACAGGAAAAAAAAAATGAATTAAAATACCAGTTAAAGAAGTGACAGAAAAAGTGAAAGTTGCTAACCTATCGTTATAGCGGGTAAAATCCGTTTACACTTATATATATATATATATAGTTTAGAAAAACATTATCCGAATTAATTATAGGAAAATTGCTACTGGCTAATTTTATTTTCAGGAAGTCATTTTTCGGCAAGTGCGGTTCAGAGGGCAAATTTCATACACTTGTAGGATAAGAAAGGAAGCTGAATTAAATGGTAATTTGTAATGGCACATTGCCGTTACTGCGCACACTGTGTTATCAACACACCGCACTGATATATTGGCGCAATGTAAATTACGCTTTTGAAGTCATGCTTTAGAATGTCAATGTCCGTTGCTTTCTGAATGTTCATCTGCCTCTCTAGTCACGGCAAACTGGGGTTTTCCTGAATTATTCAAAATCTATAAATTTAGAGCGCATTTCCGTCCGTTCTTAGGAAAATACTTAGACACGTATCTGATCTAATTCTTCGTAAGTTTGCCACACAGTGCACTCATACAGGGCAATTCTTCTGCGTTGGCGGATTTCCATCTGATGGATGAAACTATTATTAAAAAACCCCAGATTTTCTACAGCCATGGGAACACCATGCAATGAAATGACCACAAATATTTTGTTCGCTTACGATAAACTCTCACAACTTCCGTAACAGGATAAAGAATTCTGCCGGGTATGACGCGGGCGAGCGCGAGCGCGCACAAAGCACATACACGCATATTTCAATAAAGTATTGCGATTAAGTGACGCTGTTCCTGTTTTTAATTCTCGGCCCGGAGATAAAATTTCGTGGGTGAAATATTTTGTGGTTCTCGAAATCTGTAAGGAAATTATGGAGTAGTCCTTCAGTAACTCACAGGTACTAGTTTCCAAATCCCACTTTTTTGTCCTTTAATTCTCTACGTTTTTCGCTGGAGGAATCATCGATGCTTGAAATGAGGGATTAATATGTCAAACACACAGATAGACGCTTTAAATAGTTGTAGACTATATACTAAGTTTTAAAGTATTCGGAAATTGGTCACGTTACAGACTGTCCTGATATCATTTTCGTAATTTTAATGGTATTTTTAGAAAAGTTGGGTCTGTACATTGAAATAGGCTGCCGCTTCTTCCTACCTTCACACTCATTCACAAGTCGCGATCTTCAAGTTTCATTCAGTATCACATAACTTGTGCTGTGTTTAACGAACAAAGAGCCATTCATCCTCCTAGACTTGTTCAAGTACATTTTACAAAAAATGAGGTAACATACAGACGCACAGGAAGAATAAAAGTCGTGGCACTTGTATATTTGAAGAAATTCCCTTCTAAAATATGAGGTTTGAAGTTTCCAGTGCGGAGAAATTTGTACTTCTTCTCTTGCAGGTTTGACGTTCTATAGTCTAGTAAATGTTGACAAACCTTTCTGAAGAGACTGCCGAATCCACTTAATATCTACTGGGGCTGCAAATTACGTATTTCGAAATATCGGTAAACTCCTGTGACACTACGCTAAAATCACTCTGAAAACTGCAAACTGAATTTCCTTTTAAGGCTACTGGCACAGTAATAGAATCGAGTACAGTCAAGTTGAATCGAACGTGACCCTTCAATTGCTGGCAAGGCAGGTCCATTTAACTGGCATGAAACTCATCTACACGTCCATTATACCGTATGAATCAAGGCAAGTCAAGTGAAACTCTGGTTTTGCCAGGTGCACTGTCTCTCTGAGTCACGTTCGCTGTGACGTTGCTGCACACTACCCGATTTATTTGCCCACAGCCTATGTTTTTGCAAAGAAGGATGTGGGATGGCCGAAATATGATGGTGATAAGGTCGGAGTGCTGCTTACTAAAGAAATACTTGATAGCATTTTAGAGTCAAGGACATGTTCAACAGCTGGAGTTAAACAGTTTAACCAATTAAAGCCTTGTAGGAGCAGATTATCGGAATAAGCTTATGGACTTCTGTAAGTCAGTGGCCGTCCGTACGGAAAGTACTAAGGAGAATCAGAGTCACTGAGATACTTTTCTTGTTCTTGGTGTTGCAACTTGATTGTAGTAGGGGCATCCCAAATATGACGACTGGGTCTCTGTCTCCTCCATTGGGTTGTGTATCAAGGCGATAGTGTCAATAAATAGTCGCTGTTCAAACGGAGAACTCAGAATTGTCCGTTTGGTCTCCACATTTAGTAAGAGGCTGAATTGTTCTTTCTTTACTTGAACAAGATGTAATAGCAAATTAGGAAATTAAACTTTACTCCTTTATATTTACTTTATTACAATATGTTTCCGTCAACACAACTAATATTTAAAGTATAACATTACTGCGACATGTTTCGACTTGTTACAGTCATCATCAGGCTGATCTAAGAACCGTTTAACATGTTATACTTTTAATGTTAGTTGTGTTGACGGAAACATATTGTAATAAAGTAAATATTCAGATAACACAACGGAATGACTTAATTTAAATTGTTTACTGCTTTAACCTTATAGCGCCGGAACTATTTTTTTAATTTTAGCACACCCTGTATATAAAGTGTTTATAATACAGGAACCAAATACGTTAGAATTATGAAACAAACTGCATTTTGAAGAGAAAAAAAACGGAGAGTACGTACCACGTTTAAAATATTCGGTACTATATTTGTTGAATAAATATATAAAATGCAACTTTAGAGGTTAGCGGTGCGGTACGACCACTATAGTTGACATTAGGCGTCAAAAGTTTAATTAATAAGAAGAATTTGAATGAAAATTCGATTCAAAACCAAACTTCCTACAAGAATAATGGCACACCATTTTTAACAGCCCCAGTTACGTTCCATACTGGTAAGAATAATGAATAGGTGCAGAATCGTTGTATCTTGTTTGGTCTCTGTGTAGCAGGTATTGTGCAAGAGGAAACTAAAATTAATATCAGTAGGGTGTGAATTCAATACAAGACTTTGTTAATATCTTGTCTTATGCTAAGCCGGTTTGTGAAGGTGCAGCACTTCCTTATACCAAAGCCTGCAACGCTTGAAAATGATTCTCTTCAATGGCATCTAAACTACCACGGATGACCACCAAACCAACACGCCATAAAGACCTGAAAGTGGGTAACATTTTGCAGTGTCGCTGTGTGTCTGATATCTAAGGCATACAGCAAACAGAGCAACAACACCTGAGGGTATAAAACAGAACACACGTACCTTCTCCACCCCCCCCCCCCACTTAAACCCCTAACTACTCCTATCAAACTAGGTTTGTGTTTGTAGGTATTCATCGTATGAGAGACTGGAGAGCCAACTATGCAGGAATCATCAGTGTGCATCCCACAGAATGCACTCCGTGGAATAAAGGCAAATCCCTAAGCTGGATCAAACCGAGAGCTCAAACGATGCGTTGGCGACAGCCGAGACAGTAGAAGACTGGAAACGTTCTCTAGCCTTTCACCGACAAGGCGCGGGTTCACTCCCAGGCCAGTCAACGTTATATTTATGGTAGACGAAATGGCGCAGGGACAGGTTTTTCTCCGAATATGTCGGTTTTGCCATGTCATTGTCATTCCACCGATGCTCCATGCTTATTCATTTATCACCGACGCTATATAATGCCAGAAGTTCATGACGTCATTAAATGACACGTAAATATAAGTTAAAACCTGACGAGTTTCTTCGTGGGGGACTACTTGGTACAGTCAAGCTCAGAAATAAGTGCCACTCTTGAAACCTTTTGCAGAAGCTGTTCCTTTCACAGCATTTTAACATCCAATGCTCGTATTAATGTGGCCAACATATTACGTCTTCTGGCGTGTGATGTATTTTATGATTAACACGTCAACAGGATATTTTTAGGTAATGTATACGCTCTGGTTCGTATACGTGCGGTTGAACAATCTGTTCCGTATAAACAGAGAAACAAGAATCTATATTATAAACAAGTAAGATACACCACATACAAATTCACCATGAATACTTGATAAATGTCTGTCCTTCAATTCCACACTGCTCACGTAACATGTATGATTAAAATATAATTTGAATTATTATTTGTCACCCTGCGTATAACAACACTGTTCCTAGAAGTACACTTCCTACAAGAAATAGTTAGTTGCCTCATGCAAGTTCACTTATTGTGCTATCCACACACTGATGATTTCAATAGTTTGATGAAATCGTAAACCGATTAATCACCTGCTATTTGCAATACAACGTTTCTTCTCAGATTACAAATACACCCCTTTGGTGAACTCTAATTCTGTGTCCTCACACAGTTGTAATAACACGTATGTACCTGAAGCTTCACTTTTCTGCCTTATG
>Ga0131853_10012508_pt1 | contig 15551 bp, 8 predicted proteins | sample TergutLab28metaG_FD_92764 | JGI IMG/M metagenome (GOLD analysis project Ga0131853, IMG submission 92764) | Labiotermes labralis P1 segment gut microbial communities from Petit-Saut dam, French Guiana - Lab288 P1 (version 2) (version 2) | ecosystem: Host-associated > Arthropoda: Insects >...
GGGGGGGGGGGGGGGGGCGGTGCGGGAGGTGTCGTAGGTTCAACAGCATATTATTGATTGCTTGTCCATATTTTTTACTCATTATAAAAACTAATTACTGTCGTTATTTACAAAAATAGAAAGGACTTTCTTAGAGAATGTAAATACAGCTGCTGTTATGCTATCGTATGAAACATATGCCATTGCATGGAATAAATTCGACAGAGGCCATACCGTTGTGTAGTAACAAATTTGTATAATGTGTTGTATACCGTCAGTACACAACAATATATCAGTACAGTGATATAATATATACAGTCAGATCACATTATGGCAACATGTTTCGACCCTAAACGGTCATCTTCAGGACAATACAGAACATTTTTAAGGTACAATAAAATGAGCACTCAGTGGGATCCCATTTCGTTTACAGTAAAAGTTAAAATAACATATGATGAACTGCTTATTTATAACTAAAACTGAAGTTATAAATAAGAAGTTCGTTGTATGTTATTTTAACTTTTACACTAAACGAAATGGGATCCCACTGAGTGCTCATTTTATTGTACCTTAAAAATGTTCTCTATTGTCCTAAAGATGACCGTTTAGGGTCGAAACATGTTGCCATAATGTGATCTGACTGTATATATTATATCACTGTACTGATATATTGTTGTGTACTGACGGTATGTAACACATTATGCATAAAATAAAGCTTGGTTACTAATGAATCCGTTGTTATTTAAGAAATGGATTATTCTTAATTTTCTTTATATTTCTTTAAACGAGTTATATACACTAGAGGAGGGATGTAACTGGACGTAACTCGAGGTTGGAGTGAAGTGCGTAATGAGAAGCATTGTGATTTATACACCTCACCAAGTATATTTTGTTACGACGGCCATATCGAGGAGGGTGAGAAGGGCAGGGAAAGCCGCGAGTGTGGGGAGAAGAGAAATGCATAAAGCTTTTGGCTGGGAAAACCTGAGACAGACCGAATGAGAGACCTATAGGCATCAATGTTATGATAATTAAATGTAAATTAATCCATCTCAGCAAAGGAACAAGAGACGGGTTCTTGTAACGAAAATGATCCTTCGGATGTCATAAAATTGGGGAATATTTGAGGAGCTAAGGAATTATTAGCTTCTCAGGAACCAGTGGCTTACCCAGGAATTTTGTTCCCGGGGGGGGTTCAACAAATTCACTTGAGGACAGAGGACAGAGAGAACGGGGATCTAGGGGCGGTAGCACCTTAGTCAGGGGTTCTGGAGGCAACTGTAATTTGGTACAAGAAATTTAATTTCATATAGTAAAATTTTCTTAATTTTTGGTACTTTAAGACTATTTATGATGAAAATCAATTTATTTGTCATTGCTAATGTAAAACAATTGCGAACATAGGTAGTTTTAGAATTTTACTGCCTTTTTTCCGAACATCTTGGGGTGTTGGCGTTCTAAATTCAGCAATTTTTAATAGTTTTCACAATCGGGTTGAGTTTGGCACGATTTTTGAAGACCTTTGGAATTTCGGGGGGTTTGAATCCCCCAACCCCCCCTCTCGGTACACCACTGTCAGGAACAGCTCTGCTCGTCTGTGTTAGTAATTTAGTTGGTAGTTTTAACACAAGCGGTTAGTATTAAGAGTACCTGATAATGCTCGTAGTATTTTTTACCTAATTTTGGTACAGGAAATCATTAGATACGTGCTGCCTAACCAGGGATCCGCAGAACATCGTTAGGGGTTTCGCGAGAAATCGTGAAATAAGGGCATAAAAATTATTAAGCACCGCGAAAAAATGTTAAATATCCCTCGAAATGTTGTGTGAATTTTTGTCCCGCAATTGGCAATCCTGTAGTAATCTGTATGTGCTACTACCTCCGATTTTTGGCCTGTAAAACTTTTTCATAGGCACGGATTTGTCGGGATGTGGAAAGTGTTCTCGGGTTTCCTTCAAGAAGGAGTGGTTGAGAAACACTCGATTAGATGTTCACAGCAGTGAATATTTTACGTCTTCTAGGATAAGATATTGTGTTATCTGGTACCTATTTGAGTACAAGGCGTCACGTGCTAGAAGGTCGTAATTTTATTTGTAACAATATTTTATAACAAATATCAGAAAAATGTTACGTTTTTACAGTTGTTATTCTCATATCCATACACGCTCTTTGCAGTACCTTGAAGGACATAAGAAAATAGAAAAACTTTAATACAGTGACACCTGTCTTAAATGGAACCTGAGTACAACGGGAATGACTGGAGCAGAAATATTTTGCAGCCCCAAGGATTCAAACTTCAAGTAACTCTATTAAACGAAAACTTCATTGAACGGAAATGGTTTCAGCTCCTTACTGATCCGTTGTAATCAGTTTTAACTGTGTGAGTAGTGGCGAACATTTTTGTTATTTCGAAAAATACGTGAAAGATTGCAGCAGAGTTTTGTTTTTGCTGAGACATTACAGTCTTCGAGTAATTACAAAATTGAAATAATTTACGCTGATTTTTCCAAAGGTTTCTCTTTTCACTAACAACTAAAAATGTGAGATTGACACTACGTAAATAGCCTTTTTGGATAGACTCCGAAATGAAGAGACATTTCTTCGAGATCGGTGAATCAGAGAAATAAGTATCTTTATCGTTGCACCGTGCATTTCATAGAGTCATTTGACCCTTTAAACGCCGAATTAAACCCCATCTGTCATTTGCTGGCATTATTAGGAGCTCACCATATTCTCCACGTTAGCAGGATAAGGGTTAATCGGCACACCAACTAACGCACATACATAAAATTTTTACATTAAAACATTTAAAATCGCTCCAACATGTTTCGACCCTAAGATCATCTTCAGGGAGCTACACTGTTCCTTGCTAAAGTCACATATTCAAAAACACTCAGTGATTAATTTCCTTATATTAACTTGGTGCTGTGGCAGCATGTCATATTGTGTAAGTCGTACGCTGCTGAGAGTGCACCTGCCTACGGGCGTATGTCTCACGCAAAATAACACACGACACACACCCACAGTCAGGCGCACTCTCAGCAGTGTACGACTTACACAATACGACATGCTGCCACATCACCAAGTTAATATAAGGAAATTAATCAGTGAGTGTTTTTAAATATGTGACTTTAGTAAAGAACAGTGTAGCTCCCTGAAGATGATCTTAGGGTCGAAACATGTTGGAGCGATTTTAAACATTTTAATGAAAAAATTTTATGTATGTGCATTAGTTGGTGTGCTGATTAAATGACAAAGAAAGAAGTATTTAGAAGGATAAATTAAGAATGTTATGTGTAACATGGTAACAGTTTTGTGCCAGATATAGCTTCTGAGATAGCACGTAAACTTGACGTACATCTGGAAATGGACCCGTATTGTCTCATGTGGCGAATCACTATGACATATCGTAGCATTACTTCCCTCTTACTAACCTGTTATGTAAGTCCACTGAAGCACACATCGCTCACACTTGATATTAGGCAGAACTACATCCACTGCAATATTTCCTCTGACCCCAGCGCGTATGCTGTAGGACGAACTGCCATCCGCCAGCTTTAACGGATAATCTGCAAAGCACTCTTCTGTCTCCAGCTCATATTCCGATTTTAGTGGGCAAATTCGGAATTCTAAACGGCCCAGATGATTTGCTGTTATATTAGTTACGGTCTTAATGGTGGAACCAGCTGGATATCTATAAGAGACACACAAATCCAAGACATGGCAACAAGGAGACTATACTTCTGAAGTAACATCTCTACTTAATACTATACATTTGTGTTCTTAGTACGCCCGTTCGTCTTAACATGACTTGTGCGAATACATTGAAGATCAGTAGCTTGAATTTTGATGGAATCTTGAAATTAGAGAGGCTGGTGTCTTATTATTTGTGTATATCACTCATGAAGTTACAATTTCTGGAATAAATTATTGGTTGCTGCCTACCTATCCTGCATTGAACATTTACAAATTTAAATCCTTTCAACAATGACTATTAAGCAAGCTTGAAGTTCGTCCTAGTGAAGCGTCAAATTTTTTTTATTAATAATTACAGAAATTTTGACGTTTAGAGAGCTGATTACGTTCAAATATCCATAATTCTTTTGCATATATAATATTTTACTCTTGATTTCAAAAAAAGTAACTCTTAAAAATTATTCAAATAAATTTAAAAACATTTGCCAGCGAAACAGCTAGCAGACAATTTCTCATCCTGACAATTCGGTAGTTTTTTACCCTCAAAATGTTTCGAAAGTTTGACTACTCAGCCAAATAGAAAAAGCAACTGACAAGATATTAATCAATTCTGAGCCGGTCAGGCGAACAATTTGAAGAGACAAGTCATTTCAGTTGGCCTTCCTGTCAGTTTGTCAGTCAGGCAAGCAATCAGTGGATTATGTAGACGGTTAGTTAGACTGTCAAACACTTATTCATGAATACTTTCATTAATTTAGCCGGTCACTTGGTGTGGCAGCCAGACTGGCATTTAGCCTTTCGTTTAACTTCTGTAGCAGTAATGTAGGTGATGAGATATTCAATCAATCGCAAACCGTCCGTCTCTTCAATCAGTCCGTCAGCCAGTGTTACAGGAAACACAACTTACTTCGCAACAACAATACCCGTGCCAAAAGTGCCGCCATTTTCATTCGGTCTAGGCTGCTTCAGTACATAATTGTCGCCGCATCCTCCACACTTGCCATGATTTTCATACCACTGGACCTGAAGCCAAAATCGTATGTTAGTTAACAGCAAGTATTCTGTCTTTTCATATTCTCTCGCAACAGGGAATGAGTGAAACCAGTTTCTCTCCCATCCACTCCCTTACACGTACGTCTCTCTATTCTTGCTTTCCTCCACTCCAAACATGTATTGTAGTTCTCCATAATCGTTCTACTTTTGTACTGTATGTTAACGGACGGAAGGCTTTCAATGTAAGTAGAGAAGGAGCAGACAAGTTTCCTGCACTCCCACGACTCATGTTGTAGTTTGTCTTACCCGTGTGTAGTAAACTAACATTACTTTTGAAACAGACACAGTGACTATAGTTGGATCCTAAGGTTTTTTGTAACTAAAACCAGCAAATTTCGTCATATGTATGCAGTACGTGTGGTGTCGAATCCCTTATTGATATGCTTAGGAAATATCTACTAGTTTTCGTAATTAAAGCTTAATACATCAATATGATAAGGAGACGTGTAATTAAGTGATTTTCATAAAGAACTAAAAAATCTCATATCTTCCTTCGATAAGCTCAGCGTTTGCTGTTTGAATTAACCTGAGTTTCCACGGTATTAAGGTATATTAACTGAACAGGCCTGCGGATATCTTCAAGTGTCAAATGTGTATTGTTACTGCAATTAAAACGTTGGGATCCATAGAGTACAGGGCATATCTTGAATAGTTCAGCATCTGTGAGTTTCTTAGGGATTTCGTTATTTTTTTGTTTTAATATTAATATAAAATAGAATATCCTTGAACATAAAATGTAGAATAGAGTCTGTATCAAACAGAATTTCTCACAAGTATATCCTAATATGAAATATATGTGTGTTTTCATGTGTGTTATTAGGATATCAAGTATAAATTTTTTTGTGAAGAAAAAATCCTTAACCGCAGACTGCAGACTGAACTACCTTTTGTACCCATTTCCTCGAAAATGTTTTGTGAGGGTGCTGTGTGCTGTAATAGACCAATACTGAAGGAAGCACAAACAACATTTTCTACATAATGATTAATGACACCTAGATACAGGACAAAGTTACCAGTATAAATTCAACATTGATGACCAGCCTGTACGAATGTGTTCTTTTTACGTCAGATCAGCTATGTGGGTGCCTTCCCATCATTTCGTCTGAGAGGATTGGAATTTCCGTTTCCTGGAGTGTTTGTTTTCTTGAATATTATGACATGGGCTGAGTCCGAAAACTGAGTGAACGAGTTGTCACTGCGTATATCAGTCGAATCAAAGTTTTTTTTATACTTTTGTTGCCATGCCTTTCAGTAAGACTGTACTACCACCAGGCAAGAGTCACGTGAGGTTTGCTGACTGCAAGGCTTAACAAATATCCTGCTTTTTGAAATTCTGAATGATTGAAATTAAAATGTAAATGCGTGTATCGTCCGGCGTCTCTTTGTTATGTAAAGCCAGCAACATTTAATACGGTTCCCCGTTGAACTTGCGTCACACACTAGACACTACACACTAACACACGACGTTTTACACATGTCAGCACACTTTGTTTCTTCAGTACCATCCCCAGGGTGGAGTTTTAGGCTGCACAACACTGAATTCCAGCGTTTTGTTCCATGGCGTTTACTGAAATTTACTGCCCAGTGTTACTGGAAGTGGAGTATTATCTCTGGGTATGTGCAGGTTTTACTCAACTAAAATATATAGTGACATTATATACAAAGAAATAGCTCATATAACATTAATTTTTAAAGATCGTCAGGCATCAATTATGATATCATTCCTGTACTGTCGCCATTCTGTATTTACAGAAAGACGCAGAGTAAATAGGCCTTCTTCTTCTGTCTTTGTGAAATATTTATGACTTTGCCATTAAAGTTCTCCACTTGCATTTTTTACTGCATTTTGAATGTTGACAGACAGGGGCGTGTCAATAGATCTTGACACTCAGTAATGCTTCATAATTTAAGAGTCGTTTCGTCTTACAGATTAGCAGATATGTAGCAAGGTTTCTGCACAGCGTTGGTATCTACCTACCTACCTACATACATACATACACACAGGCATACATACATACCAAACCACACCATGAGGATCTCAAATGTCATAATTCGTAAAACACTTTGGAGCGTCTCAAATTTTAAAGTTTTCTTATTCTTTGCCGCTACATAAAAGGTTTAGTCACGATGGTGGCCCAAATCTCAAACATACCACGATGAATGAAGAACAACAACGCTCAACTAAACATAATTTCATGTTATTCAAACCGAAGAAACGGGACTGGTCTTTTCCATCTTATGACCCTCTGCCGTCTCAATTCGTTTCGCCAGCTTCATTCGCCATGTTAACCATTGTTTTATAGTCTTATTCGATTAAATATTTTAACATAACCAACCAAACTTAAGCTAAATGTAGAGAGAAATATGACATGTACGAAATGCCCTCTTTTATCGCCCATGACGGGGAAAAGAGATTGGTTAACTGATCACTATGTTTTAAAAATCTGTAAGAAATAAACAGCACCCACGTTTCATGTAATGTGTACAGAATATTTAGTGTACTGTTTCACACCCCTCCCTAAATTCCTTTGTTCTGACCATTCGTAAAACAAATACCAATCTAGAATACAATGTGTAATAGTTAGCTTAACCCAGTTTGCACGTTGCGATTTTCTGTATTTTCACATCGGTTTAATCAATTATTATGTTCTTTTGCATTGTGTCGCTGTGGCGCTGAGTAAGGGGTTTGCGACTTTTCGGTGGAACGTACTGCCTTCATCTTTAGGGGTTCAGTGTCCTTCAAACAGAAGTTCAAAGTCCAAAAAGAAATTTTTCATTGACATTTAATCGTGAAGTTGAAGACGATACATTCCTTCGAAAAGTCGAGAAGCTTACACTTAGCCTCGCACTGTCACGTGCTAGAGACCCGGCATTCTTCAATAAAAACTTTAAATTTCCTTTGCCTCGTGATAATTACTTTTCCCTTAAGATAATGGCCTTTAAAGAGAAAAAAAGTAATCTGAAAACTGTGTTGTGGAAAACACTTCCTAGTTTTAAGACTGACAATAAATCTGACTCTAAAATTTCACATTTTCTTTAAGAACTTATAGTCAAGTAGCTGGTCAAGCAAATCTGTCACCTTGACAGAAACCGGAATTTCTTGAGCACTGCAGACAAATTTATCAATATCTTCACACTCTGGAAGTTTAGATTTATTTTAATATGTGAGACTTCATGACGTCAAGACGGCGATTGTGAAAATTGTTTTCTTCTTGGATGTGACGCATTGTAATCTGATATACAATTACCACAATTTTGGAGGTACGCTCTGCTTCCATGTTTGGTGCAGGCTCTTCCAAAACGTCCGAAAATGTGTATCAGAATACACGGCTTCTCATCCTATAAGAAATTAATCTTAATAATAATGCAATTTTTTTCATCCGCGCCTAAGATATCCATGCATATTTCAAAGAACAAGAGACGCTTCAAACTTACCGCGAAACCCCCACAAAACACCTCATTATCGTTCCAGTTCACAGGCGTGTTGTAACCCCTGCGCCACATGGAACTACGGTTCACAGGGTCCATAAGATGGCCATGCTGATGTGTACCAATCGCCATGAGCAGGACCACTAAAGCGACGATTATCCAAGCCATTGTAATAAATGTCCACAATACTTCTCTGAATGACTGTTATCAATGGGCCTTTCTTATATACACAAAACCTTCACTGGCGTTTTAACAAAATAACTTGATACATTTGCATTTAAACTTGATTCACAGATAAAAAATTATCTCTCAACTGTTCTCTTAGAAAATTATTTGCTGATCACATCGGGCTTTTATAGATTGACAAAGGATTTTTGTTATCAGTGTTGTGTCCCTCATAAAAGAATACACGCCATTGTTTAAATCAAAAGTAAGAAAAGATATATGTTTAATTATCTTGTCAACGCTATCTTGAACGTGGTTTATGCTCAAATGATATGTTAACCAAGGGTGAGCTGACGCCATCTACTAATAAATCTTCTTGTTTAATCCCAGTTTTGTCACAATTCATTAATTTCGTTGAAAACAAGTTGTTTCATCTGTAGAGTAGGTAGTGAGTAGATGAACGTGGATATTCTATAATAATTCTATTTCCTAACACAAGTCATGTCTGTCAATGTTCAACGATACTTGGTAACAACAAAACTAAAAGCACCAGGAAAACAACAACACAACACTGTAGATTAGAACCCATTCTAGAAAATTAACATTCGCTCGGCGTTCGTAAATTTTCCCAAGTTGTTGGAGCATGCAAATTAATTTAACTTCTAAATATTCAAGTTACTGGATACTGTTCTGATCTAAATAAATCCAACAAACTACATCAAAAGAATTTTCCTGCGCCTTTGTCATCTCACTTATAAAGGTTGCAAGTCTCATCCTCTCATCTACATGCTACTGGCCGGTGAAGGATATAGGTTACGAGCCCTTCATTATATAAGAAGGGAAGTGGAATGATATTGATAATGTATTTCGCCATAACAGCGAGGTTAGTCATATACATTAATTCGAACTTAATGTGTGTTTGAAACAAGTTGCATTTTGTGACATATTTTAACCAAATTTTATGGCCGGACTATTAAAAAAATTACTTTTTTTTTTATGAACACAGGAAGAATTCATCAGTATTTGGTTACGATCTTGTAGCATGTACATCGAACGAACATTGTAAAAAAACTCATTATCACACTATGATTTACTTATGCTGGAAATTGTTGTGTGTCTGAATTATAAGCTATTAATATGCACGTACTTTGCAGAAGTACTCGATTGCACTGGAAAAAAAATTATTTTTTGCCACACGAACTGAAGTAGGTAAATCAAACAGCATTTTTGGTGTTAAATTCTAATATATTTTTTAGCTCATGGTTCCGTGCATCATAATTCAATATTAATAAAATTCCAGCCAGATGCAACAGTGTGCAGATATTTATTTACTGCAAAATCACACTACATGTTATGGGTGTTACAGTTTTAGTACTCCTGATGATAGTTGCTGCGACACCCGAAACATGTAGAGTGATTTTGCAGTAAATAAATATCTGCATACTGTTGTATCTGGTTGGAATTTATTAACATTGAATTCAAATAAGTTGTTAGTTTTTTTCAAGTATTAGACAACGTTTTTAATTGACGCGCGGTTGAAGTTTGAAGAAAACCTCTAATTACATTGTTCTACAGAGACTATAAACATTTCTCAATGTAGCAGTGGATGACTCTCTGCCATATTTTGCCCATGGAAGTGTAAAGAAATAATCAGTCACCGAACTGGAAATCAATTTGTCTTAGTACCGCTTTTCCATGGTGGAAATATCCTGGCGAAATCGCTCTCCGTGCTCATCTGTTACTGCCCCGAGATTTTTTGGTAATAAGTCTACCTAACAGTCCAAGAAATGTACCTTTAAAGACATATTACACCCCATAGCCTTCTAGGACTGTACAAGATCAGCCATTATATCACGATAATTTTCTGCCTTATGATCCCCCCCCCCCACCTCACCCCAAAAATTGGTAGCTACATTTTCTAATTAGTTCCATGCTTCTTTTGCCATTTCGCGTAACTGGTCTTCAAATATTACGTCTTTTATTAACTCTCTTATTTGAGGCCCAACAAATACTTTTTCTTTGATTTTAGCATCACGTGTCCCGGGAAACTTATTTTTCAAATACATAAATGCAGCACCATTTTGATCCATTGACTTGACGAAATTTTTTAAAAGTCCAAGTTTGATGTAAAACGAAGATAGACCTACATAAGGTTTTCAGGTTTGATTAATAGAGTGTTTACTAAATTTTTCTGTCACGGAATAAGCGATTGCAACTTATAAGAACCAAGTCCGACACACCACTAGAAATGGAACGTCCCTCAAGCAGAAATTACTTTTAGATTCATGTCCGAACGTGTCAGTACATGTCCGAGTTTGCACAGTCTGCCTGTCTGTGATTTGGTTTACATGCCTGCTGTCTTTGTTTTGATTAAGTTTTCATGCCCACACCACGTTTAAAATGTAATAAATCAGCCATATTTAAAACGCACTGGCACCGGAACAAAGAACTAAGTTCCCTAAAATTATATTTTACAAAATTCTGTCGCACAATAAGTGTAGGTGACAAAGCAGTTCCAATAACATATTTGAATTCAGCGTGGAAAAATACATTAGAAACATAAATTAGTTTTCACGTGACAAAAAAAATTATCAGTGTTTTTGCTGATTTCAGTTGCTCGGTCCCTATAGGGTACTGTAGTAATGCTTATTTTGGAGTTTAGAATTAGCTGTGTAATTAGAAGAAAAACATGAATTAATATCAGACACTCTGAAGAAGAAAATCAATTAATAAATTATTATGCTGATCTCCTCATTTGTACTGCTCCATGTGTTTGTCAATATGATATCAAGCGTGTCATAAAACTCAGAAGAAAACAATGAAGGAAATACAGTATGCAGTAATTTCTTTCTTCACAACAGGATAATTGTTTAGTGACCTTCATTCAACTGATTAGCCTACAACCAATAACACAAGGTAAGATACAGGCAAATTTAGGGCTTCGACTACACGTGACTTTAATTGCACTCACACATAAAATTGTTTAGATGTCATGGCCTTTAATCAGATTCAGGTTAACGTAATAATCGTTCTTTCGTTAGCTGGTTTATGTCCCGATATTTTAAGTTTTGTTATAGTCTTTTGACACAAAGATTTGCTTCCTGCATGACTAGAAACCTGCGTGTTTTCTTGTATTCTATGATGATATTATTAAACATGAAATTACAAAATTTTCCACTTTTATATTTCAAGACAAGTCTTCTGTAGAGTTAATCGTATATTTCTGTAAAATAACAAATTGACATGAATTCTTCTTCCCGTATCTTGAAAATTTTATAAGTTTCACCTAGCGATATTAACACACTATTGTGTATGTACTGTACGTTCCAATCAACTTATTGGTAATTAGCAGTCATTCCTCACATTTCGGACTTAGTTCATCTCAGCCACACCGGACCACCTTCAGGATATTAGCTCATTAAGAATACGATTGACTTTTTTTGAAGTAGTCAGATTTGTTTTCAATCCCGTTTCCCTCAAATGACAAACTTTCAATTCGAAGCTGCCGCCATAAGCTGAGTGATGAACCTGATCGTGACATGTCTTGAAGCAAACACCGATTACAAATCAGTTTAATTTTTTAAACATTCTTCACACAATAATTCACCCAACTTTATCTTATTCCACCTTTCCAGCATTTTGCCCACAACTATAAGACTAGGACGATGCAGCATGTCATGTTCCTTTTTATAGCCAACTGTATTAGAATTGTGTTTCTAATTGGAGGGGGTCCGCTTCCTGTATATCGCAACACTGTTTACGTACTTTGCCACAAATTTACACTTATTTTTTTTATAGAATATATTAATTGAGCACAGACTAGAAGAAAACTTTCATATCCCAACTGCTGTTTCGTAAATTTTCCTTGAATTTATTCCGAAATACGTGCTGTTTTTTTTTTAAGTTTTGTTATTTGTAAAGTCTTGCACACTTCAGCAATAGTAGTGTGATGTTTCCTGAACACTGGCGTGCAACCTCGATTTTTCTTTATTTCGGGAAATAGGTTGAAACATGTTAGTTTCTTTAATTACGGTATAAGAGTAATACTCGATTTCTCTTTCCGGTGCGCCATAAGCGCCTGCACACATGTTCTTGTTCCGAGAGGAAACTTGTGGTATATGACAACGAAATATAATTTAGATGATTAAAGCAATCGCTTATAAAACAGAAAGTTACTTTAATCACACACCTCCTACAGCAATAGTTTCTTACATAATTCCGGATCTTCAGTATAGGTCCATTGAAATCAGCAGTAAGCGTGATAATAGTATCCAAAGTTTCGCAAGTGACGGAAGGCACTTTTAGTGATACAGATAAATTAGGCCATGAGGCAATAGGGAAGGGTGGGTACAGCTCCACTAACTCCTAACCTCCAAGTAGACGAATATGAGTCTTATAATATATAACTCACCACTAAGTCTGTGCTATTGAAAGAGGATAAATCTTATTCAAGAGCAACATCGTCCCTGAAGAGCAAGTAAATTTTCCGCAAGAATCTCAGCCCACGTGCTGGGAAGTAATAAGCCGCAATTCGACTTAGATGGCGCAGGCGTCTGCGTATGATCTACGCTACTTGGCCGAGTAGGAAGGATACATTTTAAATTTGTAATTTAAAGTTTTCTATCCTCATATTTAAAAAAAAATTTTACAAGTCCATTTCCTATCTCGAAAAAGCTAATTGCACGAAGGATAACCATTCAATGCCGTTTCAAGGAATAATCGCTGATTACTGAGACACAAAATACATCAACACGTAAACATATTCTGTGTTGTGGTGGGAGGGGTCTTTGTAAATGTCAATGCAGGTTTTTAGTATAGTAATTACTGTCGTTTGCCCGCTGAGTGAGGCAACACGTACCAATGATTGTTCTGTCTAAAACAAGAGAAGACTTGGGTTTCTCGAAGGAAAGAATTTCGCCTTTGCTACAAGCACGGATGTGCCAGCATTTCCATATTGCTGTTTTGTATGGAGAAGATTCGTCGGTTTTGGAAATAAAACAAATATTTTTATAATGTTTTACTGGCCTAACAATGACAGTTGTTTTTCTGATCCATATTTCCATGTTCACGATATGGACCGTCAAATTGCGATCGAGCATGGCAGCTCACAAAACACTCCACAGGACTTATGTCCTTCCACTTCAAGTACAGGCCATAAGTAAATCGGCGGTGAATCCTGATTCGGAGGTCAGATATAGCCGAAAGGTACGATGCCGTATTGCCAACCTTTCCGCTAGACCTGACCTCCGAATTCGCCACTGATTAATTTTTTTAAAATCTTTTGATAAAATGTACTATTTATCTGCAACAAAAGCAGAGTTTAGCGGTATTTGGAGGTGTGTTAGGAAAATAGGAGATGGGGATAATTGCTGTGTTACCGGCTGTTTAGGGTGGGGATTTTGTGCAGCGTTCCTTAGAATTTGTGCGCCAATGACCAAGTTCTTTACAATATATACCCACCTGCCGCTTGTCAATACTTTAGTATCCCGTTTGACATCTCGAATCCTAAAGTTCGGTGATAGCCCGAAAGTCAATTAGTGTTTTTCCGAAATGTAATTCAGAAATGAACATTTGCAAATATAATGTTATTCGATCAAGACCCAGTGATGATTTTATAACTGGAAAGTATACGATTTTCTTCTATCTCGCCACACATGCGTCGCTGTTTATACCTTAATTGTTTACGAATTATGATTATCCACTAATCACCATTTCTCACAAGAGAATCTCGATATTCCATACGGCGAAGTTTTGCGCAAAGCAGTTGTTTCGTTTTTGATCATAATAAAAAGGTAAAGTGATTCCTTTACAGGCCCGCTGTGGGCCAGAGGTTGGATAGAGGTATAGCTCTACTCTTCCATGACCGCGGCATTAGAAGTGGGTGAGTGGTCAGCAGCACGCCCCGGCCGCACTTTACCCCCGGGAAAGACCCGGTACCCATTTTACAGGAGGCTAGGTGGGCCCCAGGGCCGGTCTGGACGGGCGGAAAACCTCGTCCCCACCGGGATTCGATACCGGACCATCCAGCCCCTAGTCAGTCGCTATACCGACTGAGCTACCCGGCCCACTTTTGATCGTTTTATGCCTGTTTAAACATACGTATCACTTCCTTTAATTAATCTTTTAAGGACTAAGTTTTCTGTGTCGTTTTTGCTGTGTGAATATTTATTCCTGTAGGGTCACCACGTTACGTTGAAGTGATCACCGCAAAGCTGGAGGCCAGTCACCTAGTCTCGGCGAAACGAAATTCTCCCCTTTTGCGTATGACTCGATACTTGTGCAGGAATTGACACTAAACACGGACGTAGATGCCCGAATGTATTTAAACACGTTTCACTTAAGAATTACCGTTCGAAGTAAATTGTATGTGCAGTGAGATCGATATGGTTGGCTTAGATCATCAGCGATGGCTGGTGATGAGGTTTCTGATACATTTAAAAAAAACTTATTTTGAAGTTATTGCACTGCGTTATCTTGACGAATCACAGCTTTAATCAATATTTGACTTCCTGTCAATGACACGTACGACAACAAAATGATGCCAGAAGTTCAGACAAATCAAATCACAGTTGATGAGTGATCACAAAACATGTTTACAGTAGAAGTTATTGTGCAGAAGCATGAAATATATGTAAATACAGTGAGAGTAATCGTTAACCTGATGCTGAGGATAATGGCCCGAAAATTTATTCTGGCTACCTGCAATTATAACATCGCGTACTGTTATTTCTTATTAGGTCTGAATCGAGATATTTGTGAGATAAGATGGGACAACTGGTGTTTTGTTTTTAACTAAAGGAACACCCTCACTTTTATATACAAGCATATTATACTTATCACCTCCCATTATAATATGATGACATATGTGGAGTGGAGATACAACTCCACACTTTGTTAAACTCGACTAAATTCGACACGAGATGGGAGCGGTCAGTCTCACGCCACGTCTGTATTTCCCCAGGGAAGGGCCTCAGCAACCACTGAATACAAGGTTGGGTGTGTCTTAGAGCCAGTATGGGCTATTTGGAAAAGAGAAAAATCTCTTCTTCCGCAGCGAATGGAACCCTTACCTGTGGCTGTCCAGCCCGTAGCCTAATCGTTGTACCGGCTATTATATCCCGCCTCCTCACACACACACACACACCCACACACACACACACCCACACACACACACACACACACACACACACACACACACACACACACACACACACACACACACACACACA
>Ga0131853_10012509_pt1 | contig 15551 bp, 11 predicted proteins | sample TergutLab28metaG_FD_92764 | JGI IMG/M metagenome (GOLD analysis project Ga0131853, IMG submission 92764) | Labiotermes labralis P1 segment gut microbial communities from Petit-Saut dam, French Guiana - Lab288 P1 (version 2) (version 2) | ecosystem: Host-associated > Arthropoda: Insects >...
GATAAACCGGGCCCCCCTTGTTTTGAGGGGGGGTGATGGTGTTTTTTTTTTCTCTTTTTTTTTCAGAGAGTTGGTGTTTTTTTTTGGCCGGCCCTTTGGGGGGGGGGGGGGGGGGGGGGCGAGGGAAAACTTGATGACAGCTCGCGTCTCCTGACATGCTTCCTTTCAGCCTCTGTAAAAAGAAAACACTTGCAATTCGGCACATGAATAGACCCCTCTTTCCAACGACACTATCGATTCCGTCCTACGACATCCGGAAGTAGCTCGGGCTAAGGACGTATCAGCACCCCCTCGTACGAAGCTTATTCAGAAATTAAGGACCGTTTCGCTGTAAACAAATCCAGTACGTTTTCTATAACATTTTATTGTTATCACATTCTGCATTCTTCAAACTATTTTTCCACTATTCGCCGCCATTATTGAGGCACTTATCGTTGTGAGGCACAAGTTTTTGTATACCCTCCTCATAGAATGCGGCTGTCTGCGACGTTAGCCACTTCTGCACTGCCTCTTTCAGGTCATCGTCGTCGTCAAATCGCTTTCCGCCCAGGAACATCTTTAAGTGTAGGAAGAGGTGATAATCACTTGGCGTCAAATCAGGGCTGTACGGGGGGTGGTACATTTGCTCCCACTTAAATGAGGTGATGAGGTCTTGAGTCTGAGCAGCAGGGTGCGGCCGAGCGTTATCGTGAAGCAAAAGAATGGTGGCAATCAGCATTCCGCGCCTTTCGTTTTGAACTGCACGCCTCAGCTTCTTCAGCGGTTCACAATAAACATTAGAGTTTATTGTTGGGCCTTGGAGCAAACATTCTACCAAGAGAACACCTTGTCTGTCCTAGAATATGATCTTCCTTGTTGAAAACGCCTGCTTGAACTTTTTCCTTTTCGGCGAGTCAGTATGCTTCCAGTGCAAGGACTGCTGTTTAGATTCAGGTGTGATATAGAACACCCATGTCTCGTCCCTTGTCACAGTACGGCTCAACATGCCGTCTCCTTTCTTGTGACAGCGCATTATAAATGTTAAAGCACATGCAACACGCTGTGTTTTGTGCTCCTCTGTGAGCATATTGGGCACCCATCGTGCACACATTTTCCGATAACCCAAATGACTGCTGACAATGTCATAGAGTAGAGTCCTTGAAATCTGAGGGAAGTGCAGTGACAGATCAGAAATTGTGAAAAGTATGTCGTCACGCACTCTTTCGTTGACTTTACGCACCAAATCATCATTCACCAAAGATGGACGCCCACTTCGCGCCTCATCGTGCACGTTTTCTCGCCCTTCATTGAACATCCGAGCCCATTTCCTAACCACACCATCGCTCATCCCATTGTCACCCTACACTTTACAGATCTGGTGATGAATCTCACTTGGTAGCACATTCCTAACGTTAAAAAAACGAATTACAGACCTATTTCACAGTCGGCGGCCCCTTCAATTGTCTTAAACATGTTTAACGCACAGGAACAGACATAAACATAACACGAACTTCACGTTTTGGCGTCTTTGGCTTCCTAATTGATACAGGAAGTCACTGCACATGCGCAAAATGACAGTGTCGAGGATGCGCGAGAGATATGCGCAGACGGTACTTTCTTTCCGAATAACCTGTAATGGTCTGTCGTATAGATTACCCACGGAAACTCATAGATACAACACGTTTTGTAGAAGTTTGGAATGTGCGTACGGCTGGTAGTAATAATACGTTTGTGGCTGAGGACTGAAACTGTCTAGTGGAGTCCTAAAAATTGAAACCGATAATGTAGAGTGCTGTTGGGACTGCCCAACCACATTTCAAGTACTTCGAAGGTGTTTCTAACTATCCAGTTCAGTACAATACAAGGTGCAATATCAAGTACACCTGCACCCTTGAAGAGAGCATGTAAACGCTGTTGCTTGGTCGGAGCAGCAGCGAGCAGATTGCGTTTTAATTTTGTGATTGCTGAAGGCTGTTCACATTAGAAGTGAACATTACAAGCTGTCTACTTTTATGTAACTTCTAGTCATATTAAAATGGCTGCTTTATCAACCAAAGATTTTATAGGATTTAGACCTCCTTGTTTTTGTATTATGCTGTAGGTGTGGCCTGCTGCCTACAAATTTTGAATCTTGCCCTCTGCCAAGAATACTTCTATTTTTAGCAGATTTGTCTCTTGCTCGTCGCTAAAACCTATCTTCTGCCATTTTTGATACGTTCTTGTTCCATTCTGTCCGTCACATAATCACACATTCTCCTACTTTTTGTGCATCGCAGTTACGTCTGACGTCTCACCTTGTCACGCACACAATCCTACAGTTCCCACTACAATATACGGTATAATTTCTGCAACTAAGAAAACTGTCTGCATTTTTTTCAGAAACCGAACTGTGAGGCAATGAATCTGGCTGTCGTAGAATAAGAAGGTAGTTTCACGCTGCGCACTGCTTCATAAGAATGGTTATTGTGCTTAAAGCCAGAGACAAGGGGCTGGCTATACATATCACATAATTCTTTAAGAAAGATACGTTTTTTATTGCTTGTACAATTTTCAGAAAAGACCTCATGTGATAGTGTCAATGTGACGATGATATTAAAACGTATCTCCGAGAAAGATACGTGATATAAGACCGATAAAATGTTCTGTATATAACGGTTTTTCGCCTATATAAGAGGAAAGGAATATGTCTTACAGCATTAGCTGTTCTTTTTGTGCCGTGTGTTTTCAACGTACGGGAGACTGAAGGCTATTACTGGAGATACACTTGGTTCAGTCACACAGTCATCTAAAGCACTGGGAAATGCAGCTGGAATTCCAGATGCCTCTCTCTGCTGCTGAAACCAATCGCGCTCTGCCGAGCTTCAACTTCCATCTGCAGTCTGCGTCCCTCCGAGTGGTTTCTTCAGAGACACAAAATATGGAGATTGAGGGAGGGAGCGATGTGGAACGCGCAGGAAATGTTTAGATGGAACCGCAGTTTTCAAATGACCCTGTAAAGCCTATTTTTATTGTGTGTGTGTGTGTGTGTTCAGATAAATTTTATATACAAATCCTAACCGAGTATTTCACATTTCCAGAGAATTACTCAATAATTGAAGGAATTCAGCTACGCATATGTGTGCCCTTTGTGTGCGTTTCGTTTTAATTGATGTGACAGGAAAACATAATTTCTGTGTATTTAATTTAAACAAACAATTTGCCAACTCCTGTCTTTTTACTGGCGTTTCCCGCAGTTACGTAATATTCCAAAATAATACTTTTGCAATATTTCAGCAGTACCTTTCAGATTACAGTTTTATAAGTTATTCATCCTTACCGGTAAGAGTATTTATGGTACCTATATTGACTGTGAACGCAGCAAACAATTAGGAACATCTTACAGTACGTCGACTGTGCTGTGAACCTGATATCAGTCACGATCGTTACACCAATAACGAAGGAATTTTCTCTTCAATACTTTCTTCCAGTATTCTTGGTAACGTCTATTAAAAACTCTGTAGCCCCGTTAGAAATTAACACCGAACAATAACATTTGTATGGTTCAACTTAAAATTTGATGGCTTGCCTCATTTCATATAACCCATTTACGTCACAGTCTTCGGACAACCGAATGCGTGAATTTCACAACCTCACTTTTACCTTGCACATATATATATATATATAAAGTTATTTATCTAAATATTGCTCCAACTATGTATGTGCATATTGTCGGAACAGTTTTTAAGTATACCGAATATGTGATTTCCTTTATTTCCTCTGCCACCTGGAATGGAGTAACATTTACAGTATATGAATAGCGATAGATTTTTGGCCTTTTCGCACTGGCCCTGAAATGCGTTTATGCAATATGAGGACAGTTCACAAGATGCTGCTGTTTGGCACTTAATAACTGAACTTCAATTCCAGCTGTCATGGTCTGTACACTGAGAAAGAAGCCCCTATTAGTACCTGCGTCTGGGGTTGCTGCAAGGTACTTGTTTGAAATGACATCATGTGAAGTATTTATTTTAAATTTAGTAACGTTTGTCTACACGTGTTGTCTACACGTGTTGTCACTAGCTTAAAATGGACACTGACTTTTAAAACTTTGAAGACGAAAAACCAAACTTCTGTTTATACAGTGATTCGGTCCGTACCTCACAGTGAGTTCATTGTGCTTCCTTTGGAAAGACAAACTGGCGAATAATGCACAGGGCGGATTTACTGCTGATTGCAACAAAAAAGAAACATATAAGTACTTTGTCAGCAAAACTACAAGCTTTCGGTCTCCAACCTGGCGATACACATAGTTGCCACTAAGCTTTAAAGGGCAGTGAAAGCTAGAAATTAAAGTAGGAGGTAATACTTGCGTAATAAAGACTAACATGATGCGCTCTTCTTTCTTAATTTATTTCAACAATCTAGAGAGATTATTGAAATAAATTAAGAAAGAAAAGTACATCTTGCTGGTCTTTATTACGCAAGTATATCGCGATGCACGGTCCACAGAATGTGAAAGAATGTGAAAAATACATAGTAGTAATGGGTTTAGAAATTATATTTATGAAAAGGTTAATGTAAGCTCATACAATAGAAACTAATGAGAAATTCAGACTAGGTTGTGATATTTACGATAGTCAGTTCCTCTCTGAGCCCCACCTTTTATTTGTGTCAAGTGCCGCTAATGCTCTGAGATCATCTAGCATTTCTCCACCACGCAGTATACGGCAGACGTGAAACTGCTGTCGTCCCGCGCGTCTGTACCTGTCTGGAGACTCACAGTAACAAAGTATGTGACCTGGCATTTGAGCGGAATGAATGTCAGAGTGGTCGAGCTTTCAGGTCAAATTTCCTTTCTCCCTGGAAAGCTGACGACATTCTGCGTGTGAGCTGTCGAGGCAGCTTCAGTCTGCAAGCAACAATCTTCAAATATTCAAGAAGATGAAGCTAAAACATATACAGTTAAATAAACTGACGTGTTAGTGGAAGGCTCATGTTACTTGTTTCTGCTAACAGACCCTTTGGGGAAAATATCGCCCCTTCCAAAATATTAATTTCTGGTATTATTGCAAGACAAAAGAACTCTTATAGTTCCCTGACTTAAGCAACAGCCCAGGTATGATACAAATCAAGCTGCTGAGAAACAAGTTTATCGCAGAAGTAGTCACAAAATCCAAGAATACTCTTCTTCCGGCGGACAATATTAAAAAATGTAACTAAATTTGATAATATATGCACAGTGAGCATGATGTCTGCGTCCAGTTGCTGCAGAAAGTTTGCTGTTGATCGTCTGTGAGAAGGCAGAGTTCCGGACAGGCTGCAGTGGACTCTGTTGAGAGAAGAGGGCTTGCGAAACGCGTGCCGGCGTCGTCGAAGAAATTATAATGAAATCGTTAAAGTATCTATTTATTCGCACACTTTCCTTAAATTAAAATGCTCATTGAACTTGCTAATATTTTATATAAATTCAGCGTATCCACACTTTGATGAAACTGATGTTTAAATTTAGCCATCAACGCAGTTTTTGCTAGTTTATCTCATCTCACGACATGAGACATGATTTTTTAAATAATCAGGAATTATGAATTCTATAACCATATCATACTTCTTCGATATTCTTCAAACCCTTTTATTATATCCGTTAATGTTAATTTTAAGGAAAAAAGTACCAATTTTATCTTGCAGTTCGGATGACACAGTAATTAATTTATGTTTGCATAAACGCCGATACCCTCCAATAAAGAATCAAAACTCCTTCACGATTGCGTTTCCAGCAACTTTTTCCTATATGCTATGGGGGATATGGGGTAACGCGGTCCGTGCATTGACTGGGCTACGCTCTGTTCCTCTTCAGTGGGTAAAGAGACTAAATTAGCCGGGGCGTGAAGCTGGCTAATTACGTCCATTTAGTTGCTGATCTTAAGAATAAGCCGAGCACCACCTGAAATACACGGTGTCTTCTTGGGTGCGTGCACAAGGAAATCCTGATCTTATATTTTTATATGTAATGGAAAATTTAGACCAATGAACATTAATGGTTTCCGGATTTGGAGAAAGTCCGGGTTTATTTCAGGGCATTATCGTACCGAGTCAATAAGAAAACATCAGTGGGGCTGCTGAAACATTGGCACGGCCCAAACGTCAAACGGGTATCTCCCAAATAACAGTGTACAGCCTTGCCCCAACAGCAAGCTGTTCGGTCGAAAGGCTTCTTGTGAATCTTTACTTGCAGTCGTTCAGAATATAAAGAGCTTTCATAAAAAAAAGATCCATTACAAATGTATGTACATGCGAAAGGACATGAAAATGGAACAAATTTCTTTCCGACATTTATGTTAAAATATAGAACAAGCTTAAGGCTGAGCAGGAAATGTTACTGTCACTTTATTCTTTCTTATATCTTTCTCGATATATAGTCACAAAGATCAAAGAAATGTGCTATACTTCAGTCAAAACCACAGGGGAATTTAACGTTACAATTTTTTTGAATATCTAATACCTGTAATTATTATTTTGGAGAATTTATGCATTTATATATTATTATTATTATTATTATTATTACGGGAGTCTATTTCAATGCTTAAAACAAATTACTATTATCGATAGTACTATTACTGCTATGAGTAAAGGAATTAATACTAGGAATAATATTAATAGTAATTGAAATTCATTATTCTAGGGAAGCTTTCTCTTTGTTGAAAGAGTTTTTTTTATAGGTTAGAAACTCATTGAAACCGAAGTATTAAAGGATGGATGATGAGAGTTTCTCTCAACACTTGGGATATTTAAATGCGAATACATAAACTGGGAAGATACTTTTAAGTAACGAAAAAAAATTGATTCTAAGTTGTTTTTCTCACACGCGGTCTGCATTTGTAATGGCTGAGAACAAGCCGCATTCTGAACTAATCATAACAGAATGCATGCTTGTTTGAAATCAGTGGCATGAAACGTCTTTATTCGCAGTCTTAGTGCCCGTCTCATGAGTGTAGAGCGCCTGACAAAAATATTCTACTTTACACGATGTACAACAAAGCCGAAGGAGTTGCCGCATGTAATAGGCGAATCCAGCCTGTTCACATAGAGAAGAACGGGAAAGTTCTGCTTTTACAGTTTGACAAGATTTTCGTTGAAAATGAAATGTGTACTGTGTATGAGACGTGGATTTATTGAATTTGTGTCTTCCTTGCCAAACGTCTGATTGACGTTTGACTTCGTGTCACAAATTAATGCTCTCAAGTTCCGACATCTTGGTCCCCTGCGTGGGGACAGAGTCCCAAACGTGTTGGGCAAAATCCGCAATTGTGATACTGCATTGCTGACACCCCTTAATATTTTTACACCATTTTTTTTTACCGATCCTTAAAAATGAAAGAAAGGTGTTAGAGAAGTATTCATATGACATAATGTGGAGGAAATATTACCCAAGAATTCTGTCATTTGTTGTCTAATAAACTTCAGCGCAACGAGTTAAAAATTCATTATTGTTTTACTTTTTGATATAAGTTACCAGTTGAAGGTTCTGGATGTTCGACGACAGACTCCTGAGGAGACTCTTTGGGACAGACAACAAAGAAGTACAACGAGAGTAAAGACAACTGTGTAATTAAGAGCTTCAAAATTTGTACTCCTTTAGTGGGACTAAAATGGATAACATGCGTGTCACTTAAAAACAAATTAGGAACACCTACGGATTGTAATCGGAAAAGTTGAATTAAAGTGATCTTTCGGAAGACTTAGTCATGGATAAGAGGATGAATGGCATAGAGAGAGGCTACATATTCGAGGAAGATTCGGAATATTGCAATTTTGTATTGGGTAAACATAAAGAAAATTTTACCAAAAGGCAGGCCTCAAATTTTCAAGTTTTTTCTGCGTATGTGAAAACATTTTCCGCTGGTACCGCGAGGTTTGTACCATCTGCAATACAGCTGTACGTGCAACACAACTAACTCATTACAAAACAGCTCTCGGTATTTAGTGTTATCGGTTGTGCTCACTTATACACAATGTGTTTTCATTTTGTGACACGACACACATCCTACCAACGAACAGTTTCTCGTCACACTCATCCCAGTCCGTCCTGATTGACTGTTATTACAACACTGTCCATTAAGTTTGTGCGTTCATCTAGAGCCTGCTGGATAATTACTATCTTCCTTGTTTGCATAAAACATTTAGTATTGAGAGAGTGCTTCGTGATAAAGAAATTCCATGTCTGTTCTACACTTAAAATTACAAACCTTTCAAGCCGTCTACTAATTTGCAGCCCCTGTATATTCACATACTGCCTACCTTAAGCCACAGATGTGGCACAGGGTCCGAAGACCACGTAAGTGTAACTGACGGTTTGGGAAAAGAGGTGCCTGCGTGTGTATAAACTGAAGTCATGAGAAATGGCCAGGATATTCCTCAATTACGCCACTAAATACAAGTGTGCACGTAGCAGCAGTTGTGTCTCCAGTAAAAATATGTAACAAGTCCTTAAAATAGACAACGATTCATTTCTTACGTATCATTTCTACTCGACAAAGTGCGAGTGTAATTTTGATTCCGGCACACACACACCGTTACAACTGATGGCTTCCACGTTTATCCACCACTTATTCAAAATTTCTCCCCCCCCCCTCCATTCAGACCCCCCAAGTAAGCTCCGAAATTCACTAAAACGACAAAGTTGCGAAGAACCTAAGAACATCGCGTCAGGTTTCTTGTACAAAAAGTGTTAAAATGTGTGAGTGACGGTTTGGGGGGGGGGGGTGCGCTGAAGGATGTGAGCGAGCGAGATTCAGTTTCAGTTTGAGGGGACGAAGTCCTCAGTGATTTAATCTACTGTCCCAAATTTGCGTCTGTATGGCATGTTTATAATAGGTTGAAATGCAATTTTATTTTCACCTTTACTGGGGGAAGAGGGGTAGTTACAAAGGTTCCATTTTTATGTAAATTACCTCTGCCCCTCCCTCTCTCTCTCTCTCTCTTGGAAGGCAGAATACGTAATGTTTAATTATCCTGCACCATTACAATGCATTCATAAGGCTATTTTATCCCGCTGCCCAGTTAAAATGGGGCACGCGGTGGCGCAGTTAGTTAAGGCACTGCGCTACAAGCCGGAAGGTCGCGAGTTTGATTCCCGATGGTATCATTGGAATTTTTCATTGACATAATCCTTCCGGCCACACTGTAGCCCTGGGGTCGACTCACCCTCTAAGAGAAACAAGTACCAGAAATATTTCCTGAGGAGTAAAGGCGGCCGGTGCTTACGACTAACAACCTTGCCACCTTCATGTGCCGAGTGTATTGAAATCTGGGAACCTCAAACTCCTGGAACCCTCAGGGGCTGTCCAGGCCTCTAATGGGGTTGCTTTACCTTTTTCGCAGTTAAAATGAATTCGTGGTGAATCTAAACACAGGATATCTTCGGAAACGTTCGAATTTTATTGTGTACGAAAAGAAATTCCTCTCAAATTTACAGTTTTTCAGACGTACTTAAAATAAGATTATTCTGGGATTTACCCCGTGCAGAAAGATTCTTTTTTTACTACTTTTCGGAGGAACTTTCTGCCTCCCTCTGAAACATCAATCAGATTCAAATTCAGTTACCTGAAGACAGAGGCAGCAAATATTTTCGAAACGTTGTAACAAATATACCATATTATAAGACGGAAAAACGCAGGAAAGCGCCATTTAAGGTTAAATAATTTCGTAATGCTAACAATTTGATGACGGACAACGTAACTTTTCGGATGTCTACCTGCTGTGGAGATATTTTAGTCGGGTTCGAAACCTGGACTCAGAAGAAGCGTTCATTGCCGCTGTCCGTCGTTCACCCATTGTGCAGGTGCATGGCCAGGCAGTATGCTGGCACTCGGCAAGGTAGGGGTGCGTTATTGATTTTAACGTAGACCCCCATCAAGAATATCACCTAAAATTAGACTATATTTGAAATCAATCGTATAGACAGTCTTATGTCGAACAGCGTTTTTGTTCAGTGCCAGTGTGCCGCTATACTTTGACTCTTGGTAGAGTCAATCCATTGGTCGGCGCATTTGCTAATTTACGAGACGCGTCTATTAGCTTCGTAACATCTGTCTGTTCATCTGCTTGTTTGTCCATTAATCAGTCGGTCGGTCGATCCGCCCTTTCGTCCGATCGCATGGAACAATTCGGCTTCCGCTAGACGCATCTTGAAGAATATTTTTTATTGTGCGGTTTTAGTAAACCCTGCTGAGAAAATTCAATTTTGGTTAAAAATTAGACAAAAATAACTGGCACTTTGCATTAATACCTGCCTAAGTTTGTGACTACTGCAGTTGCTAACTTTGCCGTGTTTACCGTCGACAGTACTAATGGATAAAATACGTACACGCACTCCCGGAGTTACACAATTCCAAGTTACGCAACTTTACACTTACGCAATTTTAAAATGGTAAAAAATGACGTAACACTTTTTCAGCACACCCTTAATATTTTCTCCCCGGAAATGAAAGCACAATGATATGGAGGTGGTGGAAGAGTATTGTTGTGCGATAACACAGGTGGCGGGGCAGTCGTGCTGCTGCCAGTCACCCTCCAGTGTACTGGATCTTGGAATTTAACCGAACCCCCTTTGATATACAAATATATTTTACCACCCGTGTAACTAATTCTGGCTGGAGAAAAATTCAACATGCGCCGCAACTTCCCGGAACGTAACTTTTGCGCAGGTTTTGGAGTGTCTGTAGTCATCAGTAGTGATCTGCAGTAATTCGTCTTTTTCCTTCCTGCAGTTTACGTGATGGGTAATAGAGGAAAATCAAACTTGTCATCATAATGCATGCAGTCATTCATTCACTTAGTAGTCTTACGAGAGTTCCAAAGCCTCTTCCAAAGTAAGCTCTCCACACAGTGCGATCTGGAGCTTCCTCCTTCAAATGAGAGTACCCTCTCCTTTCCTTAAGGTCATCCAGTATCTTCCTACGTCTTCTTCCTCGTCTTCCTGTCACTTCTATCCCCCTTTATTTTTTCCTTCAATAACCCGTCGTATAAGGCAGTTTTTACGCAAAATGTGACCACTCCAGTTAGCCTTCCGTTTATTTATTTCATATAGGATGTTCCTCTGCTCCTTGACTCTAAGTAATACTTCTTCATTTCTCACATGATTGGTTCATCTGATCTTTCCCATCCTTCTCCAGCACAACATTTCAAAAGTTGTCAGGTATTTCTGATCTACTACCCGAAGCGTCCCAGTTTCAGCACCATAAAATGCTATGCTCCAAACGTAGCATAGTGCTAGTAAAAAGAACCCTCTTCTTGTTGAATGCAGCTGTAGCCATAGCAATCCTACATTAATTACACAAGTACATCCTCCATCACATGTTAAAATGCTACCAAAATATTGAAAAGATCCCACATTCTCTAGTTGTTTTTCGTCTACCATAATTTTTACTGGGAATGGTTGTCTTGAAATTCTCATCACTTTTGTTTTTTCCACATTCACATCCATTCCTTAGCGTCCTCCAATTTCAGTTAGTTTATCAATCATGTCCTGCAGCACCTTTTCTTCCTTAGCCAGTAACGCAAGGTCATCTGCATATTTCACATTGTGAATGCTATTTTAAAGTCTCCAAACCCTTCCAGAGCTTCCTTGGTAAGGCATTCGCTGTACAATTTGAACAGAATTGGTGACAAAGAGCATCCTTGTCTTACTCCTCTTCCAATCTTCTCACTTCTTGTCTGCCCTCGGTTCAGTCCTACTTTAACACTCTGAGGAATGTAAAAGTTGCTAATCAATCTTCTTTCACGCTAGTCAATGCCAGTTCCCTTTAGGATCTGTATTAATTTGGTCCTGTTGCCTCGGTCAAACGCCTTCTGTCAGTCTACGAAGCAAACACACACTTTCTCATCTATCTCCAAGGTTCGTTCTGATATTATTCTGAGCATCCCATTTGCATTCCTAGTTCCTTCTCCTCTTCTAAATTCAAATTGATCTTCTCCGAGTACATCCTCAATTTTCTTTTCAATCCTGCTTCTAAGTATCTTTGCTACTCTCTTTGCTGTATGTGCGATAAGGCTGATTGTGCGATGGTCGCTGCATTTCTTAGCGTGTGGCTTCTTCTTTAAGGCAATCATTGTAACTTCCGTGAAGTTCTTGGGCCACTCTCCAGTTTCGTAACTGTTGTTGATCAATTTCTTCATTATTTTTAAACCACCTTCTCCCAATAATTTGAGCACTTCTCCAGATATATCATCATCTCCTGTAGCCTTCTTATTCCTGATTTCCTTGATGGCTTTTTCTACTTCACTTTGCAAAATATATGGGCTTTTCTCCTCTGTATCTACTTTCTCTTCAGGTTCGACTTCTAGGATTTCCTGACGGTTAGGTCGATCATATAGTTCTGTAATATAATTCTCCCAAGTTTTCAGCACTTGACTTTGCTCTACTATTCTATTTCCTTGGGAGTCTTCGATGTCAATATTTTGAATTCCTTGGGTCTAGACTGGAAGAAGACCCATAAAGCATTATATATATATATATACCACACACTGTATGTATAGTTTACGTTTAGGAATATTGAATTTGGACCTACCTACACACTTTACGCAAGCACCTGCAAACAGGATACGGAATATTACTTCTTATTCCGCTATTACACAGTATTTCGACGGGGTGAATATTTGAATTGGTGTGTGAGCGATATATCTAATACAAAGCCATTTTATAGGTTCTTCATAGCAGTGCAGTAGCAGATGCCAATAACATAACATGTGAACAATCGTGAGCCAACACGAAGCATGTGTTCCTGCTGTATTAAATCTAAGCAGATCCTGGGTGCAAAGATATGAATGAACCTTAAAATGTTACTTCATACATATATTTACAATTTTGTTATTTCATTGTTGGGCAAAACTGGAAAAGTGTACGTCGATTTGGAGTAGGCGTATTTTAAAAAACTGGTAGTGTCGTCTTTGTATATCTCATTTCCTTCAAAGTCCGAAAGATGCTATGTTTTGGCGACGCAAAACCGCCATCATAAATGTGTTCCTAGCAAGTCTCGACACAAAACCGCCTTCAGCAATGTGTTCCTAGCAAGTCTCGACACAAAACCGCCTTCAGCAATGCGTTCCCCAACTCGTCTTGATACTCACTTCCAGAGGTGCGTCTGAAAGTAATACTTCTCTGTAGGCAGTAATTTTGTGTTGCTCGTGAGAGCGAATTGTGTGACCTCACAAGTGAGTTCACACAATTAGGCTTATTTTAAATATGTTCTTCAAACACTGTAATTAGGAAACATCACAGAATTTCATGGTTTATAATTTTTCTTCAAACTTTGATAGTGAAAACAACGACCATCTTCAAGTTAAGTAATGGTTCCTCGTGGTTGTTCGCAGTTTGTTAGAGTAACCTATGATTCGTTTTTAATGTATTCAGTTATTTCTCTTGGACCCAGATGTAGTGTTCAAACGAAGAAGAATTGGATGGGCCGGTTACGTAGCATGAATGGGGTGAAATGTGCATGCAGGGTTTTCATGGGAAAACCTGGTGGAAAGAGATTTCTTGGAAGAAGCCGGCACAGATGGCACGATAACACTAAAATGGATCTTCAACAAGTGGGACTGGGGGCATAGAATTGATTGACCTGGTTTAGGATAGGGTAAAGAGCTTCATGGTTTCATATAATGCGGGGAAATTCTTGACTGTCTGAGGACCTCTTAGCTTCTTGAGAAGGACTCTGCCGTATGGAGTTAGTTAGGCCCAAATATGTTAATCTTAGGGAGTGATACCGGCGGTTACTAATTAACCCGCACGCTTGTCCCTAAAAATAACGAGTGTTGCAATCTGTGTGTGTGCAACTGTAACTATCAGCCTATAAGCATTGTACTATGAAGACAGTGTCACGGTATCTCCAGCGTTACATTAGTGTAACCAGCAGATTGTCCTCGAAGATTTCGACCGGAATATTTGCTGTCCTGCCAATGGTATCTTTTGGCCTTCCTCAGTTCCTTCTAAGTAAATGGCAGAACAACCGAAATAAGTATAGATCGCCTCTTTCCAAATCCTTGCTTATGCATTTAGCGTAAGCAACATCTTTTCACTTAATTCAATGTAATTTTCCTTTTAGTCAGCCTAAGTTACCACTGATGCTGAAAATAACAGGCGTCGATTATATGATTTTTGGCAATTTCTGAACCCTGTGGACAGTCTGTTCAAAATGTTCGCTACATGAATGAAATTTTTCGGGACCTGCTGACGAAGTTCTCATGACGTTTGACATTGGCCAGTCTTAATAAGAGCGTTGAGTTATTTTATATATAAATGCAAATGTTAATGTTAAAGCCCGTTTTACTTAAAGATATTAAGCAGTTACTGGGCGAATGTTAAATGTTTATCGGAGTGAAAAGTTTGAAGGAAAAGTTACGTGAAGCAGATTTCTTGCACATTCTCTGGGTTGAGGCATGTCGTCGTCAGTCTTTGTTTCTGAGAATTAAAGGAAAGAAGTATTGCGTACGTGTTTGCAGGTTCGCTGTGAATTCAGCAATGCACAGTGATCCTCAGAACTACAAAGGTCTCTTTGTTGATAGTAATATAACAGTGCTCATTTCGGTCCGAACGTACACTGTATTAATTTACATTTTATTCTAAATAATTCCAATTTAATAGCAGTACAAGTTGTGTTATTCTATAGCTCTACTAATGTGCTGTTAATTGGGTTAGAATATACGTTAATAGGTACACTGTAAGTAAGATAAAGCCTGTACAAGCCTGGACAGGTCCTGAGGGTTTCAGCATGTTGAGGCTCCCACATTTCAAGACAGTCGACACATGAAGGTGGTAGGTTTTTTCAGCCCTACGCAACGGCAATCTTTACAGTCCGGGAAATATTCCTGATATTAATTTCTGTCAGAGGCTGAGTCAACCCTAGGGCCTTAGTGCGGCCGGAAGGATTATGTCAATGAAAAATTCTGAATAATTTAATATTTAAAATGTGATCGGACTTAACACATAACCTTAATTTTTAATTCAAGTAATCTAGGATGCGTTGACGAATGCCCCTGAGGTGTACGTTTCGAAGGTGCATCGGTCGTTATTTACCCAGTGATATTGCCCCCCCCCCCATGCCACAAGAAATAAGTCCTTAATAGTACCGCTGAGAGAACCTGAAATCTCGTAACTAACACTTCATTGAAATTTAAACCTTTTTCTTTCCAGACACAAGAAAGAGAGCAAACCAAAATTACTATCGCTATTCGTACTCAACAGTTTCTATTTTGACTTCTCAGGCTTCCATTACAGTACACAAAATAGCAATAACTTGACAGGTGCGAATGTCGTCACTGACATTGGATTTCGACCCTCAAAAGAAGAAAGTGCCGGGCATCCTGACTTTTTATTATTATTATCTGCAATTAAAAGACCCTTTGATAGAAAAACCAAAGAAGAAGTAAGTGTCAAACGTTCCAGTCAACCATCCATTATATTACATTCGGCGTTTCTTCTCTTATCATCTCCTTTGACTGAGTTTCTTCGTAGCTTCTCTTATCATCTCCTTTGACTGAGTTTCTTCGTAGCTTCTCTTATCATCTCCTTTGACTGAGTTTCTTCGTAGCTTCTCTTA
>Ga0131853_10012510_pt1 | contig 15550 bp, 7 predicted proteins | sample TergutLab28metaG_FD_92764 | JGI IMG/M metagenome (GOLD analysis project Ga0131853, IMG submission 92764) | Labiotermes labralis P1 segment gut microbial communities from Petit-Saut dam, French Guiana - Lab288 P1 (version 2) (version 2) | ecosystem: Host-associated > Arthropoda: Insects >...
GGGGAAAGGGGGCGCGGGGGGGGGCTTGTAGCCCCCCACCCCCCTCGGGCCCGGGGGCATGAAAAAGAAGGGCAAAAAACCTCCCCCCCCCCCCCCCTGGGCGATACCGAGCCTGTAACGGGATCATTTCATTTTACTTTATATATATGAAGCAAAACATTACATATTTTTATATTATGACGGCCTTTCACTATGTCATTACGTGGCCAAGGATAGCATTGACATCTGTGGGATGTCAGGCAATGCCATATTTTCACACATTACCTCATAATGGTGAATTTAAAAAAATTATATTGAATATAAAATTCGTGATTTGGATTTCACTAAAAACCTTTGTCAGAAGCATTTATTGCCAGACGGATTGATCGACACATTATCATAAATGAACATACGTCTTCGTGGTAAGTACCCGTTATTATAATCAGGTCTTCAATAAAATTGAATTTTCTCAACGGATTCTCAAGTATTCATTTTCAAAATATCTTCCCATTGAGAGCCGGGTTGTTCCATGCTGACGAACGGACCGACGGGCAAACAAACAGGACGACCTAGATAGTCACTTTTGAATACAGGCGTAGGCGTCTAAGAGTCAATACACAATGTAATACACACGCATAACGCCACAATTCCCAATACACTATATTTTCCATAGTTTGGTTCCTTGAAACCTTCTGTCCTTCCAATGCATGTGATATTTCAAACAATCTTTTGCAGAATTGGGGAGATTATACAGATATGATTCAAGGAGTGGCACTTTACACCATGTACGCTAGTGACGTGCTTCTGATCTGCTGGTGTGGAACTCAGCTGACACAACACGTAAGACGAAATAGATTGTTGTAATTGTTGTTGACGATACTAGAATATTAATTTCATAATTTGCGTTGAGCCTAAATCAATTTAAATGTATAGCTAAATTTAAATACAGAGAATTTTTCTTCCCTACTAGATTTATGCTTTAAATATTCTTTGGCAAAAGAGAAATCGTGTTTTAAGTATCTTAAGATTTATAAGGTGTTAATCGCCTAAATCAATATAATTAATTTCACGATTTATGTCTAATCACGCAATTATTTTGAATAGGATTTTAAATTTCTTGTTTACAAACAAAAATTTCTTTTCAAGCGATTTATCATGTCCAACTCTTTAGGTGTGAGACTGCAGCAGCACAGTGGTTAAAGCGCTGCGCTACAAATATGAAGGCCGCTGGATCGATTCCAGATGGCGTCACTGGAATTTTTCATTGACATAATCCTGCCGTTCGCCCTGGATTCCACTCAGCCTCTAACAGAAATGAGTACTAGGAGTATTTCCTGGGGGTAAAAAGGGATGGTTCCTAAGGCTAACAACCTTACCACCATTCTGGGCCTTTGTCACGTAATCTGAGAACCTTAGTTTCTTGGAACCCTCTGGGCACCTCGGACCTGTCATGGGACTGATTTACCTTTTTTACTCTTTACGCGTGTGAGGTATGATTATTAATTTTGTTTTCCATTGTAATAAAGAATTGCACATTTAATTTTGATTTGAATGCTTTAGAACTCTTTGGTTAGAAACTGGAATCAACTTTCTAAATTGTTTCTCACTATTTTAATATCTTCCGTGCTTAAATCAAGTCGATAATACACAAAGAACCAAAACATAAACATCACTATTTACGAAGTAATTTAATCACATATTTCTCACTTACACGCTACATTAAACTCAACACATTGACGCATCAAACTTCACTCAACACAGATTAAACTATTTTAACTCCCAAAATTATAAACATTAGTTATTTATAACATACAATTACATTTATTACATAATTTTAAACTAAATTATAACATTTTTAATTTTTATGGAGTGACGACACAACTAACCACATTGTCCCTTTGTATGCTCTTAATTATGTGCCTCTGAATATGGTCTCAATACCGGTCGAAACATTTTGGTAACAAAAGTGGGACTATAATCGCTCTTAAATATTGAAATGGATTTTTCTCTTATTTATACATTTCAAAACATAGATTTCATTAATTAAGGCATTATAAACTAATTTCCTTTCTGAAATTACAATTACGATGCTTAGGATATATCTTAAGACGCTTTTATCTCGTACGAGTATATTAGAATTTGTAAAAATATAGGGTTTCATAATTAAAGTTTTATTCCCGTTTAACCTAAACTAGAGGAGTGAAAGGAAAGTCACACAGAGAGGCTCGATCGAAGTCATCAGGGAAATGTCTGAGACAGCTGGAAGACAAATTCCTAAGTCAATATCATCCACAGAAACAGCATAGACTTCTTGTTTGTCAGCACATACACAAAAGAGACGCTAAAAGGAACGCTGGTTCCTGAATGTCGGACGAGTGACGAGCCTCTGTATGCACTCCGCTCTGTTTATGAATATCTTAATCCTAAAGCGATTTAAATAACGGCAGGTGATCTTCAAAATCAGGGGTGTAGAAGACACTTTATTATTATTATTTACTGTAATATCGTACACTTAGTAATCGGAACACTGACCACAATTTGCCTATCTCCTCTTATCATTACAGCAATATTTGCATTTCCACTTTTCAGAACCATACTTAGTACATTACTGTAAGTAGATCAGAATGTACTGTCAAAATTCCATATCAGCAGTCTCTGTAGCGATCTGAATAAGTGTTGCTGTAAGTAGGAAACAGAACAGCGAATGTAGCAGAATTGTAACTTGAACCCCCTGGAAATGGTATCAAATTGTACGGTGTTAGAACAGTTAAACAACTGTGCCTAGTGGGGTTTGTAAGTAAATATTAACTTTCTTCAACAATTTATCACAACATATGCAGCGTCATACAGCAACTTCGAAATAGGAAGGTTAATGAAAAACGCCTTTAAACGTCTGTAAGTTGTTGTAATTTGAAAAGACCAATTTTTAGTAAGCGAAACACCTGAATATATATACGTGTGATGTTATTACGTTATTTTACAGTTGTTTGCCCAGTTCACACATCAATACATTCTTTTCTAGGCAATGTCACGAAATATGTTCTGTCTTTAGAGTAGATTGCTGTGTCCGAAGGTCTGGCCACTTACGTAACGTAGTGAAATGAGCAAATATGGAGGCAGGAAGTTACGCACAGCATGAAGTAGGTGACAAAAGATAGAAAAAGAAATTTCAATATGGCTTTAATGTACCAGGATGTACCAGACATCCGAGTCACAGTAGCGAAAAATATGGAAAACCAAATTCTTGAGATCCTATAAAATGACTTTTAGTCACGAAAATACTGCCTTGGGGATATTTTTTAGATCGTCACTCTCTTGAAACAGCATGCCAGAATGCTGGTAAATTGAATGTAGAGCAGCACATTTCAGAGGGACTTAGTACATTAAGTGTGAATTGTTACAGGCGAAGAGTGTGAGAGACGCGGCAGTCGGGTGCGACTGGGTGGGAACTGCTATCCCATTTCAGCGATGTCTGATGTTCATCATTGCTACAGCTAACAAGGAATCCCAACTGACGGCGGGAAAGTTTGTTCCGGTATCAAATGTGACCACACTGAATGTATGTACCTAACAATATAATCAGGAAAGAAAATAAGTTATGATGAACTGCATGACATAATTTTATATGTGCCAGAAATTACATTACTTCAACGATACATTAAAACAGCAGACATCAGACACTGTGAGGCACTTAACTGCGAACAGGATGTTAACTTCGCATCTCTCGCATCGGACAGGATACCACGATTCAGATGTTATTTAACTTAGTAACAGACACCAAGAACAATGCAAACAATCTGCCATCACCTTTTCTGTGTAATTAAACTCCCTATGCACCACACGGCAGTTCAACTGCTGAAAGCCCAGTTTATGTTCAGGTAAATTTCCGAATGTCAGCAGAGAGGGAGGGAGAAAGAAAACGCCTGGTGACTTCATCGTCACCGAATTAAAAACTATTATCAATACTAAATGTAGTGAGATTAGATAGATTTCATTCATTGTTAGCCAAAATTTAACCTCATACTTCCTACCAATGGATCGTTCACTATCGTACTCTACTGTCAGGCAGCTCACTCAAGCGATCTTTTTACTTAGTCAGTCACTTCTTGCTAATTTGCCTTTACAGGTTCTTCTAAAAATGGCTTGCAGCATACTTAGAGCCAACTGGATAATTAATTACATCGAATTTTCCCGTGTCAAACAGTTGTTACTAAAACAATCAAACTTTACACCAATGTAGCCCTCCCCACACGAGGAAGGCTCTTCATAACTCGCTCCAAAACTTTAAGGTTTTAAAGCCAGCTGACATTCCAGTTTCACAACACAGTTCATCCGTATAAGAATGTTTCTGTAAAAGCTTGAAATACTAACATGCTGGTTGTGTCAAAACTACAGCATACCAGAATTATTCCACCTGTTTTCACTATCATGTTTTAGATTTACATGCGATGATTTACTAAAAAATATGTAACTCAATAAAAACTCGTATTTCGAAAACAACAACTTCAAAGAATTTTACATGTTTTGAAATATACCAAGCGTCGAGTTGACTTGAATTATGTTAGGTGAAATTTGAGGACACAAACGACTTATTTTGTTCGTCCGTTATTTCACTGCGAATCCAGCAGTTCGAAAGTTGTTGTTGGAGTGGCAGTTTGGGGATTTGGCTACGTGAATTCTCTCCAAGGCTACAGAAGAATGTGTGCATTTAGCGTTCAGCCTTGAACGTTGCTTGTACGTAGTAAAGCATCATCACATATTTCATTAATCAAAATGAAGCAATATAGACTCTAACAATTCAATAACGACATTATACAGTTTAGCAGAATTACTCCATTTATTAACACGATTTATAGGCCACACATTTCACCAAATTACAAGCGATCCTACGAGTGTAAGTAATTAAAATGGAATATAGAACATGTATAAAAATAAAATTACCAATTAAATTCAACATTGAAATGAACTTCAAATGAATGGCGAGTAATAATTCAAAGTGGGGTGTTTTAATGTAGCCTTGTGTCTCTATGGTAAATTGGTGGTTAAAATGTGATGATATGAAAATTTACATACATTTAGATGCAACGTATTCATTAAATTTTATTTGGAAGATTATGATCCCTAAGGTTATATTAGTTATTAGAGCGACGTTTTTGCGCAAGCGGCTTTGAAGATTATTATACTGATTCTCGTTATTAAAACTGTAGTAAAAATAATATTGATGTTTGCAGGAATATATATCGGTAGAGAAATAGCATTTTGAATAAACGTAGCCTTGTTAAACCATAAGACTTAGTTGCTCATGTTTGTCAACTTCACGCACAGTATCTTCAGTTTCATTTTCACTGTTACAATCTTTCCAAATGGAACGGTCTTATAAATTTTTGGCTTTTGATGATCCCTTTGGATGATCGATAGAAGTGAAAAGTGCAAAGAGTGTATTCCCAAAAAATTATCATACTAAATTAAGGTTGAAAAAATGATGACTGCGACCAACTCTGTTTCAAATTCAATAAATAATCGAAAGTGAAATACTGTCATTTCATTGCATGTTTCTCCGTAGTGACCAAGGGGTGCTTCTGTTAGATTTCAGGAACTTTTTTTCTCTTCTGTATGAAAATAAAACTACTCTGCTTTTAAATGCAACAACGAAAACACACAGTTCGTGACAGATGTAAAGAAATATCGAGTGTGCTTTGAATTATAAAATCTGAACACCAAGAATACAGAAGAGCTAGTTAAAAGATACTACAGAAAATTGTGCAGGAGAAGAAATTTCCTGAACTCACCGCAGACGAAACAAAAGTTGAAAATAAAAACAATACTACAAAATCTGCAAAGATAATAAAATCAAAAAGAAATGGTACAAGTTCATACGACATTTATATCGTGCATTTATTTTGGTTGAAAAAAAGCACTTGCATTCCTACGTGGGGATTTTATTATACGTACTTACTTACTTACTTACTTACTTACTTACTTACTCACTCCATGGTGCAGAGTCCTTCTTGAGAAGCTAACTGGTTTGCAGCTAGTCAAGAAATTCCCCGCATTTCACGTAACCCGAAGGTTCATTACGGCACTCACAAGCGTCTGCCACATGACTCTATCCTGGCCCAGCCCAGTCCAGTCCATATACCCACATCCCACCTTCTAGAGTTCCATCCAAATATTATACACCCATCCATGCCTAGGTCTCCCCAGTGGTCTCCTTCCCTCCAGTTTCACCAGCAAGACCCTATACACCACTGTATCCTCACCCATACGCGTCATATGCCCAGCCCAACTCATTCTTCTCGATTTTATCACCCGCACAACATTGTGTGAGGAGTACAAATCATTTAGCTCCTCGTTATGCAATCTCTTCCATTCCCCCGTTTCCTCGTCACCCCTAGGTCCAAACATTCTCCTCAACACCATGTACTCAAACACCCTCAGCTTCCTTTCCTCCCGCAATGTCAACGACCAAGCTTCACACCCATACAAAGCAACAGGCAAAATTAGAGTTCTATATATCTTGATCTTTAACGTTTTGGGTAGCAACCTGGAAGACAAAAGGACCTTCAAATTCAACTAGTGAAAACAAATATAATTTTTCAATAAATGAACACGTGCCTATTGTGTATGTGTGAGTTTGCAAAAGGACTTGTAATTCGGAGTGTAAGCGTTACGCAATTGACAACTGTTTTTGAATAATTCTTTGTTTTATGATCAGAAGACAATTTCCTTTAAAATAAATACACGTATATTTCCACTGTAACTACAGTATATATTACAATCATTGTCACTGCCATTTGACCACTTCCGAATTGGCACTTTTAAAGCACCACAGCGTCAGTTATTCTTCCGTTTATTGCAAAACCAATGTACGGAAATTTAACCCTTATCCACAGTAGCTAATAAATTTTATACTGCAACACTTCGGACGGTATTAAAATTCACAACCACTTTTTCAAGCCTCCGAACCCTCATTAATTTTTTACACTACTCCAAAAAGACAAGAGTCTCCAAAACTAACACAATATTTGAATATGGTTTACTAATTATCATTATTATTATTCCTGATTATATAATTAATGAATGCTGCAAATAAACCACGCAAAATAATAAATTTTTAAACTAATTTTATCGATGTAAGAAAGTTCTTAGATTTCTGCAGACTGAACAAATATACCTTTCAGTTTTGCAGACTAATCTATTAAAAAAATATTTCTGCATAGCGAAGCTGAAAGTTAAAGTCATGGTCGCCAAGATAATGCTAATATAACGGATTTAAAAAATTGAAAATTTATATTAATTATCAGAAAGGAAGATTAAATTTGAGCGGTGGGCTAGAGCCACCATAGCGAATATGACAAAGTCCGAAGAAGGAAGTATCAGAAGGGTAGATAAAGGACTATATGAATTTTGAGTAGAAACGGTCTTCTGATTGTAGAATTTAACATGTTAGTAGCGACAGTAATAAGTTAATGACGTTATCCGAAGGCTGAAAAGCACCAGAAATAAATTTTATAACCTTTTGCAATTACAAGTATATCGTACCAAAGTTTTCTAATTTGTCAAAAACGTTTAAGCAAGTTACTGTTGAAGAAACCCTATGTTAGTTGTCAGAAAGAAGTTGTACCAGCCCTGTGAAAAGTCAAAACCGCTGCAGAATGAAAACGGAACAACAGGGATTCCGAAAGAGTTTCATTACAGAAACGAACTGATATTAATTCACAAGTCAAGGCTGTTTTGACTTAGGGAGTAATAGTTGTTTGGAGCAATCACAAAATAACATTCTTTTAAATTCAGATACAGTGCACTTCAGTTCGGTTGGGACATTCTTGTTTGGGACAAAATAATATGCAATTCTCCAAAGCCAAGATTTAAATTTTTAAAAACGAATTTAAGAAAAGCAAAATAAAAAAAATTCCCACAGAACTAATGGTAAAAGTTACAGCTTTATTTTTCTAATAATGTCGAAGTCTTCCAAGTCGAGATATATAGCCTCTTAAGATATTTGGCAGAAATATTAAAACGATGTTCTTGGGACATGGCATAAAACTTCAGAGTTTAAAAAATAATCATGGCAACTACACAAATATGAGTGATCTCTAAATTCAACGACAGGAGAAGACACTTCTTATTTGTGTATTCTGTTTTCTTATACAGTATTCTAATTAGTTAATAACACTTAAATATTTTCGTCGGATATTCTTGTATGTTTGCAGAATATGTACCTTAAATATCGCATCCGAACAAAAAGTGTCTAATCGCTTAATGTTTGGGTTCAAAGAACCCTGGTGTCACCCAACAACGTCTATTGCTTATTTTGCTGCTTAATCATAAATCTGTTTAACTTCATTGATTATACAATCACAAGCAACAAAAATGCGAAAAGCAAGAGTTCCTCTGGAGCATTTTCCAAATTAATTATCGTGTTCAAAATTTATAAACATTATAAACGGAATTTCTTTCACTCATCTAATTCATTCTGGATGATTCAACCGTAACGATGATTCAGAATGACAAATCAAATTACACTTAATTTTTTTACATAATTTATTGTTATAGGTAGCACATTCATAAAAGTAAAAGAATTCGATCCTTTTCATAAGGTGTATTTTTTTCCTCACATTTACAAAATCCATAACTTCTTCAACTCAAAAAAACAGATAAAGGAACCCTTGAACAGACCTAGATGATCCCCTAGAAATACAGGGGTTTGGGCCTCCTAGGATTTCTAGAAAATTGACACATGAATGTGTTAAAGTTTTAAGCCCTAAACACCGGTTGCCTGCACGTCACAGGAGCTAATCCTGGTACTTATTCCTGTTACAGGCTGAGTCATTTGCAGGGCGATATTGCGGCTAGAGGAATAGGTCAATCAACTGACGTGCATGGCTAACGCGTACCTTTCATATGGTGTCATAATAATAAACATCATCTTCATAATCGACGTTAAAGTTCATGGTATAATATGGGATACGGACGATGATGGGTATTGTAGTAACAGATGTACACAGTATTAGCTTTGAGCTTGATGGTGTTGGGTGTTCAAGGTCATAAGCCTTCTGCCATTCTCCCGAAAAAGAATCCTTGTGTCTTACAAAGAAAACTGGGTTAGCCCCACGGCTCAATCATACAGTTACGGAGAATAGATTACTTTTTCCCCTAATGGTATTCATATTCCAGACAATTGAATCTGTAGAATCGCTAGGTAGAATAAAATACGAATTCGGTATTCGTGGATCGAAAGAAACGGCCTGAATAAAGGGCACTACACGATCATCAGCGTGCAAAGAATGTACGAAAAACAATTTAAGTAAACAGGCCACTATAGAAATTATAATTCTGTTTAGGAAATTTTGATACGTAGAACGGAAATACAGACCACAAATAGCACGACGTCAGTACGCGATTGATTAACAGTCGTTTCTTTCTCATCTACTGCATACAACACTAAATAACGGCAAAAAAAAATGAAACGGGGTCAAGGAAATTAAAACATGTATGAAAGGACTGAATGATAATTTAACTTCAAATTAATATAATTTGTATGAAGTGCAGTCAGATTTATTTTATTCATCACTCCCACATCCAAAATTTTGAATATAACACACTGAAGTTAGTCACGATTTCCCTCTCCGAAAGCTAATTTTTTTTCGAAAAGTGAAACGCCAATTACTTGCAGACAAATATTGTACAAAGTATTGATATAACTAATGTTTTCAAATAAACCGCCAAATACCAATGTAACGTCACAAGCATTTCCCCTTTATCCGAATTACCAAGCCTGCCATTCCAAACCATCATTCCTGTTCCCCGGAAAATTTCTACCCCGAAAATCGCACCACGCCATATATACCAGGATATCAAAGTTACGATTTGTCGCTCGTACTCAATCTGGGTTGCGAAAATCTGTTTTGTGTGTCATATCTTGGAGAGTAATAAGGTTTGCACATACCGTATTCAATATTTTCGACATAGTTCCCGTCCCTTCGGGGCTATCGCCAGGGAATTTACCTTGCATTTGCCCACAACCATTGACATTCCTTGAAAGGGCCACTGTACTCGACAACCTGAAACCCAGTACGGTTATTTCCCGATAATTTGAGCTGTCCAGGGTTATGCCGCCTTGGCATACGCATATCAGTGGATTCAAAATCGAAGGGAATGATATATTGCTCATTGGACGGATTTGTGTAATGGAACATCGCGTGGGAAAGGGTCCTACAAAGTAGCTATTAATTTGAGGCGAGAAGAAAGTCTTGTACCACGTCGTTTGTATGGATGTGATGAACTTCATGCTATAGCCATAAATTTTCATCATTCGAAGTAGATAAGTATGAAAAATCATGCCAAAATCCTCTCTGAAGTTCAAGGAAAGAGTGCATAGTGGGCCGTGTTCAACTCTACATACGCTATAGCTTCCCGTACCGCAGTCAGTGCGTCGAATGTCGTGGTGCCTGGCACTCCAAAGTAATGTATCGGGCGTAGCATGTCAAAGAGTGTAGATCGTAGTCGGTTCGTTCTAATACAGGCTAGAATTCTGTAATCTGTGTTCGGCCAAGTAATTGGTTCATAGTCCGTTGGTGTGGTGGGAAAGTCGGTCTTATATATACACACTACGATACCGTGCTTCTGTTGTTCCATGATCCGACCATCCAAGAACATCCGGTAGAATATGACCAGCATGTCACTCTTCATGCTGTCCCAGTTAACTTTAAAAAAATGCAAGCAGATGCCGTCCCTTCCCTCAGCTGTGTTACAAGCTCTTTGCTCAACCCTGCCTTTAGTTCCTCTTCAGATATGGGAGAGTCTAAGAAGTCGTTCCATCCAAGCGGTAAGTTTCTATGCACATCTTTCTCCTTTCAATTAACACACGCATGTTCCGCCTCAATAGGAATGATATTTGCTTTGCAGAAACTCAACAAAATTGTGCAGAATACTCCTAAAGATAGTCTGTTTTACACCGTCCTTTATATTGCGCTGGTAATCATCCGCTACACACGCCCTTTCCGCATATGTAAGGAATGGAAAAGGGAAGGTTTTTCACCCTGAAAAGTGTAACTTCTTGTGTGTTCATGACAATGTACTGAATCCGCGTGCTACGTAGTCAGACAATCTTAAATTTAAATAGTTTTAGTGTGGGTGTTTCCTCCCTAGGTTGTCTACGGCTCTTCAAAATTTCGTATAAATTCCCGAGGTCTCGCAGTCACTTTTTGGGTGAAAGGAAAGAGATTTCCCGTTTGACACATTTCTCCCACCACGTAACCACTACCAGTAATTTCCTTCCTGCAGTCTACACAATTTGGGACATAGTTACAACTGACAGCGTGAAATGCAGACGGTAATGACATCAACAACACACACAGAATTTAAGTAGGTCTTCTGTACAGCATATGTTTATTTGTATATAAAGAATATCGACTTAATAAGCCAAGGAATTAACATTCTAACCACATTTATTATCAAGTGTAACTGAAAACAAATACCCAGATTCACAACATTCAATTTGTAATTACGAGGGGACACCACACACAAACACAGGTTCGATATGACAGCATGTTAAAGACAGATTCCCTTATACGGTTAGATCAGTGTGCTAAGTGTAGTTTTCGATGTTGCAAACGAATACTAAATTCACTAAATTCTTCTAAAAGCTTAAAACATATATTAACACCAGATTAGTACAACAATAACCAGATTTATTATTATTAATTATGTTTAACCTCTAGCGAAATATGTTTAAGAAAAGGAAACGGAACGCTAATAATATCAATTATAAATGTGGCATAAGTAATGCACATAATTACAGACAGTCTCCAGAGCAGTCACAAAGTCACTGACTCTTGCGATATCTTCAGTGAAAACGCTGGGTTTCATAAATTTAATTTAATGTCCACGGTCTTTTGATTTATTCCATCTAAAAAACGTGCCTTTCGCTAACGCAGTATTTGGCTGTTGCAGATAATGCAGGAGACGCTGTCCTTCTTCATGTTTCTGCTTCAAGTGAAAGACAAGAATGAAGAAACGAAACAGGTGCAATGACGAAGACAACAGAACTCCATTACGTAGCACACAGCGATGCGAGTGTTCTATCTGTCTTGTGTACAACAGAGCATCCGGTAGTGCAAGTTATATAGTACAATATGCACACACATGTTAACAGTGCAATATTACAGTCATACATTAAGTGCTAGCGGAATATCATATCAAAACTAAAAATGTCAGTGTCCTTAATGCCACTGTGTTCTGTCATTCCATAAAAATGCATTACTTTGGAATATTCAACAGATAAAAATATGTTTCTTGCCCATATCTTCTCTATAAAGTGGGGTAAACTCAGCCAAAACACAACTATAAATATATGCCTAAATGATGGTGTTTATTAGAAATAGGTTACAACATGTTTCGGCCAATAGCGGCCATCATCAAATTTTGGCAACTTCCTTGCTGTATGATTTATATATTATGCATATTATATATAACTTATGGCAAGAAAGTTGTCAAAACATAATGATGGCTACTATAGGCAGAAACATGTAGTTTTCTATTGCTAAAAAGCACTATCTCGAATTTTGTAGGCTAACTCTATAAACCAAATACAAGACGCTTAGTATAACAGCATAAATTTGTGAAATGGATGTGTTTAAGAAAGTGGCAGTAGGTGATGACTGCAGGTTTCATCAATTATTAATCCGTACCAAATCCTGAACCAAATGCAAGTGAAAATTTGCGGAGTAATAAGTATTCTGAAGAACATGAGAATAATACACGGTAAATTTCATATTACTTTCAATAAATACTCATTCCAAATATGTACCAAGGCTGCCGTTAAGTAGACTTCATAAGGCATTATTACCCATTCGATTTCCTAAATGTTTAAAAATACACTGAATATTTACATAAAAAATCAATAATTGTGCCCTGGTATTTACTTCCAGATGGGGAGCTGCAAGTGGATACACGTGCAATTCCATTTGCAACAAAACATGTGTCTGCACACAACAAATTTTACTCCTTTTGTAACTCTAACAAAAACGATAGTAATTCAACTCGCAACAAAATTGACAATATACATTTTAAGGTCATGGTTCCGTGCATCATAATTCAATATTAAATAAAAATCCAACCAGATGCAACAGTATGCAGTCTGATTGAGTGGTTTTGCAGTAAAATAAATCAGACTGCCTACTTTTTCATGCAGTTTGAATTTTATTTATTATTCACAATATAAACTAATAACATATAACAAACATTTTTCAAAGTCTGGTGCCAAAAAGTACATAAATATTGAATCACCAAATATTATAACACAACAAGCAAACTTATTAAAACAGCGCAAAAGCTTCCAAAAGAACCATCAGTTAAAACCAATTAAAAAAGCCCCGGTGTACTGATATTTAAAAACTCCCAGGACCTGATACCAACCACAAGAGCGGACACTAATTTTCTGCACCTCACATCTGTACAAAATAATATTGTTTGATGAATGCAAAAATTTTTATATGGATTAATTTCAATATTACACTAATAATATTCTACTATTAATGATATTTTTCATTATATTGCTGAAATAATAGCTACTTTAAAATACCTAATGCTAGAATGGAAGTAATAAATTGAGTTGTAGTTTATAATTTTAGACAATGTGAAAAATTTGCAATCACCTAAACGTAAATGAAATTCAATTAAGTGACTTTCAACATGGCTATCTCACATAGACTCTCTCTCTCTCTCTCTCTATATATATATATATATACATATATATGTACATATATATACATACTTACTTACTTACTTACCCCATGATGCAGAGTCCTTCTTGAGAAGCTAGCTGATTTGAAGCTAGTCAAAAAATTCATTACCGCACTCACAAGCGTTCGCCACCTATCCCTATCCTGGGAAAACCCAATCCAGTCCACAGACCCATATCCAACCTCCTGGAGGTCTATCCTAATATTATCCACCCATCGACGCCTAGGTCTCCCCAGTGGTCTCTTTCCCTCCGGTTTCCTCACTAAGACCCCAAAAGCCCCCCTCTCCTTCTCCATACGCGCCACATGCCCTGCCCATCTCATTCTTCTCGATTTTATCACCCGCACAATATTGGGTGAGGTGTACAGATCACTTAGCTCCTCGTTATACAGTCTCATCCATTCCCTCGTTACCTCGTTCCTCCTAGGTCAAAATATTCTCCTCAACACCATATTCTCAAACGCCTTCAGCTTCCTTTCCTCCCCCAATATCAGCGACCAAGCTTCACACCCATACAAAACAACCGGCAAGATTTTAGTTCTATATATCTTAATCTTTAATTTCCTGGACAGCAAACTGGAAGACAAAAGATTCTGCACCGAATGATAGTAAGCATTTCCTGATCTCAGTCTACACTTTATTTCTTCCCGAATAGAATTTTGAAATGTTAAAGTTGTTTCCAAATATTTAAACTCTTCCTCCCTCTCGAAGGTACTAATTTCAATCCTCACCTTGTGGTTTTGTTCTGCATTCTGATCTCGAAACATGACCATGCACTTAATTTTACCAGCACTTACTTCCAGTCCAATCTCCCTAGTAGCAGCTACTAAAGCTTCTGCGTTTTCCTTTAAAGTATCTATACCTCCTCCCAGTATATTAACATCATCGGCATAAACCAGAAGCTGATGTACACCATTTAGTTTCAAGCCATCCTGGTTTACGTGAACCCTCCTAATGGCGTACTCTAAAGCAAAGTTGAAAAGCAGTGGTGATAGAGCGTCTCTTTGTTTCAGACCGTTCCTAATAGGGAACCTGTCAGATACATTCTTGCCTACTCGGACTGTGCTATGTGTTTCAGTCAGACTCGTCTCTATTAACCTTACAAGTTTCTTAGGGTTACCAAGCGCAATGAGAATCTTATATAAGACCTCCCTCCTAAGTGAATCATAAGCTTTCTTGAAATCTACAAAAAGCTGATGAACTTCTTCATTGTACTCCCATTTTATCTCAAGTATTTGGCGAACGCAGAATATATGATCAATCGTCGACCTGTTGCGCCGAAAACCACATTGATGATCCCCGATAATTTCCTACGCATATGGAGTTAACCTTGAGAGCAAGATGTTAGATAAAATTTTGTAAGTGGTTGGCTAAAGTGAAGTGCCCCTATAATTATTACAATCTTTTTTATCCCCCTTCTTATGAATAGGTTCTATGATCGTCTCCTTCCACTCTTCAGGCAATTTCTCCTTCTTCCAAATAGAAGTGATAAGCTTATGAATCTCCCCGCAAATTTTCCACCCCCTACTTTAATCAGTTCTGCCGGTATTTCATCAAAACCTGACATTTGTGGCTTTTTTACTTGCCGGTAGCCAGCTCAACCTCAAAAGCACTTGGCTCAGGTACCAGTGGTTCTGCTACGTGTATTTCTGCCTACCCAACATCCTCAACACCATGCATATTGGGTAACTGGGAGAAATACTTCCTCCACCTAACCACAATACTGTGGGAGTCTGCAACCAGGTCACCTTTCTCATCCTTAACTATATTACATCTAGGCTGGTACCCCTTCTTAAAGTCATTGATGCCCCTATACATATCCCTA
>Ga0131853_10012511_pt1 | contig 15550 bp, 8 predicted proteins | sample TergutLab28metaG_FD_92764 | JGI IMG/M metagenome (GOLD analysis project Ga0131853, IMG submission 92764) | Labiotermes labralis P1 segment gut microbial communities from Petit-Saut dam, French Guiana - Lab288 P1 (version 2) (version 2) | ecosystem: Host-associated > Arthropoda: Insects >...
CCTCCTGATGATGAGCACATGTGCTCGAAACATGTAGAGGCATGGAATAAAACTTATTGTGAAACAAATTTTGTGCATCAAGTTGGTTAAATACTGAGATAAATATACTGAGATGCACGGTCAACATAACGTCAAAAAAATACATCATGAAGATCGTAAGTAAAGAAACTTGTGTTAGACATACTTCAAAAATAAAATATACAATAACAAATCCTCTGTTTGGTTAACGACTTTTCATCGATAGCATACTTTCCTAGCACCTACACAAATGAGAGAATGAAGGTGAAGAGGATTAGTGAGGCAGAATTTGTAATATGTTCAAATGTATTAGCCGTTCATTTGCATCAAATGACACAGACAAACCACAAAAAACACAGGATTGTTGACTAAACATCACAGAATTCTTCCGAATACAAATCATAAGACTCGCTGTAAAATAATAGATTTTAGTTTAACTTCTTTGTTCTTATCACTTCCCATGCCATCTTCGCCACTTAGACGTAAGCGAAGACAGTAATCTTCATTGGTTTGCTGTGGTTATCACGAAATACAGGGTATGTTAGTTTGTTTGTTTGTGTTGTTCCTCTGGTCTTTGCTGGCATTCGTTACTTCAGCCACATTATGTAACTCTTTGTTTCATGTAACATTTTTAGAAGGAAAATGAGATAGCCGATTTTTGGATGGGACTATAATATTATTGAGATGTTGTGTCTTAGTGTAATGAACATTTAATTTTTTAAATAAAAAATAAATTTTGAAGGTCATTCGAAATACTAATTTGTGTTCAGTCGGCATAGGAAATGATCTTTGTCATTATATATCTTGTCGTGTTACAAAATTTTCGACATATATTGTTCGTCAGCAGGTAACACGTGGTATACCGCAAGAACGACGTATTTCAAATGGAAAAGTGTTACAAAGCACAGGGGGTGTTACTAATTAAGAAAATATAATACTTTCAGTGAAATTAATCAAATCTGTTCCCGTGCTACTGCGGAAAGCTGTGCGCAACGAACATTTGACAGGAGGCTGCCGTGTCCTTGAACTTGTCTAGACATGACAGTAGAAAAAAAATTCCGATATCGGTTCACTAATTTAATTTCAAACGCCCGTTTTGAGACCGTTTTTGAGCCTGTGGTTTATATACTCTGTCAGTTAGCTGTAATTAGACGATAAATTTATGAATCAGTCCATAATCCGTTTCTGTAAAACAGAATACTATATTTTCATCATACATAAATAACATGTAAAGGTAAAGGTAAAATGATCCCGTTACGGGCCCGGTGTGGCCCAGAGGGTGGGTAGAGGTATAGCTCTACTCTTCCATGACCGCGGCACTAGAAGGGGGTAAGTGTTCAGCAGCACGCCCCGGCCGCACTTTACCCCCAGAAAGACCCGTTACCCATTGTACAGGAGACTGGGTAGACCCCGGGTCGGTCTGGACGGGCGGAAAATCTCGTCCCCACCGGGATTCGATCCCGGACCGTCCAGCCCGTAGCTCAGTCGCTATACCAACTGAGCTACCGGGCCCACACATAAATAACATACAGTAAAATATTCTGCAGCATTTTCATATAAACAGGAAAGGTGCGTGCAGGTGTGTTTTGCACGTGTACACAAGACCGTGAAGCTGTGTCGTCACTAACCACTTCACTGTCTGGTATTCATCAACATTCGCAAGGCACACACAACTTGAGGTCATGGTTAGAGAAGTCTTGAACTAAAGTAACCCTGACCCCTCTTGACGTTCAGCAACAAATTTCGCTCCGCTTTATGCTTCCGTGAAAGTTTTCAACATGTCCTCTAAGGTGCTTCGTCTGCCATAAAGGACGAATCCACATTAAAAGGAATGTAATGCTTTGATATATGAAATTAATATAAATAGTTAAATGACGGTCTTCTCTGTTATTGCGCCGAAGTTTAATGACCGTTTTCGAAAGAATTCAGGACTGACTTCTATGCTGAAGCGAAGGATCGTCTCAAAATTGAGACCGTGTTAGTAACATATTATAACGTAAAATTGTTTGCGTCCCCTTCTGTTCCCTCACCCCACAAACCCCCCCTCCCTCCCGAAGCCACCGCCCGTAATTTTGGGGCCGGATGTCTATCCTTTTCAGCTGTACACTTACACTGCATATATCTAAAACTCGTCCCTTCCAGTCACAATATATCAATATAATAAACCAATGTACCATTGTATAATTTACTACGAAATAATAATAATAATACGACTTCTGCTGCATTTATTCTTGGACGTGTTGTTAATGTTGAAAAGTTTAGCACTTCCATTTGTGGGCTTAGTTTTACGGGAAAGTACGTTAATATCTTCTAGCAAAGTGTGTTTAGTGTTGCACATACTGTTTCAAGACTGATACGCTTTGTAGAAATAATATAGGGGATATAAGTTTCGAAACACAGGCCTGCACTTACAGATCCCTGTGAAGTTATGCAATTTTTGAATCTCTCATAACACATCTGTATCCATTTCATTCTGATGCCTTCGTTGTCTCTTCTGCTTCCAAAATATAGAATAGAGAACAGTAACCTGACAAGTTCTGTGAAAAGAATGCCTTTCTCGTATAGACTTATACTTTAATCAAGTCGTGACTAGACTCTGTAACCAGGAAGTCATTCTAACAACAGATACATCCTCTTGCTTCCCCTTGCTTCCAGAATGACCTCTGCCTAGGTAAAATAATTGAGGTATGGTCGATCACACTGGCCGCTTGTTCTACTGTGCCTACAGATTTGGACTTCTTGGACAATTGGAGAGCAGGCTTGGCTCTCTCTCTCTCTCTCCAGTCACGGTTATGTGTCAAGATTTTATTGTCTGGTTATTCTGTGAAAAGTAGTTAGACGTCTTGCTACGAGCCGATCACAAGTTGAAGGAATGCAAATGCATATATATATATATATATATCATCATCATCATCATCATGTTCCTGAAGGGTTAGGTGTGTTTCCTGTTCCTTGAGCCTCAAGATGAAGTATAATTCATTATGAATCGGTACATTTCAGAGGATGTAATATGTAAAAACTAAGGGACCAATTCCTTGGGTGGATTGGGCAATGTAAGACAAATATTAGCAATTGCAGTTTACAAATGTAATGCAAGTTTAATAGCTGAAGTTTCTAAACAGTAATATACAAATCATTAAAATTGTGCATTCGGATTAAATTATGCTTAGATTTAAATTGACAATCAATTAAATTAATATTTAAAGAAAACTAAATGTCATTTCTGTCTTTTCTTTATTCCCCATTCCCTTTCTTCCCTCTTTTTGTACCTTCCGTAACATCTCTCCTCCTGTCCTAACTCAGATATACTTTTTTTAAAAAAAAGCTGATTAATCTAAAACTAACACTTTTGTATATATGGGTGCCACCTACATCCCTAATTATATTTCCATGGAAAATTGTTGGAGTAACCTAACAAACAAACACAAACACACACACACACTCACACTCAATCCTAAACTGTCATCAGTTTCTGTGTACATCGTAGGTACGAGGTGTGAAGGAGAACTTAAAGTTGATAGTGTAAGTGAACTTAAAAAAAAAAAAGAACGGAGATTAACATTTTCGTATGGTATTACGATGAAGTACTGAAAAGCGTTGGTAGAGATTCCAAGTTTCTCATCAAAGTTACTAAAATCGCAGCGGTGGGAAATGGCGTCGTAAGGGGCAGAAAGTTAAGCAAGTAGAAGATTCGGACAATTTTTGCAGCCAAAATTGTTTTAAGCGATACGGCCATCTTCAGTCTGTCCAGTCAGGTTAACAGACATTGTGTTAGAATGTGGACAAGCAACAGTCCGCCAGCACTGATTGAGGCACATCGGATATCCCAAAGACCAATGTTTTTTGTGTTCTCTTTAAATAAAAATAGTCTGGATTCATTTAGTGCCACGTGTAGGGTACCTGTATATGTTGGAGGAATTCCTCATGCCAATTTTGAAAGAAAAGTGTCCTACTGACATGCCAGTCTAACAAGACTTAGTCAAACGCCTCGGCATTTCCACTTTACACTTCGGGCCGTACAACTTGAATCGAAAGCGTCCAAGGAAATTGAAAGGAAGCAGTTGTCCTTTCAATTGGCCACTTCGTTCTCATGGAATTATACCAATAAATTCATTCTTACAGGGTCATATAAATTACAGGATGATGTTTATCTTCCACCATTACCCGGTACTTTGCCGGCGCATCGTCTAGAGTTACAGCGGCCATGCTGATATATGTGTGGACTTAACTTGAATGCAGACACCATATAGGCTGAGATAATCATGGTGAACTAATTCAACAACCGTAAAATATTATATGTAGGTAAATAGAAATGTCATTATGTAACCTACCAGAATACCTTTAGTTCTCTTCGGCTTCTCCTTAATTCTATAGAAATGGTAAATTAAAATCGTCTGTATGTCTTGCGTGCAGTCTGCGGGTGTCGAACACTTTACGCGTTACTGGTGGTTTTGAAACCACACTCCATGGAAAACTCCCTTCCAAATAAGCTATGGACCTGTCACTACCGCACTACTTAGTAAACGAAAACTATTGGTACATACTGTACTAGGCTTTAAAAGGTTATGTATGATAGGTATTGTAATAGATATATTCATTTAGGAAGCAAAACGCATTCTAGACTCCACATATGAAAGAATCGAGAATTTTGAGCAAACGAGGAGAGCATAGCTTAGGATCTTGACAGAAGACAAGTAACTTTCTCTTCGGAAATGATCCTAACGAGAATCAAATTCGTTTTTCTTAATAATGTGAAACCGCCCACAGAAACACACAGCTAAGATTTTGATGACGAAATGCGGCGGAACTTCTTAGACGTAACTCAAAAGTGTTTTTCCTGTCACATCTTTAGGCACCAAATTGTCATCATGAAATGAATAATACGTTTTTCTTGAACAATTTACCCTTATTTATCCGATATCGATCAGTCACCTGCTGCTGCACAACACCCTATTTGATCTCTCTTCTCTTACTTTCATCGGAAAGTTTTCCCCTCCCTCATGCAGGTTTCTCATGCATTCTCTAAACAACCAGCGAGGTTTACTGGTCAAGAAACACAAAATCTGACCGGATAACTAGCGAAAGCACAGAAAAACGACACAACTACACTACTGTCCAAAAAGCAATACTACAACGAAGCAAATAGTCAATCAGAAAGCCTAGTAAGCGGCTACACAAGAAACAACCAACCAAAAAACTAATAACTGGCTAGTCAATTAACCAGTAAACTAAGTACTTAAACAACTAACCGGATACAAGACTGCACTCAATGAAGGAATCAACCAGCTAGATATTGAATCAACAACATACCAACTGAATAACGAATAAACTAGCGTTTTAGAAATATAAATCACCCAATTAAGTCAAATGAAAGATATATTAATTACAACAGAAAAACAAAGTAATTAAGCGACTAACTACATATCAGTAGATTAGTCAATCAACTAACTAAACGACAGACCAATTAACAACACATAAACCACTAAGAAAACCACCCAAATGTGTGTGTGTAACTAATCGACCAATCAACAACACACAAAGCTAAAGCAGTCCCGTTAGATGCCTGGAGTGGCCCAAACGGTTCCAAGAAGTTAAGGTTCCCAGATTTCATGACAATGGCACAGGATGATGGTAAGGTTGTCAGCCTTACGCATCGGCCGTCTTTACCCCCAGGAAATGCTCCTGGAACTCATTTCTGTTAGAGGCTGAGTCGACCCCAGGGCCATAGTGCGATCGGAAGGATTTTATGACACCAGCTGGGATCGAACCAGCGACCTTCCGATTTGTAGCACAACACCCTAACCACTGTGCTACCGCAGTCCCCCGTTCAACAACACATACACAAACATTTAACCAGCTAACCAAATATCCAGCTATGTAACTACCCTATAAAGCAATGATGTTCTTCGTACAATCAATATTTATATGTACGTATATGAAAGTTTTGTATTGACTACTGATTGTATGGAGGAGAAAGACGAAACACATACATATGTTCATATTTAACTATGTTCACAGATTACATATGTCCTCCCATCCCGGTTAATGTATTTGAATTTCTCGAAACCAGAAGATGTTGACAATTTTCTGATCCCTTACTGAAACTGAGCTGTTTGAGTGACGCCAGAATATTTCAGTATCACTTAAACTTGACAAATTTTGACAGCTTCCTTTCATTTAATACGCGCGCGAGAGAGAGATAATACCAGTAACATCAATACAGTGGAATTGTCAGTCTTTGTTGGAGAGCTGGAGAGCATGCTTGTTGAGGTGCGGTATATCGTGATATCACCAGCTGTTTGGTTGTAAGACGGACAATGACGAATGCAGCAGATAGAATTACGACAAAACATTGATGTACATGGCACAAAAAACTGGCAGCCGAAATAAAATACGGAGTAGACAGTGAGTTTCCTTTAAGCCTTATATGGGCTGCCCTGAATTTATCTCCTCGTGCTCTTTTCTAAGCTTACATGATTTTCCTGTCAGAAATCTGTTCAGGAAGTATCAATGTCTTCTCTTTGTAATGAAACGTTAATATATGTGCATTGGGAAAAAAATCAGAAATATTAACTTTTTGGATATGGACAATACATTCAACAGCAAGAGTTAACAAAGATGTGAGTCTGATGACAGATGTCGCTAGACTGCTGTTTGCAGTGACTTCCTAAGATGTTAATAGAGAAGAATTGCTATCTTGTTATTTAAAGCGTTCATGTTCGAATCATGTCAGTCACATTTTGTATATCCAAGCTTAAAATGGACTCCTGTTTTTGGATGTGAAATAATGTAAAGTTATTTAATATTTACGTTTATAATTCCTCAGCACATATTTCCAGGTGTGTCTCTAAACTGCAGGTCTCTTGCAGTACCTACCCCTCATACTATCTTCAGTACCTAAACAATTTTTCATATGTTACGCCATATATTCCGGGAACCGCGATAGCACACTGGTTAAAGTGCTGTGCTACAAATCGGAAGGTCACTGGTTCGATTCCAAATAGTGTCATTGGAATTTTTCATTGACATAAACCTTCCGAAAACACTATGGCCGTGGGGTCGACTCAGCCTCTGACAGAAATGAGTACCAGGGGTATTTCCTGAGGGTAAAATGCGGCCGGTGCGTAAGGCTGACAACCTTACCACCATCCTGGGAATCTTAACTTCCTGGAACCCTCTGGTCACCTCGGGCCTGTAATGGGGCTGATTTACCTTTTTATCTTTACACCACATATTCAAGAAATGTAATAATAATTCTCTACTAGCTAAGATAGCCAAATATTTGTCTCCCAACCATTAATACTCCCTCGGATTTAGTACAAATATGAAAAAAATTATATAAATCCAGGGTTATCCATAAATATATTTGTCTGTTCTGAAAAGTTCTAGGTGTAGTAGTTGGTACCTCTTTCTTCATGCGTCCGTAGATGGCCTGAGACTTGAGGCTTCATGACGGTGCAGCTGAAGATTCCAGTAGGCTTATTTGGAATATTACAGCGTGTCTACTGATAGTTACTGTGGTTTCGAGGGAAGTGGTATCTTCCTCTTTCATCGTAAAGCAGTTCAAGAAGCTAATACTCAAATTGAAGGCACCAGGACTTCCAGAAATATCGATAAAAACTTAACAGTCAATACGGTTTTAATTTCCAGGAAAATTGAATGCTCTATATCTCTTTTCCTGTTTTAGTATTATCTTGTTTTAATTCTGTAGAATACACGTGTTTTCTGCTGTCGTTGTGTAGTGCAAAACTTCTCAAATTATGTCTTATGCGTATTGGACCGTACATCATTTTGATTTTTTAATAAAGGTAGACCAACTTGATGACACTTGCTTTATTATGTCAATTTACTGCTCAACACAATAACGCACCATGTAGTCGCAAGCTCCTGAAGATGGATGTATTAACATCCGAAACATGTTGAGCAGTAAATTGACATAATAAAGCAAGTGTCATCAAGTTCGTCTACCTTTATTCAAATATTCTCAAATTATATTTGAAACATTTTTTATTTGAATATATTTAAATTTTTATCTTATCTTACGTCACCAAGTAAAGATCATAGAAACTTCCTGAAATTTGCCGCCGGCCTGTTGGTATTCTCTACCTTAAAAGCGCAAAAAGTTATACAGTTCAGATTTTCATTTGTTTAGTTTCAGTTAACAGTAATTTGAGAAAAAATTACGTTAAATCAAAGATGCAAAATTTTTTTGAAAAATGGAGGAGCTGCATCAAATTTCCAGGCGTCAGAATGGCGATATTAAGGAGGCTCTATACTGAGTGCGCTTGCATATTAAACACCGCCGTAAAATATTTAGTCGCCACGGCTACGTCGCTGTCAGTGTTTATGAACTTTGTTTATAAATACAATTTATTTTGCAGTAAGACTCTTAATTTTTTTGTACACTTTTATTGGCGCCAGATAAAATGTCATATATTTTTAAGTTTATTTAACTTGAAGTTTAATAATTATACGTGTAATTTCTCAACACAACTATTGTAATTGTAATTTAAGTATTCGTCATCTCATCTTTCTATTGACTTAATTTTTATAGCAGATATATTGCCACGTGGTGGCGCAGTTGGTTGAGGCACTGCGCTACAAGTCGGAAGGTCGCGGGTTCGATACCCGATGGTGTCATTGGAATCTTTCATTGACATAATTCTTCCGGTCGCACTATGACACTGGAGTTGACTCAGCCTCTAACAGAAATGAGTACCAGGAATATTTCCTGGGGGTAAAGGCGACCGGTGCGTAGGGTTGACAACCTTACCACCTTCATGTGCCGACTGTCTTGAAATCTGGGAGCCTCAACCTCGTGGAACCCTCTGGGCCTGTCCGGGCCTGTAATGGGATTGCTTTACCTTTTACCTTTAGCAGATATATTAATGTCTGTCACTTTCAATAATATTTCTTGGTGGGCCAGAATCTCTAATTTGTATTCAAATATAATTCCTGGAACTTCGATCACCTGTAGGCATACATAGCATCTCATATTCCTGTTCCTTATTACATGTTGAATGCATTCCGTTATAGCTTTGTTTCACCCGTTACAACAAACATAGGGTGTTATTTTTTTTCTTGCTTGACCGATAAGTGCCAGCCAAACGCTCGGCCCGACACTCTACCAGCGTCGCGTCTTTCGCCGCCTATCGGGGAGTTTTATCAGTCGATGACGGGAGCTAGACAAACGATCGCAGTGATGGTAACCTCTAGAAAGATTAACAAATACTCACTAGAGCGTCGGACAGGCGCTTATCAGTCAAGTGGGATAAAAACCCTCTATACTTGAAGTAGTGATGAGCACGTCTCTTCTTCCCGTTGTGAATAGAAACAGCAATTATGTATTTCCCTGCAACTCTGTCACCAACTGCCTGTCATCACTTGACACCTTCTTACGACGTAAAAGTTTCCCTCTTCATGCCCTCAATTCACACACAAGGAAATTGTGGTTTTCTCATTCTTAACCTATGCAATAGATGAAGTGAGTGATCACCCTCATTCTCTGGCCACTTCAGGCGAGGTAAGAGCACTTGACACCCTTAACTCGCTCTTATTTCGACTTGTTTTGCTCCATTTTTCCTCGTTCATACATTAATGTGTGCTATAACATCAGATGTGTACATTTTAGCATCACGCCATCAAATACACAGGAGGGATTACCCAGCTGTACCAATCCTAAACATTTCATAAGTTGTTTTACGTTAACCTTGATCGAAACAAAAAGTCGGTCGGTTAAAAACGTGCCTATTGACTCGTATCAACTCCCCCAAAATTATTAAGGTCTTTTTAAAAATATTAGAATGTAAATGCTATAATCTTTGCAGTTAAAAAAGTCTAAGCACAGGTTATGACAACGTGACGGCTATTATCGAATTTCACCGTCAGTTGGATAGTAGGCCTGTTTCGCTATTAGGAATTCCGACTTCAATTTTCGGAAAAGAGACGGCCTATTCTTCATAATACTTTAATAAACCTCTTCGGTGTCTCCGGGAATATGTAGGGCCAACATCTAACTTAGTGCCATGCTGCGTTCTGCCGCGTAATTGTCAATTCATTTTTCACCTAATCATTGCCTATAGCGACGTGGCATCATCTTAGAATTTGAAAACGTCGAAAATAAATCAGCGATCAACCAATTCATAATTCCGTGATATTTACACCTGAAGGATAAATTTATTCAAATTTACAATAAAAGTCTATAATTTGAGTGGCAAAATGGTAAATTATTACCATTATCACTTTTTCTAGGACTTAAGCCTTATGAACCGTTCTATTCTCAACATACTAATCCAGTACTCTCTCTATTAGACGTCCCTGATTCCTTTTCCCACCGGTCGAGATTTCATAATACGGTGCATTCTATGAACGTGTTGTATCATTTTATTCTTATAGATGTCGATTCTTCCCAAAGCTTTACAATTCCAAATAATGGAAAATCTTTCATTTATGGTTGGTATAGTACAGCACCTCCTGGCGGTGTATTAAAAGAAATAGGCCTACAACTGAAGCAGCCATTTGAAATTTCGATTAATATTTTTGACAGATTTGACTTAAAACTTTGGTTTCAATACATGACCCTTCCACTGATACATTCTTCCTCATTATAGGCGCTGAAGAACCCTGCTGTATCTTGATTTCTCTATATATGCACGCCATATACTCGATATATTCTGGCAAGTTAGCCTAATGAAATAAGCGTAATAATAATAATAATAATAAATTTGGCAATACCCGCAGACAGAAATGTTATGCAAAAGGAAGCGGAAAAGAAGTTAAAATACAAGAGTTTGTGTATAGTGATACAACGAATGTGGAACCTGAAATGTACGATTGTACCAGTAATAATTGGAGCTACTGGAATAGTAACGAGAAGCTTAAAGAAAAATTTGGAAACTATACCAGGAAAACACTCGATAGATTCACTACAAAAGACAGCTATACTTGGAACATCATATCTAATACTAAAAAGTACTGCAATGTGAAGCTTGAAGCCTGAGCGGTGGGGATCACTGCCGGTTCAAGAGAAGTACCAGGAAGAAATGCCTGTGACAGGAGACATACATATCGTATAATAATAATAATAAATTATATAGGTCTACTTTTACCAGTTGAGAAGTGCTGCTTCTCTGTCATCGCTATTTGTTTTAATGTATTTTCATTTGCTTTACTAAACTTGCTCTGAACTTCTGAAACATGAACACTGCTTCCAGCAAATACTCTGTAAACATGCTGCTACTGAATATGCAGTTTTGTTATGTGACACAAATTACGTTTTTCCTATATTATCGATACTATAATATCAAAGACAACACACATTCCACTGTTGTTTAATGCTGCCGATATGTCTGTTTTCTTGGAAACGAATGCATACTCACAAACCAATAATGCCCTGCCTACACTAAAATTACGTATGTGTAATATTCCTGTTGTTGATACTTTGTCATGATGTGATACCACAGTGCAGTTTTCATGAACTGTTCTCTTTCCATCCCTGTTTGTCATGTGAAAAGTCATTCTTCTACTCATGCCCTTCGGTTCAACTTGTCTCTCCTGCAAGTTATTGTATATTCTATACAGCATCTATTTGACATGGCGGCCTTGGGCTTGGAGATTTATATCCCGAGTATCATTGCGTGCAGCAAGATGGAGAAACAGAGGAACTACCTATAGTGTAATACGTCCTTTTGCTCACATATCCATCAGGGTGAATTTGTTACTGAATAAACTGTGAGTGTATATATAAATATATATATTTATAAATATATATACATATATATGTGTGTGTGTGTGTGTGTACGGAGTGGACTGTCAGAAGACGTTCTTTCAGACTCGTGCTGCCTCAGAAATAAATGGACAACGAATGAGTTAATAAAGATACTTATCAGAACCTTACAGTAGTAATAATAAAATATAATTTTTATTAATCCAGTACGAAAAACTTCCCGGAGTTTTAAAGACCTTGACGAAGATCCATTCTTACTAAGCTAATGTAGGAGGTTCTAAACATGTGAAGTCAGGCGACATCAGTAATTCATGTATCTTAGCAAAAACCTTGCATTTCTTGTTGATATTCTGAAGGTATCAGTCGTGAATTGGAATGACGATATAAAATGGCTTAACCGAAATTTCGTGTTTTGCCTCATTTACAGGTTACTGTTCCTAAAAATGAAGGAGGTTGCTTTCTTCTACCCCGATTTTACAATTAGCTAAATAACTACTGTATGCGGTAAAGAGGCATCAAATAAGCCACGAAACCATCAACCATAAAACGAAAACTGACTTATAAGATATGGTAAAATGCGGTTGAATGGACACATAACAAATCTGCACAGGATATTGCATTTATTCCTTCTGAGTTTTGGTTTAGTTGTATGTCAATTCTCTTTACTTTCTGAATAATTTTAACCTATTTTTCCTTCGTTTGAATTGAAGAAGTCTATTTAAAAGATTAGACAAAACTACAAAATATCAACTTCGAAATTAAGCATCATCACTTGACAGAAAGGATAAGATTTAATTAAATATGTCACAGAATAATTTCGAGGGTCAAAAAGGGATTGCATTTTTTGGAAGAGGAAATTAGGGAGCAACTGAGGGAATTACATAAATCACGTATCTGTCAATGCATGTTAGGAAATTATGAATTGGGTGATGCTTATGATCAGAATGAGTGAAATTAAGGTAGCTAAGAAAACCTTTCAAAGAAATCCAGGAGTTCGAGACAGACTAAAAGATACAGACTGAGATGTTTGAAGAATTGGAGAGAATCATCTACGAGAACTTAGGGACAAGTTGCAGATAAAAAGAAAAAGATAAAGATTGTACATTTTTGTAAGGTATGTCGCCGTTGTTTTAGGAGGAGAGTAGAGAGAGGGGTAAGAATTTATAGCTTAGCAGATCACAAAAAAATCTCTGTTTGTTGCCCTATTGCGACATTTGGAATACATGAAAGATGATTACGAAACATTCCGTGTAGCTTATGCCGTTGTAGACCGCCTATTGGAGTACTTCTAATGACGTAACTTCAGTAACAAAGTATGGTCAAAGAACGAATGTGAAGCGGCAGCGAAGCTGGATCTGTTTACTTCGAGGTTCTGAAATGGTGTATGATGTTACATTTAGAAAATTTTACAACTTCTATTTAGAAATTTTATTTTTATGTTTATTTGTTCAACTATATATGTATTCATAAATATTTATTTTTAAGGTAAATATATGGCGACCGTGTAGTATTTTTCATTGGCTGTTGTTCTGAACGATAAAACTAAAAACCACTGCATTGCATCGAGATAACCCACAATGTGTACGAAATTAGGTCATAATTTTCCTCAACATAGAGTATCGTTTAAGCAAATAATTACAAAAATTGCTACGCTGTAATGCTAGTTTTTATCTGAGAAACTGAGTATAACCTTTTAAAGGTTCTATTCTTAAATAATGATTTTCTCAAAAACATGTAGTAAAATAACAATACAAAATAAGTAATGGACATGTAGGAATGTAAGTCTATGCCACGGGAAAGTAGTTCTTTTGATTTCGCACCTGTTTTCCATTTCCATTGTTTTTTCGTGCCTACATAGAAACATGTGACGGGAGACACACCAAAAGGCGTGTGTTTCCAAGTGATTATATATATATTTATATATATATATATATAATTTTTGTTCATAAACCTGAAGGAGTAAAAATCTGGGCAAGCGGATTTGGAATTAATGAGCCAGGAGACTGCAAACGTACTACAAGGTAAATAACTTTAAGTAACAAGGTTTCAGTTAATATCGATATATCGATGTATGTAAAAGACATGTAGCGTATAGATATAACATTTCTGGTGGTAAAAAATCTATCCTAATTTTTTTGGATACTATAACAACCTTATCTGTGTCAACTGCAAAAAGAAATGTGGAAAGAAAGTTGTGAACACCCACGACAGACGTGTGACTAAAAAAAAGTAGTATACATTGTTGAAAAGTGAATTTCATTATTGAACAAATAGATGTAAGAGAGCTTCATATCCATAGAGCTGCTCCATATTCAAACGCAATTCAATACCCATAGAAAATTCCTGTACAATTGTAACCATAAAAACATCCGTTACAATACTCACAGCGGTTATACGGTGCAGAGATATCTGTGATAAGACGTCCACGTGACTGGGTATACCTTCCCAGTGAAAATCTCAGAAATTTTGCCTCTTTGTGTTACTGCTGTCTTCTTATTCACGTTTTCCTTGTATATTCCAGCGACATCTAACAACTTTCTCTTCCACCCAAACAAATTTGATGGTTGCAGTTTATTCTCAACGTGACTGTAGTATTCTCACCTCATTATTATCTTGGGTACAATGAAAGATAAATTTGTTGTTTGTTTACATCATGACGTCATAGGGATAACTGGTGGTATAGTGTCCTTCCTGTTCACTCTCGAGGCCAGATGAAAGTGGGTGATCGGCTTTACAGCCCGACCTCTTTCTTCCGGAAACACAGCCCTGGCACTCATTAAATAGGAAACTGAATGGGTCCCAAACCCGGTCTGGACGCTGTAGTAACTAGATCAATCTTCTAACTCTGCTGGAAATCGAACCAGGGCACCTATATTTTCTAGTCCGTCACCTTGTTACTATACTGACTGAGCTATCCCGCCTACCCCGACTTCTAATATCATGTAGTATAGATTTATCCTGATAGAACTTGGAGGAGACCTTGCAGTTAACATAAGCGTTCGTTGTACGAGGAAGAATATTCGGGTCACTGACACCTCAGCCGTTCGCAGATCACTGCTGTAGACGATCATCTTTTGATTGTTAATTTTATTTATAGACACAATCTACTTTGAGTAATTGGAACAGCACCCTGATTGCACATACTTTCCTCTCTTTCAGTTGTATCCTTTGCAAGTGAAATTGAATTTCTTAGCACAAGAACCAACGATGTAAGCAGCCAACAAGATGCAGCATATTCCGTTTATTGATCTTTTTTAAATCACCTCTACATGTTTCGGGCGACAAACTCGCCCATCCTCAGGAGCACTTTTTGACTCTATGTAAAGCTTTTGGTACAATGCACCGATACTGCTGCCGACCAGTGACAATCTTGTCGCCGGTCGGCAACAATATCGGTGCATTGTACCAAAAGATGTATATACAGTCAAAAAGTGCTCCTGAGGATGGGCGAGTTTGTCGCCAGAAACATGTAGAGCTGATTTAAAAAGATCAATAAACGGAATTTGTTGCATCAACTTGGTTGCTTACATCGTGTTCTAATGATGCACGGTCTCACAAACATCAAGTTCACTAGAACCATATCTATTCATTATTAACCTTTAGACGCCTAATGTCAACTATAGTGATCGTACCGCACCGCTAACCTCTAACGTTGCATTTTATATATTTATTCAACAAATATAAGTACTGAATATTTTAAACATGGTATATACTCTCCGTCTTTTTCTCTTCAAAATGCAGTTTGTTTCATAATTCTAACATATTTGGTTCCTGTATTATTCACATTTTATATACAGGGTGTGCTAA
>Ga0131853_10012513_pt1 | contig 15549 bp, 14 predicted proteins | sample TergutLab28metaG_FD_92764 | JGI IMG/M metagenome (GOLD analysis project Ga0131853, IMG submission 92764) | Labiotermes labralis P1 segment gut microbial communities from Petit-Saut dam, French Guiana - Lab288 P1 (version 2) (version 2) | ecosystem: Host-associated > Arthropoda: Insects >...
ATCCCCTGTTGAATGTGGCAAGGTGTACATCGGACAGAACGGACGGTCCATCCAGCTCCGCATTAAAGATCACGAAAGACACATGTGACTGGTTCAACCAGACAAATGAGCGGTTGACGAACATAGTTTCAATCATGACCACATCACCAGATTACAGGATACCAAACCCCCCTCCTCTAAACCTGGATACATGGATCCTCTCATCAGAGAAGCCATCGAAATTGAGATGCTACTTATAACATTGACAGAGATGCGGGTTTCATCCTCAGCAGATCCTGGAAACCACTGCTACACAAACTCAAGAAAAGGAGACAGCCACCAAGTACATTAAAATGATCCCCTTACACTCTCACTTATATACCTGCCCCTTCCATAACCTGCTGTGCACCTACCCGCCCACTCCCGGTCACTCGCCATCCATTGGCTCTTCCACCAGTCTGGCAGAACCCTGTCAGGTATAAATACACCACACATCCCATCCCTTGTCATACTTCATCCACCTGCCTGTGAAGATGGAACTGACAGAGGGTTCCATACATTCGGCTATTAGAACTCAGACGCCGGAAAATTACACAAAAAAGAATATTAATTACAGAACACGGCGAAAGCTTAAAATCAAAAATTCTTCACCTCCATGGGGAGGAAACTTCAAGACACTTTCGTATATTCGAAAAACTTCGCATCAAGTAATCCAAACTCCTTAGATCCCTCACCTTCCTACTTCGCTACCGTGATTACAACACTATACCACGTTTCCTACAATTTTATTATCACATTTACTCCCGGGCCTCCAGCAGATTACATCAACCAACCAGCTTGGCCTTACTACGGGAAAGGATACACCAAAACAGACGAGAATTGGCCATCACATCCCGAGAGCTGATGAATATACACCTACGCATTGCTAATCAACATCCGAATCGGACTGGGATCCAAACAAAAAACATCCGAACTCTAAGACGTAACAGAAACAGTGATTAGACGCAGTGATCAAAAACCTGACGACCCATTGTACTCACTACTAGAGAAAAGCCTACACTAGACGGTGACGCCAAGATCTACGACCATTTAGGACATCCTGGCCGGTGTGGAAAAAGCAGTTCTATCCCTGCTGTGGAAATGGCGGAAGAAGCCAGACAAGAGGCAGTGAGAATCATGAAAGCTCATCACTGCCCAGACATAACTAAAACCGAGAGTTCAGCACTAAAAACCCTTAAAGACAACACGAATCTCACCATTCTACCTGCTGAAAAAGGAAACGCTACGGTTGTACTGAACACTTCGGACTACAAACAGAAAATCTCCTACATTTTGGAAGACCCAGCATACAGAAAACTGGCCAAGGAACCTTCGGATGCAATAGAACGAAAAACCACATTACTACTGTAAAATCCTCGGTATCCGAAGAGACACGACGACAAATGTGTCCAGCTGGCTCCAGAACCCCAAGAATATACGGCCTGCCCAAAATACAAAAAGAAAGGATTTCATTAAGACTCATTGTCAGCAACATTGGCGCCCCCACATACCAAATCTCCAAGCATTTACCAGGACTTATTAACCAACCCACCGGGAAATCAGCACACCACGTCAAGAACTCAGTCCATTTCATTGAGGTACTGAAAACACTAAAAAAATCAACCATGTTATCTAAAGATCAACTTCCATGTGGTGTCTCTATTTACAAAAGTTCCAGTTAAGAATCACTCACACTGCTAAGTCTACGTTTCATTCAGCAGATCCTTTCATTGTATAAACATATGCTAACCTCCACCTATTTCTGCTTCGACGGTCAATTTTACGAACAAACAGACGGAGTGACTATGGGCTCCCCACTCTCCCCGGTTATCGTCAACTTCTACATGGAAGACTTCGAGACGAAATATATAAAAATACTCACACAAGCCTGCCTGCTAGTTTAGATATGTGGACGACACATTCGTCATCTGACCACATGGACAAGGAAATCTAATGGGTTTTCTAAACCTCCTCAATGGGATTCACAACAAAATACAATTCACTTTGGAAATAAAAGAAGCAGGTCACCTCGAATTTCTCGATATCGACATATATACACCATATATCCAATCCCCTGTCATATTTCTTCCACCTGCCTATGAAGATGAAACTGATACATGTTTCCGAATCTTCGGCTACTAGATCTCAGACACCGGTGAATTACCCCCCACAAAAATACTACTTATAGAACACGGCCAAAGTTGAAAATCAAGGAAACTATATTATGTGGTAGAGAATATATATAAATTTTTTTTAGCCCAGCGGATAATTATTTTAACTGATAATTTTGTAAGGCTTAAAAGTAATACTACACAGCTGACACAAAATGCATTTTTATACAAGCACGTACTGGCAAACCCAGATTGCTAGGGATCACTTAACGCATATGAGTTGTAACTGGGACAAAGTCAACTTTGGCAGACTTTCTGTCGCACTGCAGGTATGCAGCTTTCTTACCGGCCAGATAGCAGAAGGATTCCCTTAATGTTGATAGAGAGAAACGTTGCCTTCAGGTGATCGGTTGGACTGAAAACAGTAGAGCGTCGACACCTGTTAACTGTTTCCTTTACTGTTTGGCAGACCCGTTCCAGGGAACCCCTCTTTTCGAAACTGAGCAATGTCACTTTTGCAGACTCAGTGACTCCTGAAATTCCCCGGTTTGTGCGAACAAATTGGAACCGGTGGATACTTACACACACACACACACACACACACCGCACACTGTTTTAGCACATTTAACACTCGATGTAGCTAAACAATACCCACTTAGAAGTTTTAGCTTTGTCTAAAATAATTGTGTCGTAAATGAATGCATTTTGGTTTGTAACGAACGCACGTTTCTCACGGAGTGTGCATATACGACCAGTCGCCGATTATCTGACCGGAGTGGAAACCGGAAATTAGATAGCTGCTTTTGGAGGAATTGTTTAAACTGTTATAAACACACTGTTATGTTGAAAGTGTTTACCGGTATAGAAGTACCAGGCGTCGCTGAGGCTTTTCGCGGACTGTTTACAGGAGCGAGTCCACGTGTTGAAAAAAGTATATTCCAGCTCCGCCTGTGGCGAATTGAGCCTAAAAATCAGTGCTGTTTTTTTGTCTTAATACATTTTTAAATATTCTTGGTCTTGTAGATGTTAAAGGACATTAAAAATTAGTGCGGTGTTTATAAAACAGCACACACAACAAAAGAAGGAATTCAACAAGTATACTTTCTGTGTCCAGACCCGCACACATCGTAGCTACAGGCAGGCTGTTTGGTTGTTGTCTCAGGCAGGTCACCGAACCAATAGGAATTTTAAGAAACAACGAAATCCTTAATGAAGCCACAAGACGGACTCCAGCGTTAATGGTTCTTAAATGGATTGTTTCCTTCTCTTCACTCGCCTACTTGCACTCCATAAAATGCACATAAAACTACACCACCCGTTTTGTGTAATAAAATTCAGCCGATTAGAGGTGAATTATATCTATAAAGTGCACAGGCCACTTTAAAATATTTGACTCCGATCTGGTTCGCTCTTCCTAATAAAGTGCTGTAGGTCTTTGCAGCTAGGCTCTTCTGATGGTGTCGATGTGATATAAAGCAGTCCACTAGCTGAATTAATGTACGAACTCATGGCTGGAGAGCGCGAGTGATATTAACACAGTTTCAAGTAAGCGGTTGGCCTTGAATATAAAGAAAAGTTCCTCCCCTTCCATTAAACTCCCTGTGTTGAAAGGTTATGACTCGCGCTTTGAAGATAGCGAAAGGACGTGAAACCCATTAGCACACATTAATGGTACTTCCGGGAAACACGTGTGTTTAGGAATATTTGTTTTAATATGTGTATACTGAACAGTTTGTGACGTGTTAAGCGTGTTTCTGAAATTGTGGCGTTTGAAATATTCTGAATCCTGCTTTCAGTGCAATCAGAAGTGCCTACGCTAAGCGAGTTGAGAGCTACGATAAATTGCTATAGCGACTACCAACTTACAACACAGCTACAACGACTACGATCCTGCTACAGTCAACAGCTGCTACCATTCTGCTATCTACAACTACAGTGACTGTTAACTGTACCAGTTTGCGAAAGTTAAAGTAAATGTTAACTTACCAACCTGCCATAGCAACACCTATAACTGTCAACATATACACATGCAACGACTGGTTCGTTTATCTGATTTCACGTAAGTGATATATTTTCGAATAAAAAAATACTAATGATTAAGAAACTCTTTTGAATAAAGAGAGCTATTCCGAATGCCCAATTTCCCTCTTTCAGTAGGGAGGAGCGTGATTCGGAGGCAGCATCCTCTAGTAGAAAGTGTCCTATGTCGGGAATAACAGAACAGCCCTCCTTTCTGATTTCGGACGAGACCTCAAAATCTTTTTCAAATTTTAACGGAAGCGGAAGAAGATTGTTAATCTAATTTAGGCCCCCTGAAAGAGCAAGAACCATCGGTTTCTTAGAAGGAGTGCATGACGTCATTAACTAATTACTTAGTTAATGACGTGCATGATAGAAATTTGGAGGGACTAAGAATTCGGAACACTGCGAATGTCCAGTATAAGGTGGTTGGGATTAGTTTCGACGCCGTGACCAGCTTAAGATTGGTGTCGTCTGGAGCGTGCTGCGTAAAGTCGTTCGGAGCAAATTGAGATTCGGCTTTAGTGACCGCATTGAAGTGCATTTGGACCATGTCAGGATGCCTGCTGGTAACGGCAGAACGGCTGAGGAATAAAGGGAGGACTATAAATATGACGAGTGCAATTAAAAAGAGTATTGTTGTTGTGAAGGCGGCATTTTTGTGTTTGGCTCATGCACTTATCATCGCTATGGCCAGAGGGAACGGTGACCAGAGGTACAAATCATAGAGTAACCTCTTGAAGATTGAAGATTTGAAGAACTTGAAAAATTACAAAATTATCTTCGGACTACAAAATTTATACATGTGATGGTTTAAAACCTGATAGGGAAATTTTCAGTGGATATTTCCTATCGAACAGGAAATTGCATCTACTATATGATTCCAACATTGAGCACTATAATGTAATCACAAATATTAAGGATGCAATGGCTAAGAAGTGTATATGTAATGCGTGTGACACATTATATGACAATACAAAGAAGAGTGACAGAGGTTCTTCGTTGTTTGCAGCTATACCACTCTGTACGAAAGATCATATAATTGTGGTACGTGATACAGGTGATTTCTAAGTTAGAAAAGCTTTCAGAATAATGTGACCCTCAAAGTGAAAGGCAGGCTAGTCTGTCTGTATGCAGAAATTGTAGTTTTAAAGTAACAACTTATTCGAAACATAATATTTTAAGCAAGTTGAGAGAAAGGTTTATGCACATTTTCTTTGACACGGAGTGCATACAGGACCTCGAAAAAGTATCATGGGTCGTTTGAACTTATTCAGAACGTAATATATGCTCAGCAGATGCGTTCAATGTACGAAGCCGTGAATGAATTGAGTGTCGATTTGAAGAGTGTGGTAGGCGTACCCTAATATTTTGGGTAGAGGACCCCGTAGGTAAATTTATTGATTATCTCCGTTTGTCCAGACTATTCGGTGACAAGATTTACGCATATTACGTAACTCGTGGATAGGACGCAAACTTTCTGCTGCGAACCTTTCTGGAACGCAGATTGACACCCCAGTTAATAATGCTCGTACGAATGTTCTTGGCATGGTTCTTGAGAACCTGCACTTGTTGGTTTCCCTGCATTTTTTGGCTATAAATCTAAAGAGCATGCCCAAATCATACGACCTCACATGCAAGATATTTTATTAACCGCACTTACTACTATGCAACACTTTGGACTCTTTGGTCCTTTATCCCGAGTCCAAGTGCTTTGTGGGCAGAATACATGTCACGTGAAGAGGGAGACCAATTTTTTGAATGGTACGAGACGCAAAATGACAAGGTTTTCTGCAATAAGCTAGAGCTCTGGACCTACTGCATGGACAATGTCAATGTGCTGAGACATAAATTAGAATTTTTTTTTAATTGGTCAAAATGGACACTATTCGGCAAGCTATCAAAATATCATCCACTTGCAATAGGGTGTTCCGTACAAAGTTTTTGGAACCTAACAGTGTAAGTATTATCCCGAGAGCGGGGTAAAGAACGGGAGACAGCCAGTTACGTGAGGCTCTTCAATAGCTGGCATTCATTGGTCTGACGAGGAACAATGTTACTCATGACAGAAATGGAAGGGAGCTTATTTTCCGGGGGTACCAAATATGAAAGTCGAAGGATCTTTTGCAGAGAGGAATAAATTCTATAATTATCTCGGACGCTCTTGGCATGGATGTCGATGTATGCCCAATCGACATAAGCCCATTGGCAACACTGCACAAATTCTGCTAAGCCTTATGAGGAGGTTGCAAAAATGGAAAACGCTAGTTATAAGGTTATTTCGATCTGGAGGTACGATTTAAAAAATTCTTGCGTGAAAATTCTTACCTAAAAAATGAACTGCCTTCGCACCCTTTTGTAAAGAATTAACCAATAAATATTGGAAATACTTTTTACGGGGGTACAACCGACGCAACGAAAACCTGCTACAGAGTCAATCAGGTGGAAGAAATCCATCATGTTGATATTATCAGTCTCTACCCTTAAATCTGTAAGTACGACACGATTCTTGTGGGTCACACGAAAGTTTACGTCGGTGCAGACTGGCCCCTGACTTTTTGTATAGAACGGGGACAATCAAATTTAAGGTTCTACCTTCCAGGATACTGTACCTTGCAGGGCTTCAGTATAAAAGAAACTGTAAACTGATGTTCCCGTTGTGTTATGCTTGTGCCGACACGATGAACCAAGGCAATTTTACACACTCTGATGAAGAGCGGTGTATAGTTGGAACACGGAAGGTAAATGAGTTCCGCAAAGCCATAGAGATGGGTTATGGTTTGGTGGACGTGTTTGATTTTTGGGAATATGGGGTGACGTACTATGACAAAGGAAAAATTCAGGAGGCCTGTTTGCATAATATGTTAATATGTTCCTGAATTGAAATAAGAATATTCTGGCTACCCACCCTAGGTTCAGAGTGAGGAAGACAATGACATATATATATATCGAGGACTAACGTCGTGCAGGGGGAAATGCTTTAGATAAGCACCAATCTCCGAAAATGCGGGGCAAAATATTTTGGCAAATCTAAAATGAAACTCAATGTGGGGTGAATATGCACAAAACCAGAACAAGACCCAGACAACCCTTGTGACCTCAGTGGGAGTCGTACGAGCTTCTAACAAGTCCAGGTACTGAGATTACAAACCTCATATTCCCGAACGATGACATGGTATAGTTATCCTGGAAATATCTGGATAATAAGATATCCGCAGGGAAAAATTTTAACGTGGCAGTGGCTTCGTGCGTAACGACCGAAACTCGACTCAAACTCTACGAGTACCTGAGCGAATTTGGGGAGTCTGTTCTGTAGTGTGATACAGATTCTTTTATCTTCATTCACAATGTAAGTGCACCCCAAAAATTGAGAAGAGGTGATTATTTGGGTTACCTCAAGACGAGTTGGAGGACTTTGGCCTTTGCTTCTTCATTGAAGAGTAAGATTTGTGTGGCCCTAAAAACTCTGCGTTTTCAATTTTTTTTTCGTCGACGTCGAAAACTTGCGACCAAGTTTAAGGTGGAGGGTATAACCTTGAGTTACGGAAATTCAGAAGTTCTAAACGTAACCACCTTGAGGTACATGATTCCGAAAGGAACCACCACGGTCTATGTAAACAATTCGAAGGAGATAAAGAGGAAACACTGCGGTTTTGTTATGTCTGAACCTCAAACAAAGGAGTACAAATTTGCCTTTAAGAAGCACCGTCTTATTGATAACTTTGACTTCTTACACTACGGGCATGTTTAAGGTAGTTTAAACGGGCTAATGTGATTTTCATTTATTTATTTATTGAGGCCGGAATGAAATGCAATAAGTAGAGGCTTTTTACGCATTTCAGTTCATTTTAGATTATGAATGAAGCTGCAAATTCCATTCACAATAATCGCTGCAAGGCCAAGTAGTTGCGGCAAATCCACGTTTGTAATCAGATTGTTGGAAAGCAGTGAGTTTAAAAATATAGTTTGTATCATAGTGAGAACAAAGGCACGCATCACTTGGAAGATGTTTTATTTGTTAAAGGCCTAGCGGACTTTCAAAATCCTGATAATATACCAACACTAATAGTGTTGGATGATTCAATGGACTCTGCCTTTTCGACAAAAGTAAGCGAATTATTTACCAAAGGATCGCATCATCTTAACGTTAGTTTGGTTCTAATTACACAGAACTTATTTAACCAAGAAACGTTGTCACGTCATATTTATCTAAGGAACAAGTTTATAGTTGTGTTTAAGAATCCGAAAACGAGACTCAGAACGCGCTTGGCTCGAAAGTTCTACCCCGAAATATTGCTAGTATTCATAAAACACACCTGGAAGCTTGTAAAGACACGTACATTAATTTATTCTTGGATCTAACACAATCGATTAACGATTTAATAACACTTAGAACAAAGATTTTTCCAGGGGAACTTGTGAAGCTTTGCAACTCTACAGGGTACTGAAGAGGTAAAAGTCACAACTACTCTTCTCCACGTCCTTAAAGACGCTAAACTACAAACCAGAAACGCGTTACTTGCATCTGCGGACGACGAACTCATTAAAGTTTCGTCGAGTTTGTTATATATACGCTAAACGAAAATCATAAATTAACAAAAGGGAAAAGTGCAAGATGAAGACGTAGAAGAATCGTTTACGAGCGTTCGTGGATCCTAAATTCAGTCAAGAGTAAAAGTAAATTTTATTTTAAAAAGGCGGCTTTATAGTTCCACTGCTCACAACTCCCTTGTCGTGTGTAATTGGAAAAATAATTAATAATAATAAATGAAAATGCTATTGCAACGTATAAATCTAATTCCTTCGGAAATATGGGAAAATCTTTCTCAGCAACACCCACCACCACCAACATTTAAAATGATACTAAAAAGTACGGACCATAGTTATAAAAATTGGACCAAACGTGTATGCATCAAGATCCATACTTGAAAACCGACAAACAAAAACGGTAACCCATCGTCGTTCCAATTGAAGAAACTGGCATTAGCAAACCTTTTTTTTAAAACGAAACCCAAACGGAAACGTAAAATTTTTTAAGTGCCTCTGTTTAAAAAAGTGTCTGAATCAGAAACGGCTGGTTTACCTTCGCATTCGAAGTGTACTTATAACGTATTATCACGTATATTATCCAACGACCCCAGTTTTGATGTTTACCAATGTGATATTAACTGTCCCCTTAAAATAGTGCGGTCGATTTTGGAATATAAAAATAAACACGTGTTTGTGGATGGCAAAAGTTATAAGGTAACACAAGTTCCGTGGAATTACTAACCCATTCAGGACCTGATAAAAACTTGGTTACTCACCAGGAATGACAGGCTTATAAACAAATATCTGTGCAGTCAAACGCGCATAGATTGAATTATAGACCCTCAGGCAAGATCAAAGGAAACAAAATTCTTAAACATACGCGGTTTATTTCGCAACTGTTTTCAAACATAAATGAGGTGCCCTGGGAAGCCTTACATTAAGAATAATGTCTGTGGGTAAAGTCTATTACGATCCTAAACATCCAGCACGGTTCGGGTCAGTAGCAAACTTAGTAAAGGCCAATAAAAATAAGAAAAGTTATGTAGAAGAGTGGCTGTCAAGTCAGAACACCTACACTTGGCGCAAACCTTAGCGATAAAGATTGCCTCGCAATCTGTATACCGTAACAAATTATTGATGATTTGTGGGAAATGGATCTTGCAGATTTAATTTCCTTCTCGAAATTCAACGAAAAGTACAAATACCTCTTATACGTCATAGATATATTTTCGAGGTATTCTTTGAGGATGCCTCTAAAGGTCACTGTATCACCCGAGACCGAATGTAAAATAGATAAAATAGAGCGCGCTTGTAACAAGGGCGGTATTAAACAAAATCTTGTCAAGTGGAGAGGATACGAAGAGACCTTCAACTATTGGGTAAACGCTAACGATGTCAAGAAAGTATAGTGAATTATTTTTACGGAACAATTCCATCAGAGAATTTAGCAACACAATAGCTACTTTTGGAACTAAACTGGATACACCACTCGAGGTAAAACCAAACACATGGGAAGTGGGTCAAGTAGAGATATCTCCTCCTAAATGTTACAAGGAAATATTCTTGCAAAATACAATTAGTTTAAATTCGGAGGAAATAATTTTTCAAGTAAAACACTTAGAATCTGTGTTTGATTTCTCACAAATATACAACATTTTTCGGAACCGTCTAAAAAGGAAAACTTTATTGGTATATACAGCGATTGCATAGACAAATATGATGGGCACATAAAAGAGGTGTTTAATTTATGCTACGGGGAGACTTCCATTATTATTACTGATTATGTAGTATCTTACTTACGTACTGTCAGTATATATAATGGAATTCAATATTTGATAGAAAAAATTATGAACTCTGATAATCGCCATTCTTCCAGAATAAAAGTAGCGTTAAAATATAACAATGACTTTGATATTCCCGAGCCCGCTTATGTTTACAGTGGTGTTATAAAACTAAATTTGTTTGGTGATTCTAACGTTTGACGTTTATCAACCCACCGCTACCCATCAAAAACTAGATGTCAAAGATTTAAGTACCCTCTGTGTAGACCTATAGAACAGTCGTTCATAGAGTCGATGACCGTTCGTCTAGTTACAAAAAATGGCGAGGATATGCTATTTGAAGATAGTGAAATTCCCTGTGTTGTTACTTTATACTTTAAAAAGTAGTCCTCAGAGGAAAAAATCTCAGTTTGTCAATTACAATGGATCGATAAACACGGTACTCGCAAACAAAATGATGGTTTTGGGGAGATTGGTCCTGTTTACAGGGCTATTTCCACGTTGCAAAGGGGCTACATTATAGGCTCTTTATTCAGAGGGCTCTTCCTTTTTGTTAAACCTCTCTTGTAACCAGAGGCAAAGGCTCTAGGAAAATAATCCGTAAAAAAAGTCTCCAATATAATAACCGCTATTTATAAAGAAAAAGAACAGTCTGTTGATGATATTTGCAAAACTCCTTTTCGTGAAGCAAAGGTAACCTTGAAGAAAAGACTGAAAAGGTAACGCGGTCCGGCTTGGGTTAAAAAAGGATGGGTAAGCCGAAAAGGACTCAGTCTCATGGAACGCGTAAGAAGGTAAAGGATATTTTGACAGAGGAGAATAATAATAATAAATAATGGCGTGTTTAAAATCGGTTCTGGAAATCTTCCTCAAGCGCAGCATAAAAATATCTGTCGTAAATTGTCACACCGTTACATACAAACCTATTGCTTCGGCAGACAACCCTGCCAAGTTGGAATTTAATTGTTCGTGCATAGCGATTACTATATTGAATTAAATTCTGTGCGTCTACTCTTGCGCATCACACTTGTCAAAACTGATGAATCGGATCTAGCTAGTTATGAGCCAAACCAGTTGGTTGTGTCAAGCACTTGTTACATTCCATGTTTAGTTCTCTCAGTGTCTCATTAAACCATTACACTTCACGAGATAAATTACTGTAAGGTACCCAACATGTGGAAATCATTTGGCCTCTTTGTAAATCCGATGTGCTGTAACGAACCTTTGGTTAATGGAAATAGGAAATGTGGGCAACTTACCTCATAACTGTTTGTTGAGAGGGGTATTCGTGCCATAGTTAAATGATGTAACTTTTAAGAAAAATTCCTGATTAGGCACAACGCCACTATTAAAACCCCAAGGAAATTACGTTAACGCAAGACTCGCAAGATAGCTGTCAAGAGAAGATTTACTAAATCTTAGGTCTACGTATTTTAGGTCTACGAATCGACTTATTCTGGTGCCTGAAGAATAGTTATGCTTCATAAAATATCATCCGTTTAGATGTTGCGCTACTTCGTATTATGGCTGATAACAGAATGTAAGCTGCGCTGCCTGATTATTGAATTGCTTATTTTAGCGAGTCACTTTCGGAAACAAAACACTCGTTTATATTCTACGATTAGCGATTGGGAATGAATAGTGGCGTGCCGATTAATTCAGCTGTTAATTTGTAACAGAATACCCAGCGTAAATAAAGGACTTGAGAAAACCATTTCGGATTTGTATAACTCACATGTATATTACTCTATATGTAAGACAATATATTTGAAAGTTAATTTAGTTACGTAGTTCGTTTCTCACTGAACCTAAACGAGTCCTTTAGCTCCCGAGATACCTAGGTAACGCGAAACCTCGGAATTTGGCTATCGCTGCCGCTCATTCCCTGTCACCGTCGGTCTTCCAGGATAGGCCTCACAACGGCCAAACTAGGCTCTCCCAAGCATATCTCTCGGCTTGGAACTACATTACCATTACCCCGCCTATCACTAAACACTCTACACTACGGTTCTGATGTGTCTGGCACGTATCTATTCTAACGTTTCTGGTACCTATTCCTCTGGGGATCTCAATGACAACAGTGGTTACACCACACGATTAAATTACCTCAGCAAATTTCAAACTCTACGACTATATAGAAGGCTGCATGCTGACTTGTTCAATTCTGATAAAAATGCTCATTAATGGTGTGGACATGAATATTAAGCACGTGCACCTGAAGCTTTTTATCTTTTGGCTCCTCCAGAATATAGCATAGAGCGTGTTAATATTTTGGACGCTACTCTTTTTATCAGGTTGAATTGAACCACCCTCTTTTTCTTCCGCACGCTAATGTTTCAGGAATGTCGCGCAAAAGCACATTATCCTGTTACACATACTCAGATTAAAAGCTTTACTGCGAGTTCTGCGGCACAGGACCTACAAGCTCGAAATCAAGGCATTCCTGCAACGCCACTCAATCTCTTGGACATTTAAACTCCACAGGCTACAGGGTTTAACTTCAAACGTCTGCGGTCACAACTGCTGCATCTATGAATTCCACAGAGCCAGGGGACAATCCATGATACCTGCTCGCAACACCTGCAACGATAAAAAGGCAAAGCGTATGTTCCGCGCTCAGTGTGGAGAGTGTCCCGCTTGCGGCCAGTTGAAGCAGCAGTACCATTCGTGCAAGTCGCAGATATAACTAAAGGTAAGTTCACTCACGAGTATCAGTCTGTAATGTCTCTATTAGTGGTTGACTTTAAAATGTTAGAAGGGCGAAACGGTGAACTGGTGGTCAAGGATTTGGCGGCTTGTCGACTCCCAGTCACACTGACATGTCTGCAAGAGACCGTACTGCTTTGAGGAAGTGCCATTGTTTAACCTTTATCCTACGCACCTTTAATTCAGTCTTTGTGCTCAACTTACGAATTTTCTCCGCTACGGCCCTTTAAATCGTTCCGCGTGTTTGACAACATACGTTTATATATAATGAACCATAGATAAAGAAATAATGAAGTAATCTGCACTGTCCCGCGAATAAATCAGAGATATTTCCGTTCAAAAAAGATTAAGTAGAATTGTTTAGGGCCCACTTCCTGAAAGTCAATTTAAATGTTTTAAAAATTTCAGTTTATTTTACTTACGTTTATGTTTCTGGCCCGATATATGGACAGGAAATTTCTGCTTCAAGATTTGTGGCCTTGGCGTGACAATGTCAGAAAAATCATCTTACTTCACGCACACTCCATAATTTCTCTATCTTCACTAACGACTTTTTTTTCACACACTCGAAGTTCACACGCGACATTTTAGCTCCGTCGTTGTCACGAACCCAGAATGGCCAACCTTTTGTTGAATGCTCTTCTAGTCTACCGAAATTCGCCAACATTTCCAGTGTATCTGTTACTCGGAGGAATCGAGTGTCTCTATATGATATTTCCTTAGTCTGTCAAGGGAAGAATAACTAAAACAGATATTTCAGCGGTTCTCCGAATGTTCGATCTGGTTCGAACACAAGTATGTTGAACAATCTGTTCCGATATATGATAGGATAAAAAAATTTATTTATTATTAGTACTCGCTATTAAACAACACTTAATTACGCTTAATAGTTTCAGAAAATTACTAGTCACATACTGCGTCACTAACGCACTTAATTTCTTGAGCAATGTACAATCCTTTACAGTAATTATTTAATCGTAGTGTTCCAATGCACTCACAAACACACAAACTTGTAACAAGCACTGTTTAGAACCTTTTTTTCTTTAACACGCCCTTATAGTGAAACACCTCTGACGCTACAAAACAGAAACACTTTATTCAAAATGTCGCAACACGAGTTGCATGCCTGCTCCTTCACGGATAGCGATGCATAGACTGACACACTCTATAGCAAGACGCGAACAGCCCAAGCTAGAAAAAACGAATGTACTCGAAGCTTCTAAACGTCTGTGACGTCACTACCCTCGTGATGATTGCTTCATCTAAACACGGTCAAGAGTTGTGTAATCACTGTCACGCCTATGTGAGAGAAAATCCAAATATAAAAATTCGCCCTTAGCCTAACACCGAAAAATATATAAAATTCTTTTTTCTAAAAACTTCTTTATAAAATTTTAAATTTCTTTTCCTTACATTTAGAGCTGAGGCCACAGTTTTAGTTAAGGAAATCCGATTGAACGGCCTGAACTGTTTCAGGGATCTGCCTTGTTGTGGTAGTCCACAAAGCATCTTCTATCACAAGAAAGAGCTACATTACAACTTTCGCATATCACTGAAACATTTCTGGTGAAACCCTTTTCCGCATACACATATCTTCTTCGCGTGTCAGACGGAAACGGCCAATGCTTCCTTTCACTTTCTTCAAATCTAACTGCTTGAGTGGCAGCAGCAGGTGATCTTCCTATTGGCCTTTGCACATTCCGTTCATGTCCACCGTGTGCCAGTTATTTCCCCAGTAGGATGTTCTGAAAATCGCTATGCGAAATTTTCTTACCCCCAGTGAGGAAAAAGGATGCAGCTATTCAGAATGGACAGGTCAAACAGTAAGTAGAAGAGTTTCTTTGTCCATTTCCATGTGCGACGGTTGATAGAGTAGGAATTTCCATTCTGTCTCCCTTATTTTCATAGCCCATGCTGCTGATAAAAAATATTCAGTCCGGCCAAGACTTAACGCAGTGAAATGACATGCTATGGCCGAATATTTAGAGACCGGTCTGTTTATTCCTATATATGTAAATGCAATTTGAATAGTAATCCCAGTGGATATGGCAAGAGTGTGGTTTCTCACGTTCAATATACGAGTAGGGCATGGGAAGACCATGACCTCACAATATATCCATTAAATGACTAAATTTATTAGTGTGGGCGAGTTTATGGGTCCTGTTTATTTTATTTATCAAAACGTGCTCCTGTAATGAACCAGAAACCGAACTGAAATGGAAGACTGACCTACAGAACCAATATAATATTTGCATTTAATTATATACAGACAGTTGATGCTTAGTCCCTTTTAGCAATAATATATCCTGCGCCCGTAAATATAATGTGCGTGTCTGTTGCGACTATAGAGTGAAAGTTCGCCAAATAAGCAATTCTTTAGTTCA
>Ga0131853_10012515_pt1 | contig 15548 bp, 9 predicted proteins | sample TergutLab28metaG_FD_92764 | JGI IMG/M metagenome (GOLD analysis project Ga0131853, IMG submission 92764) | Labiotermes labralis P1 segment gut microbial communities from Petit-Saut dam, French Guiana - Lab288 P1 (version 2) (version 2) | ecosystem: Host-associated > Arthropoda: Insects >...
ATGCACCAATTTCTCAAATTTATTTTTGGAATAAAACTCTACATGTTTCGGACAGTTCCTCTGTCCATCATCAGGAGTTTTTGCACTGTACACACAGCTATGGTATATGCCATACAGGTTTGCTGACAGCTTGCTGTGTTTACAGTGAAAAACGCCTGATGATGGACAGCGGAACTGCCCGAAACATATAGAGTTTTATTCGAAAAATAAATTTGAGAAATTTGTGCTTCTAGTTGGTTTTATTATAAGAACTGGAGAACTTATGTAACAGTTGTCGGACAATTACAGTTTTCAGATAGAGTTGTAGGCTATATGTGATAACGCCCGTGTTACATTAAATCATAACTGGAATTTTTCATGCGTCCCACAAAACGTTCCACATATTGTGCTGGAAACTGATATGGAAGAATTCCACTAAATATCCTGAAGTTTCTATTTTCACCTGCATGCAGCTGTAAATGTATTGTAAGCAGACTCTGCTGATCTTTTATACGGTAGACTGTCACTAATTTGTATTTCTTTATTCCCTCTATTAAGTGAGTTTAATAAATATAAAATTCCCATTGTAATTTTTGTACAAATTTATAGAGTACACAATTTTCAGTCTTGGTTTAACATATGATGGAGTACGTAGCAGTTTTTACATGAATATTGCGAAACTGATAGTTCAAATTCAGTAAATTCCTCGCTATAATCACTCATGTTATCCGTTACAAAGAACAATCGGTTAAGATTAAATAGGGAAATAATCTCTGTTTATTGTGAGAAACGTACGCAACACATAAATACGGTGCCTTATAAGGGTAAATAGTATAATTTTTAAATACTAAAGTCGTGGACCTCAGTAACGCCGTTTGTCTGTTTTGACTTCCGCACATAAGTTGCTCATGCGCAGTAACTTCTATTTACTTGACCAAAGCTTCGAGTCATCATGGAATTTGAACTCCATACTTCTGTTATTATTCAACAGGGAATGCGAATATGTTAAAGTGGCGAGATTGGAATGACGTAACGACCGTGGTGTACGAATTTGTTCATCGACCTGTTCAACATTAGCAGTTACACTGTCAATTGGCAGCGGTTATCGTCCCTCCGAATATTTTTTGTGGGAACAGTTGAAATGAACGGAATGCAGATCATTTGTATTGCCAGATATCGGTACATTTATGTTTTATAAAATTTGGCTGTTGGGATATTTTGAACACATTGATGCACCTGAATATCAATAGAATTGCCTCTCCTACTGTACACTCGATTTGTAAGCTGCGCTTATAATCGATGTAGCCGACCCCCCCCCCCTCATTATTTACAAATAAACATGACAGGATTCAGGTAATAGAGAATGTGGACTCATCTATATTGCTTTTCATCCCCTTAGGATATTAAAACAGGGTGGGGGAAAACAGTAAATATTGTAACTGAGATTTCAACATAGTAGAGTTGTGTATTCTTCTGTCCCCCCCGTGTTATACTTAAGTACCTGGAAGTAGCTGGATCAGCTGTTCCTCTCTCTGAAGAAAATGTCGAAAGGAAACATAAACAGATAAACCAAATGAAACTTTTTCACCCTTAAAAATACTGGTCATGTAATTTTTTGTACAGTAGAGGTTAATATTTGTGAAGAAAATGTTAGGTCTTCTGACCTTGTACATTGAAAGATCTTTTTCATTTTACAAAACCTTCTAAAGATGCATTTAAAATTTTAAATTAAGTTCGTACCTCACAGAAAACCTAATGCGTTTTCATTAAAACGCCAACGGTTGAAGTTGTATGGGGGAAAAACGGGATTGAAAAATAATATGCTCCGTGGCGCTGTTTAGATAATTTAAGAATGGGTTCGATACTTTCTAAGTGTCACGTGGCTTCACAGTACACGCGTTAATGTGACTTCGTTTACATGCGCGAGAAAAATATTGTCCTTCTTGCGCCTGATTTCAAGAGATATGCAAATGTTTCAAAGTAACGCGTTCCGATCTCTCATGCTGAATTTTATCCGTATCGGAATATTAACCCTTTAATCGCCGAGTTAAATCCCATCTGCCATTTCCTGGCATTATTGGGAGATCACCATATTTTCCACGTTAGCGGGTTAATGTGGAAAGTACGTTTACGGGCCTTAGTAACATACGGCTTCCACTACGCTGAATTTCATGGAAACTACAATGACTCAGTGAAGTTTTGTGGACACAATACGGAACGGAATTTCTAAAAATGAGACGAAAAATTATATGTGCAAGCAATTTACGCCCTTAAGCAAGTACGGCTCCCACTGTACCCATTTCTATACAACTATTACCCAACTGCTTTGCATAGAGTTACTTCTTTCCAAATTTTAACCCAAAAAAATGGCGAAATTGTATTTACGCCCTTAATTCAACTATGGCTTTTCTCTACACAGATTTTCACGCAGCTCATAATATATGAGTGAAAGTGTTAAATACTGAATTTCACCCAACACGATCGAAAAATGTGGAAATTTGAGTAGAAATTTTTTACCACTTGAACTACAGCTTTACCGTCAAAGCACCGATTTTTGCGATGCTCATTCTTCCTTAACAACGTTTGGTAAAGAACCCATACACCGAGTTTCATAAAAATTCGATAAAAGATTTAGGCACTAATAGGCATATCATTCTACAGACGGAAGGGCAGAAGAACATAATCTGCACAAAAGGTATGTTTTTTTGTTTCGTACAGAGCGCCTACAATCCGCTGTTTGTACTGAACGCATACACACTGTGGGGAAAAAGTGTCGATTATTAATATTTCAGCCGGCGTTACGTGTAGTAATCCGTTAGCTTTAAATGGATGATTTTTGGTTTATTAATTCCCTCTTCTGTATGTGGTGTGTAATAATTGCATCGAAAATGGAATGGCACTTAAAATTAGGTAATAATCGTTAACGAACACTTTGTTAATTACATCCAAAGTGACTCGGCATTAACAAAGCATGTAACGTTATTTCTTCCACACCAGTTTTAATGGTTACATTACAAATTCGCGTTTTAAAATAAACTAATAAAAGTATTTACACACCTGATGTGATAATTTACTTTTATGTTGGACATCCGTTTGTGATAAAGACACGCAAGGTGAATTATAACGGTTACTAATAACTAAACTCTTTTACTATAACGTATGGTCTTAATTTAACTTGTTTCGGCTCAAAAAGAAGCCATCATTCGCTTAATAAGACTCTCAAAAAGTTATTATGTAAGCTGCATAACATTACTTTACAACATATATATATATATATATATATATATCATATCTGAACTTGACAAATATCATAAAAGTACATGATAAGCTTAAATCAGTCATCATCATCATCATCCGTCACGAGTTGGGCCTTGATTGACCTACTTCGGCCTCGACTGTTAGTCTTTTCGAAGTCGTCGTCCTCCATTTGTGCTGTATTTCAGCATTATTTTTGTCATCCTGTTGTTGTTGATTCATGTTAAATGCTGTTGTCTATTTTATTTGTACCTTCGTAGTTTCTTGTCAACTGGCTCTACTTTAAACTCTTCCAGAATTTCTCCATTCCTTATGTGAATCCAAAATTATGTTATTTCCAAGAAATGTGATGAATTGATAAGTTAATTTAGCAATAAAACAGAGTTAGAAAGAGTATATTGGTATTGCGATATGGAAGTGATTGTTTTTCCGTAAATATTCTGCCTTGGGAGATGGTTTTATATTCGCATATCTCTTGACTGAAGGAATATTCATGATGTCCTCATTCCTTGATTTCCTTACATTCTGTCATCTGTTCTTAATGAAATTGTATAAACAAATGTATACAAGATCTGCAAACCCCGTGTTATTGCATTGTTATTGTAGGCGCTGAAGTTGCCTGGGTTACGCCAGCGCATAAAATTCAGGTAATAGATCTCAGCTTTTCAGAGATTTGTAAATCTTGATGATGACTTGTCAAGAGCCGAAATATGTTGCTGAGGTTTTTAAATAGAAACTTTGTGCTCACTGTTATGCTTTAGATTTTATTTCACAGTATATTTAGTGATTACGCAGCAAATTACTTGATTTTCTGCAATTATGTGATTCTACAACAGACACAATAATTAAGAGGTACATCGCAAATAACTCCTTTTTGACGCATCAGCCCACTCAGGCCTAAGCCGCCTCACTGTTTAAGTTTCTGAATCACACACAATTAGACACACACAACTGGCAGGACTCCTCTGAACAAGTGATTAGCCGGTCGCAGAGGCCACTGTCTACGCAACACGCAACCAACACAGGAGTTGAACATTCATGCACTCAGAGAGATTCGAATCCAAGGTCCCAGCAATGAAGCGGCCGCAGACCTTAGACAGCACTGCCGCCGGAACCGGCTCGCAAATTTTATGGCATTCCAAAATTGGATACCGTAATTTAGTACAGATTTAATACTTCTATCCCATAACACCATCAAATGGAATTAGCCAAAATTAATTCCAAACCAGACGCACTGGTTCTACCGCGAATAATAATTTTCTTTACATATGGTATGCTTATATTACCCACTACTGATATACCAGCAGTGTGTGTACCGCCTGTGTTCGTTCACCAAATCACATTTTGTGAAAACGTTGTACGGTACGAGAAGGTGAAGTTGACACTAAAGCAGAGCGGCATTACTCTGCGAATGAATTTTGCGGTGGAGCAGCTTTGACTAGGGGCTTGGTTCATTACCGATCCGCTGCTAATGGCATCGCTGTCAACAGCATTGTCCAGTCTTGGCTTTTAATTTCCGGTGTACCCTTCTGAACCCGGCTTGCTGACGGCGGTGACAGAAGTGATAAGAAATCCGAGCTGTACTGGCGGTATAGTTGGCTGAATACGGCTTTCAAGGTGATACATGAAATACATGAGTATGTGTGTGCAAATGTCAGTGCATGACTTGAATAATATAAACAGGTCTTACAGGTCGTACATTCTTTGAAGTGAACTGCAGAAGTCATTATAGCTGTAAATGCCACATTTTTATTGACCATCGGTACAAAGCGACGTTTACTCCTACAAAATTCGCACTCATTCGAAGTGGAAAATAAAATTTCGAAATTACAAGCAACTAACGTAAATAATCGTTGAAACTTCAACAGAAATTTGTTTCGATTAGATTTGCATTAGATTAGTTTGCACAGTATGAATTGCGGGGTAACTTGCGACTGCCTGCTGTTATCAGTTTTAGCTCGTAATAAACATTCTGAAATCACGGTCTCAGTGATTAAGCAAGTTGCAGAATTACGGACGTTTCGGCTGTACCGTGACCTGAAAGAACAGTTCCCTGCCTTTAGCTGTGGAGAAGCGGGTTCAATCCCAAGTCAGGTCATGTTAAATTGGTGGTGGACAGAATGACATTGGAACAGGCTTTCGGCCAGTTACGTCGGTCAGTGGCTGTCCACGATAGGTATCTACTCATTCATTCATTTATCACCGACGCTATACAGCTCTTACTAGCCGGGGATAGCGTAGTCGTTATAGCGACTATTCTGTGGGTTGTACTGGCCCGGGGCGCGAATTCCAGGCAGGGGCAAGGATTTTTTTTCTTTCTTGAAATATCTTAATTCCCTCGGTTTTCCTATTCCATGGGTACGGGGTACCTTCCGACGTTAAAGTGGTCGGGGCGTGATACTGAACATTGACCGCTATCTAGTGCCGACGTTAAGCATGAGTGGAGCTATGCCTCTTCTTCCCCTGTTCCTTCGTGACCTGGGCATGGACAATTTTACCGCATTTTACTCTACGTCTCGTCTTAGAAATTGACAGCATAGATGAATAACACGAAACTTTCTTTAAATTCAGCCATATTTACGTTAATTTACTGACCTTGAACATACTAGAATAGAATTATGCACAAAGCGGTTCCCCTATACGCACGTAACCTAGATTTTTTTTTTTGTAAAGTTGGACAATGCAAAACCTAAACCGCATGCCTTACACTGTTGTTTATTTGAACAGTGTTCTGCTCCTATTCGTAACTGTGTTAGCGTTCATAACAAATTAAGTGTAAGAAGCATATGAGAAATAGCAGAAGCCAAGCGTCTAGGGTTAGAATTTACTACTCATACATCATATTATGAAGGTTATAGTTCCACATCTTGGCCCGCATATCCATCTAGCTAACGTACGACGTGGTTTTTCTCATTTTCTATGATAACATTCTTAGTTAGAGTATAAAAATACGTCACTAACACCTCTTTCTACATCCGTTCCAATTTATCAATCATATTTATCCTACACCTGAAATTACGCGTTATTTTCTTAGTGCAGAGTTATTCAGGGACTGAGTGTAGCTCAGACTGGCTACGGTGTAATATTGTGTGGTTAGCGAATACACCCAAAAGGACGCACACGTAAGTTACTGCCGCAGTTTTATTTACTTTATCTGCACTGTACTGGATACAAGGGAGACAAACAGGAAAAACCTGAAGAGGATAAACGGTATAAACGGGTACTTAACCGATCACCAAAGCACCACGGTTTTAGGTAGATTTACCTTACAGTATGAAACCTAAGTAGCTTACAGCGTCGTGAAATAGACACAGAAATAATTATACAGAGAGGTTCTAAATGAGTTACTTTACGTAACGAAACCTCAAGAGTTCGTAAGCTGAATACATAATATATGCGAATATTGTGTGCCGCCCTCGGGGGGAAATTTTGTCCGAGTGTGAAACTTCTCGTTAATTTTCATCCCGTGGCGGAGTTGAAAATGCGATGTTCTACACCCCTAGTTCACCATATGCTTTCATGAAGCAACTTTCCATTTATAATTACAAACTTAGTAATTAATGAACTTGATTATATCACAAATGCTTTTTTCTCTTGTGCTTTCACACATTTTCTATCGATTTTCGATGGGTTACACAGAACTAATCAAGCTTTCCTTGTACTGTTGACTACTCTCAAAGCAGATTGTGCAAAATTAGTCGTGCAGACGTATTGCATTCTTCATATGAACATGGCAAGATTTCAGATGCCGTGCTGTGAAAGCAAAATTAATAGTGTAAGAAAAATACATATCTGACTCAACTAAACGAACTTAATGTATTTAAATGACGTGTTTTTATTTATGATTTTGTTCAATCTTAGGTTGTATAATTATTTATTTGTGGTTTGTATCATGAATCTTTCAGTAAGTCAGAAAGAGCTGAACAAAACTGTGAAATTTGCTGTTAGGACATCTGGATCGAAAATTGAAGTCATTACTGCCGGGGTACATATTTTAGAGCTGTACTGCTGTACCAAAGTACCCCTGATGGGTACGAGGGTGACATTAAAATGCATGTTAAGAGACACAGCTTGGAAACAATGTGCAGCATGTGCTGGGTAAGGAATTTAAAATTCCGTGAAGTCGAACAAGTTCACCATAGACTTGTATTACGAACGTATTGTAAATTCGAAAGAAACAGCCTTTACGACATTTTTTGGGTTATCACGTCGTTGGCTGTGGACATTTATTTCTCTGAAATACGAAACCTCGTTTCTTGTTAAATAGCGATCAAAATTTTGGAGAAATATTTGGTCACGATGTTTGCGGTAGAATTTTGGAGACAGAATTTTCTTCCACTACGTTTGCACACATCGGACAAGCTACAAGACGTCACATCCCAAGAGAGAAGAAGGTAAAGATAATTTATTCTTCACATAGAAAATGTGTTTTCCTTAGGACAGCGAAAGTGCTGATAGCCCATTATTAATCTGGGTTCCCATTTATTGCAGACCGGAACGTAATGATAATTACTAAACCCTGAACTTTATAGTAGCCTTTTAACATTGTTACAATTTGTGTAACGTTGTTAAAGTCACTTGCGCAGTCAAATTTTGTTCTTTACGGATTGTGGCCATTAAATTCCACTCGTTACTTTAAGCCATATTTTAATCCAATTAAGTAGCGAGACTCAATAACTCTCAGAAAGACGCCTAGCGAATTACACAGCTCCTTGAACTCAAGACGAAGAGGCCGTCAATGCCTTGACTGGGAGTGGACTTCAGATATTATTTTCGGCTTTTGCTGTCACATTAGCAATGCGAGAACTTTAATCATTCGCAGAATACAACCAACAAGATGCAAAGTTTCACAATTTATTTATTTCTGTAGGACGCTCTACATGTTTCAGACGGTTTTTCCGTCCAACATCAGGAGCTCAAAACTGCACATACAGCGTCAGGTATTTGTTAGACCAATACCTGATCCTGTATGTGTAGTTTTGAGCTCCTGATGATGGATGAAGAATCCGTCTGAAACATGTAGAGCTGTTTTCCAAAATATTCAGAGTACTCTTAAATCTGTGAATGAAACGGCCACTAGAGGTGACATCTATCTTTATGTAACTTGTTACTGGCTCAGTCTAGGTATGTCGAATGGCATATAATTATTAAAAAATGAATTGGAAAGAATGTGGAGGGAAGGATTCGTGGCTTTTGTCGAAATACCATCCAGTTATTGGCCTGAAGGGACTGAATAACACGGAAGTTATCAGGCTAACCGATCTCCGGGTTTTAATTCAGGACTTTCCCAATACGAAAAGCAAATGGTGACTATTCCACAGTGACGTCCCTCTTAATTTGTTACATCAAAAACATTTTGAACTTTTGGCGGGAAAGCTGAAGCGAAAATACCGCTTGGAATATGCATGTGTGTATGTAATGGGTAACGTCAAAACTGGTTTTGTAGGAATAGAACAGGGACTGAGTAAGGCGTAGAGTGGATTGAACTGGCTCAGGGTGGAAGATAAATAATTCTGGGCTTGCAGAAATATGGAAGGACCTCTTGACAAGCTGAGAATCGCTTTCTTATGGAGCATTGTACTTCTTGCTTGTTAATTAAATTTGAGCTCTTTTAATTTATCAGTAAGGGATCTAAGGAGAACCTTTTGAGAAATCAAATATATAAACTACTGTATAATTGATGAAAGGTACTCAGTATTTTAATTTGAATATTCATATTTTTTCCTTGGGTATGACACATTATATTTTGATAGATACCTACTGTTAAAGCAAATCCACTGCCTCCATTTTCAACTCAGACGATCCTGTCCACATATCTTACTACCCACAACACGGTGTGAAAACATTTTCAGCCTGAAAGCGGTTGCAGTGAAGTTTTACGAGTCATCAGTACCCATTTACCGAGCTAAAAGCATGACAGACCGACCTTACGCAAGATAATGAAGGTTGTTATGTCAGTCCAAAACTATGGTATTTACAGGTCCCACTACAAACGGTGTGAAAACCATCAGTCCTAAAAATTGACTTAGTATATCACTCCGAAACGTTGGTACCCAACGACAAGACCATCTTGTAGTCTGTTACAGCAAAGTCTTGGTACCCATCTGCCAGACAGACAGCAAGGTTGTGATGTCAAAAGTACCCTATACGCCGCAAGTTATCGCACCAAAACCTTGTCACTCACCTGCATGGTTGCAAGATGGTGTCAAAATAATGGAGGCAGTTTGTTTGGTGTTGTATGTACATATTCCTTGCAACATCCATTACACGCAAATTTCACCACCAACTATTTACACAATGTTCTGTATTTATTACACAGAGCTGCCACCTGTACAGCGTCTTCATTCACGGTGCACACACGGAGTAGCAAAACAGCGGATTATCCGATCCAGATTAAATGAAGAGAACATGCCAGCACCACAGATGTCTGGATACGGAGCATTTACTGTTAATACTTTTAGAACCTGTAACTTATATGAGATCAGTTAAAATAGAGTTTTAACGTTATAACTACCCGTTTATGTACTGGCGACGTATATGCTGATAATAATCGTTGTGTTTTTCCTACATTTTACATATATGTATATATACGCGCGCGCACACACACACGTATTTATATAGTCTGCCAGTTATCTACGATAAGTTGCCATATACGCTGTGCACGTCGACCAAATTCGTAACTCTCTGAAGATGGCCAGAACATACAGAAAACATGTAGGAGCGTTGTGTAATAAATGTAAAACGTGTGCAAGTAGCTGGAAGTAAATCTGTGTGAAAGGAGACAGTTGTTAATCGGAAAATTTGATGTCCATCTAACAGAATGTAGCATAATGTCACAGCTTGGAAGACTGCATTATTATTATTATTATTTACTTTACCTTTACACTTCCGTATAGTGTATAACTTGGGAAGTTGCATGACCTAACTAAGTTAAATTTGTGCAATTTTAGTTCGTGTTTGTTACTGCAGCACATAAACGAAAAATAAACTGTTTGCCTTGGAGTTACAGAAGAATGTTATGCCGTAACTCTTTTTATTAGTTTCCTTAACAATAAATGGCCAGCTCATCATTAAACTCCTAACATTTTCTTTAATATTGCAATTACAATAAGGTCAGGCAAAACACATTTTATTCTATTACAACCCCACAAAATTTTCGAAATCATTCTCAAAATTAAAGGGCCTGTTATCTCAGACATACACCTTCCCCTCGTTCCTCAGCAGTCAACACTCTTACAGTGGTCATTCAGACACGGAATGGACACGACTCTGTACAGTATGCTACAAAAGCATGTGTCGTGATATTAATTTCACATGTGTAAGAACCAAGGGAATCAGAATGTCCAGCAATAGTTAAAAACTGTGGAACTATTTATGATCTTCGGTAAACGTCAGTTTTTAAAGTTTGAAGTATGTACCGTGCATATTTGTATGATTTATTATTTAGACCTACAAATGCGCAATATATTAACAATATATTAACTTCAAGCTTTTAGATACTCAACAAGTAAAAATCTATTACCTCTATAAGAACATGAAGCTAAAGTTAATTAAAACGAAAGCAGCTATCTGGTACAACAAAATATGCAGAGCTAAGCAAAGGAGTATTTTACGATACAGACATTATTGTTAATATTTTGCGCATTTGTTGGTCTAAATAATACATTTTTTAAAGTTCTTTTCCCTCCCAAAATTACTTCCATGTGACTTGTTTAATTCATCTCATCCCCTGTTAAAATTGCTTTTTCTATTGTTTTTATATATTCTAAAATGTCAATACAAGAACGTACCACTTAAACACCACATCTGTGAGAGAAAGTTACCCCCTTCAAGTGCGCAAGACGACTGTGCATCTCACACTGGCCGTCTTCTGAAGAATATCCTACATTTGTACTGATTTTGCCTTTAAATATTTTGATATTATTACTTATTTTTCATATTGATATATTCCTGATATGTTGTTTTTTTTAATACTGTAAACACGGTTATATGCATGTATATTCTGTTTCCCAAGGCTGTTCTACTCATGTTACGTATACCAACATAACAACCCCAAATGTGAGTTTCTTGAGATCTCCAATCCATATAAATTGTTTACATATATTCCTTTATTCTTGTGTTCAAATTATTGATGATATTTTAGGCCGAAACATGTAGTTGAAAACAATAGACTAAATCCTTGTGTTTTGACTGGACATACCGCAATTCTAATTGTTAAGAAGCACAACCGGGATGAATTGTCTTAAAATTGTTCTTTACTTTGAAGACTATACACAGATGAACGGCTGTAAGCTATGTAACGTACAGACACACTGCTTGATTTTCTGGGAAGGTTGAATGCGTAAAATTAAATCTAATCACATAAACAAATTGCAGGTACCGCAGAACATTCGTGTTGTGTTGCTGGCTAGTGTTGACTGCGTGTTCACTACGCAGAAGTATTAATCATTCTTACTAGGTAATATTAGAACCACAAGGTGACAGCAGTAAAAGGCAGTGACAGAGGTGAAGTCAGCAGGCAGCAACTTCCCCCCCCCCCCCGAGGAATTTTGCATACTTTACATATTTTATTAAAACATGTTTTAAACTGGATTTTAATGGTTATAATGCATAGTACTGGATCTTTGGATGGGCTGTTTGTGGAAACCATACTGAAGTGAGAATTTCTTGTTGTTCAGTTTGATATTTACGGACATTTTAGCAGCCCAAAAAGGGAGTTATTTCATAAAGGCACTTAAAGTCACTGGACAGACAGATTTACAGCAGTCGTAAAAATACGTCACTGATTTAAATACCTTATATCCCTTTTTATCTGTATAAGATTATTACGTCTTCGTTAGCCTGTGGACGGTAGAGTAGCGTAACTTTAAAGCCAGTTTTTCGTGGATTGAAGTCTGATGAAATGATAGAGTGTCGATTGTTATACAGTTATTAGGGAACTAATATTTAATCAACACAATTTTGACAACCACAATCTCATTCTTAGGTGACATCGACTTTTGTGTATTTCTTATCAAACAAGTGTTATTCTACTGTCCGATAAACACACAACTGTTGTTTTTATCGGATAGTGGAATACCTCTTGATCATATCTCAATTGTTTGGAATTTTTCCATCGTCCATTTGACAGTTTTCATAAAAATTCTACAACCTGACGAAATTGGTTCTGTTGCCTTCTGGTGCAAAGATCGGTGGAGTACAGGATAAGGGGCTACCGGTTTTCCTACTAATCGGTCGAGCATAGTAGGAATCTCCTAATACCCTCTCCAATTGAAGGAGAAAACGGAAACCATTTCGGGAACGCTGTTGTTTCTTTTAAATGTACAAGATAGCAAACGTAGCGTATCAGTTCTCTCACATTCTCTTGCTTCGTTTATTTACCTTGAAACCTCAAGATCTAAGGAAATGTTTATCAGGAAAAGGGATGTGCTTTATTTTCTCTACAACTTTTGTTCCAAGCGTAGTTCGCTTTGTTTAGCGGGAATTGTTCCAAATGCGCGCAGTAAAGAGTATGGATCTTAAAACACTGCGTCTTATATTTTATGTGTGGCCGACAGTGAAAATTATCAACATGTGTTAGTTAACCTCGCCAATATCAAATTTTGTGAAAATTCCATCAACGGTTCTCTTGTTGTTTCATGTGGGCCGATCCAGAAATGAAAGACCGGAACGACTTTTCTGAGCGCCTGTTAACAGTCCGGTACGTTTAAACGTTAACGTTGGAAAAAATCTGCATAAACAGACTTTGAAGTAACGGAAGGAGGCGTTCCGTAGTGTTTCATTCTTCACTAGCTCTGGAATTAAATGTTTTAAACTTGCATTCATTTACTCAATTATTACACCAACTACTGCACATATATAAAATTTATAAAATTTACACATTAAAACATTAAAAACGCTCCGACATGTTCCGGTCCTAAGATCATCATCAGGGAGCTATATATTCCTTGCTAAAGTCACACTAGAAATAGTCAAAGATTAATTTCGTTGTACAAGTTGTGTGTTGTGGCAGCATGCCGTGTTGTGTAATGTTATGTTGCGAAGAGTGCCCTGCTACGGATGTGCATTCTGTGCTTCGTTGCGTGCCACAACACCCAACTTGTACAACGAAATTAATCTGTGACTATTTCTAGTGTGACTTTAGCAAGGAATATATAGCTCCCTGATGATGGTCTTAGGGCCGAAACATGTCGGAGCGTTTTCAGCGTTTTAATGTGTAAATTTTATAAATTGTATATATGTGCAGTGGTTGGTGTATTAATTCAGTAACTCGACAACATGCACGGTGTAACAATAAAAAATATAAAAAAATTGCATTCATTTCTCAGTCAGCGATTATCTGCTACTAATTTGTGGTGGTGTTTACTCAACCTTTCCTTTACAGGTTCCATTTATTTTTTTTGGTGAAGGAGTTACACTTAAATTATCCAGTGTTATTTTTTATTTATTTTTATTTTTACAATGCCACCACATGTCCTTGTGGACTTCGTGGTCCTCCCTCCTGGGCATGGCAGGAGTGTAACCGACTTCTGAGGTTGGGACGCCCATGAGGCTCAGTTACGTTGTCCCGATGATGTGAGTGGTGATAGAGGAAGATGTAGTGCCAGGACATCCCTTAAACCTAAATTCTACCAACCTACCCAGACCATGGTCACCGCGGGAATTCTCCTCTTCAGAGAAAATTCCCACGGTAGAGCCGGGTATCGAACCCGGGGCCTCGTAATCAGAGACTATGACCACTAGACCACGAGGCTGGTCTTATCCAGTGTTATGTTTTATGACAGTTTTGACGTATAATTTAAAAACATCTTAGTTTTTCTTTACATAAATTTTATCTGGAGTTATTAGCGTTTGACTAAGAACCTTTTTAATATCGTTTCAGATGCGTAAGAAAACTTCGCATGTAAAATGGCGGCTTTTATCGAGGAATATGCCGCGATGCTACGTTGAAATGGGACCCGCTTGCTGGGGTAAGTTCTATCTATCTATATAAAATAAATTAGGATTACATGAAAGATAATTTTATCCCTTCACAGTGTCTATTTCTTACAGAATGAATTCATTTTATCAGTTACGTACGAGTATAAACTAAGTGCAATTCCATGTGTAAAACAAAAGTTATAAACAAACTTCTTACAGGCAGAATTCTTGTTTCTGTGCTGAAACATTAAAGTAATCGGAATGTGTAATTAGTGGGAAATACGAAAGGCAACGGAGACCAAGTTGTGTAATTTCTAATTTCTAATTCCTAATAACTTTATCATGTAAGTAGACTGAAGAATTTTAAGAAAAGCAGGATTCAGTAGATTTTTCTCAGGCTTCTTCTTTTTGGTGAATTTGAAATATTTTTAACGAAGCATAATTTGCATATACGAACTGACGATGCCATCAAATGTGTAGATATCAACTTCATTTCATATCGTTTACTTAACAGAAAACATATAATCACAGCGTCAATTTGCTCCGTAGTTCATTCAAATACACTGCCGTAGCCCACGGTAAGCGCAGTTGATAGCGCGATGTACAAATCATGCTGTGGGGTTTCTTTTGCCACGTCTACTTATTTCTGATTATTAGTCATAAAAAGTAAAATTTCATCCTTGAAATTCCTTGTTATTTCTTCTTTATAATTTTCTGCTATTTGCAGTGACTGTGACACATAGAGTAACCGCTTTCCTTGCGAAGAACCAATAGTTTTGAAGTTTTCGCATCTCTGTACCTGTAATATCGTTCTTATTCGAAATGATAACATCGCTACCGGATAATCTGATTCCGAACTTTTGAAGCAAACACGTTGCCTCATTTTTTATGGTTAAAATGTTCAAGAAAAATTCTTGGACATCTCGGCCCTTTTAGGCAAGGTCACTATGTGGCCCCGAAACATCAGCGACATAGTACCTACACGTAGCCTTTGGGCATTTGTACAATTAAAAATGAGTCTACTGCCGTGCCTGGAAAAGTCCGGAACCACTTTACCCAGTGACGTGACGTCATGCCTCAGAACAAGAGAATTCTCACCGGATACCGCTGTTTGTTTGTCAGTCGATATAACAGTGTCTGGAAGGTCAGTTGTGAGTTGCGCTGTCTGTGGAAGGAAACAATCTCCGTCTTTGTAATACAGTTTAAAAACCCATTTGTGTTACAGATTTTTGGGACAGATGTAATTTATTATTATTTTAGAATTCGTAGTTTAGTGGTCAGAGTTTCTGGCTACAGATAGAGGTCCCGGGTTCGATCCCCGGCGCTACCAGATTTTCTGAGTAGTAGTGGGTCTGGAACGGGGTCCACTCAGCCTCGTGAGCCTCGTGAGGTCA
>Ga0131853_10012516_pt1 | contig 15548 bp, 10 predicted proteins | sample TergutLab28metaG_FD_92764 | JGI IMG/M metagenome (GOLD analysis project Ga0131853, IMG submission 92764) | Labiotermes labralis P1 segment gut microbial communities from Petit-Saut dam, French Guiana - Lab288 P1 (version 2) (version 2) | ecosystem: Host-associated > Arthropoda: Insects >...
AATATCTGCATCGCGCGGGGGGGACAGGCAGACAAAATATGGCCGCCTCTGTCAATATGGGCCCCTCCCCCGGCGGGGTTGCTTTTGATTTTGGGGGCGGGGGGGGGGGGGGGGGGGGCAAAATCGACTATTGGTTTTAGAAGCAAAGTCAAGCGGTCGAGTTAGAAGGAGGGGGGAAAATTGGTCTGGACCAGCCCCTAACATACATACGCCCCTTTCCACCATTCTCACCTCAACTTTTTTGTTATTTGCCCCTCTTCAACTCAGCACACAGAACCTATTCTATGGTCTCCACATTTAGAGCTGAGGGACAGACGTCTCATGTTGTCCGATACAGCAGGAAGTGGCAATATCTCCCAGGCACTGGTAACCTTCCTCAGACGCGACCCGATATCCGAGTCCCGGAAATCCGTTTCCCGCAAACACCGGGTCAAATTTTAGAGGAACTATAGGTACAAACACCCCGAACTTCCTGGGACCAAATCCGTGAGCCAAGAATTTTCTAACAGAAACAAGCTGGCGCGCATCCACCATTTCCCCCCCCCCCACGCTCCCGCTCATGCTGCAAGCCCTGCCCATGAGCTGTGTATAAAAATCTCTGGATGTCAACACTGCAGGTAGGAACGTTCAGAACAAATATCAACTGACTGCCACCAAAGAATCAATAAGGAAGAACGGGTGCATTATTGCACCTGACAACCGTAGCTAGTCACTTCCTGTCGGCTCGCTTAACATATAACACTCTGGCATGCAATACACTAGGCGTGCCGCGTGTCTGGGCGCCACTGGGAAGCATTTCCAGCGTATCTTTACACACGATTAGCAAAAAGGTAATAGTACCTGGAATACACTCAAACTAAGTGCGTGGACTCCGACTCTGGCAAACTGGAATAGCGGCGAACGCAGAGGTGCTTGTCGTCGTGTGTTATATTGTGAGTGAAAAGTGACGAGAGTTTGTTGATAAAATAATAACCAAGTACTCTGCCTGTTACATATACTGTCTGTAAATTCGTTTATTGCAACCAACTAGATGCACGATATCACAAACATATAATAGTAGAGATTTCTTCGACATGTTTCGACATTAATGTGCCATCTTCAGGCAATGCATATTGCCAGGCTAAAAATCAGCTACGGTTGGTAAAGTGATATTATAAACTGCATAACATATAAATTGTTCTGCATTTGCAGTTGATAAAATGCTTAGAGTTTTTTAAATTTATAATATTTTATGAATTGTAGCAAGTTTTAAGCTCGCCACATGTACCCATGAAAATGGCACATGCATGCCGAAACATGTCGATCTAATGTCTGCACTGTTACGTGTACGTCATATTGTACATTTGGTTTGTTGCAATAAACGGATAAACTGATCCGTAACGCACTGAGTAAACATCTTTAAAAATATACCATCTGTATTTCACGTCACACGTGTTCCATAGATCCCTCAAAATAAACTATTTAATAAGATATCGGTTCGTATTTTTTCGTCCACAGTAAATCCAACAGTGAACAATGTTGGTCAGTCCAATACAAAGATTACTTTTTATATGTGGCGTTCACTGGCGAAGATATTTAAGAAGAAACTAAACGCTGCTCGACTGCAACGTACCGTCCAGTTGACCTACAAATGTTTACGTATGGTGACAACTGCGACGCTGCATCGTAAGGTCGTTAGATATCTGTGAGCAGTAACTGATGTACAGTGGTCCCTCGGTAATCCGCAACCCGGTAATTCGGATCCCATAGTAGTCCGGAATATTTTGGGCCTACTATAGCCCACTATTTCCCACCAAATTCATTAAACTACGTTATTATTATTATTATTATTATTATATAATGTTAGGCACAGTATTTACGATTTAAGGAGTTTTATTTCAGCACTGAGTGAGAGATGATGGTTGTGTGTTAACTGTACCACGTGGTTTGCACTTGGTGGCCCGAATTCGAGGGTAAACCAGACCAGCCCTCCCCCCCCCCCCCCCCCCCACAGTCCGCATGACCGAGGAACTACTGTGTTGCAGTTAACAACATTTAAGGCTGAAATTCAGTCGTGATAAAAAAGAAGGTACGTTTGCAGTGACACAGCCAGACTCGTGTTTTTGGCAGGACCTGTCAAGAGCCAGCTGCGTTCCCTGACTGTTGGTACTCACAGTACAGCCTTGGTACTCCACCGTTCGAAACCGCAACTTACCTGCAAAACAAAAGAAAACAATCAATGACACCCACTCCTGTTAGGGACAGGAACAGAGGAGGGTGGTCATGGAGTCATCGGGAACGTGTCTCACAGAAACGCGGTTAAACATTTCAATTCGTTCAGCACGCACGATATTAATCGGAGTGGTGCATACACTCTAAGGTACTCGAACCTGATGTCTACTTGGGTAAGCAACCGCTGCTGGTCCCTTCTGCAGGACATAAGAACCTGAAATGGAGACACCGGATTCTCCTTCACGCTGATGATCATCTAAAGCACTGGGGGCACTATGACGTCATGCAGTGCAGTGTAACAAAAATTTCCCAGCAATACATTGTATATACTTTGACATCCTGTCTTTAGGGTTGTGGCCTTTATCCTACCTTGTATATGGTCGCAGAAATTTCCTCCGAGACACCGGTAAGTCTGCACACAAGCCCAGAGCGCCACGCCTCAGAAAACGCGGTATTCTGGCTGCAACCCGCGTACTTTCCACACATGACGCAACAAAACATGGAGCGACTGACACAAAAACGAAAAACGGACGGTTGTATGCTGACCGCGGTTACTGACACACACACACACAAGGTCCGGACCAACGGTTCACAGGGGATCCGCGGGCACATTCTGTAATGGCTACTCTGACCTTAACAGCCATATACCGTCCTGCTGTAAACTCAATACACGAAAAAAGAAAAATCCTCAGTCAAACACAATTTCTCTCTAGTGGTCATGTAAATACAACATTTTTTGTATATAATTGCCTTATACCTGTTTTTTTTTTAATATTGTTGAAGGGTCCGATGATGAATTGACTCAACCCGAAACATGCAGCCACTGGAGAAAAAATATAAGTTTTGTCTCAGTGAGGATTTGTACTTGACCTTCTACTGGGCTACTCTGAAGTTTACTTATTTCTTTAATTGAAAGAATAATATTTTGTTAAAAACAATCGCAGTACTTCCTTAATTAACGATATGCTAATTTCGTATGACCGTCAGAACATGTAATTAAGAAACCCCCTGTACCCACCCACAACATTTCAATTACGGTACAATCAAGCAATGCATTGTTACGTGCTGCCGGTATGTAGCTAAATGAAATAGTTTCCAGATACGATAAACTCTTGGACACCTCTCATTCGAGACACTGTATGGACGTGACCGAGGATGTAAGGATCCGTGGTTATTCTTCGAAGCCAAAAGGGGTCCGCGAGCTTGAGGGTTTAGGAAACGCTGGGCTAGCACGGTGGTCACGACATGCGACTGGAGTGGAGAGATGCTGGGGGGAACGCGAGAGTCACAACACACTTAACGATGCTGATTCAACCGCAAGATCTTTATGGCGTCGAATGACGTGAAAGTTCGACCTATAAACATGGAATAGTAAGGATCCGTACGGCCCGCTTCGGGTTGTTTCAAGTACTGATGTGGAGTTCACCTGAAGATCGAGAAACGTCACTGGGACAGCCGGTACCTTGGTCCGATTCGGTTCAACATTACGGTACAACCTCCTGGTAAAAGAAGCGTACTGGGAGAATAGAGAGGCGGATCATGCAGCACGCACAGAACAGACGTGTAATTCGTATACAGTAAAAGCTGTTAAGTTGGCCACCCTTGACAAACGGCCACGCTTTGACGGACCCGGCAAATTCCTATGGTATTACACATGGCCATTATCCATAACTTGGCCACCTTGAATCTTGCCCAGAGTTTCAAACTTAGCGCTACGATTTGCATGCAAGTTCAAACTCCCTCTGTTGGCCGCCCTAAACAGCCGTGCAGGTTTGCGTCTTACTGCACAGGGGCAGAAATGCTCAACCGCCGTCCTCTCTTCACCAGCGTCGACAACAAACTGGAATTTCCTGAAGGCAACTGATCCATTACCGTAATGTTCACCGACAGTGCTACTCACCGCCCGTACCTGGACACCCCATGTCTCTCTACTCTGAACTGTACGTTTGCACGTTTGACAGTTGCACACTTAAAATTTCTTACTGCCACGTGGTTTCCATAAGTTGGCCGGCTATGAATGGAACCAAAGTTGGCCAACATAGTCTTCACTGTTTTTCAGTTACAAAATAGCAATGCCGAAAGTTCGTTTGGGAGACTCAAATGCAGATGAGAGATCAGCATTAAAAAAACAATGTGGATAGACAGAATGGACTGAAATTGGACAGAATATGGTCCAATGACAGGCTGTGTGGCAGAAACACAAACCAACTGTGATCTTAGACTGAGTAAGTGTTTCTGTCAGTTCGGCTGTTACAAACAACAGTCCAGAACGCCCTGAAAATAGCGCAGATAAGCGCCGAAACGCGTCGTAGTTAAAATGTGATTAGCTTACAGAAGCGTGCACTAACTGTTGATAAATACAAAGTGACATGAAACACAGAACCTTCAGGTTCCCTACAGGCAGGTAATTCCCCCATTGGCTGAGAGACTGCACGGTGGAGTGAAGGCAGCAGGCTATGAGCTGGTCGGAACTGACCGTGGGTAATCTGATATCCGAGTGTTGAGCCTTTGGGTTGTTACCAAATAATACTGTCATCCAAAAATTTTAATCAGTTCCAAAGACAATTATTCGAGGAACAAACGCAACTCAAACCCTTACTCGTTCCATCCCCATGACGTGTATCTACCCGACGTCTTGGCCATCTTCAGAAAGCAATCCATATCCTGAATAACAAACCTCATTACGGTTTCGTAAACAGAGATTAAGAAAGGGAACATAAAACCAGAAACATGTTTCACTTTCCGTACACAAATTACATACATAAAATTATCGACCACCAACAAACGCACATTAATCTTATGCTGTGTCTTGGTTTGTTTTTAATATCTTCACCACCATGTTTCGGCCAGTAGTCCGGCCATCTTCAGTGTGATGTCTCTGATACACGAACACAATTGTACTTAAATGTGTCAGAATCGCCCCACAGTATCACCCTGAAGATGGCTGGATTACTGGTCGAAACATGTTGGTGAAGTTATAAATAAAGATATATCATAATATTAAAATGCATCTGTTGGTTGCTGATACATTTAAAAATTCGCAGCTCTCTTAGACGAATGTCACGTCTTTTCTCTGGCAAGGGTATGAAATTCAGAATGAGACGTTCTTTAAGCCCGTTTTGCACTCAGTTCTAGTTACTCCGAATTGCCCCGCCGAAGATTTCCGAGACATTCCGATGACGTATAATTCGTACTGTGACGTCATATTGCTATGAAGTTGTCAGTTCTTTGTACTGCCCATATACATGAGGCACAATAAAGGAAAATGCGAACGCACAATCACATTTAATATTCATTGCTTCTTGTAGACTACTGGAGTATGAAACTCCGCATGTAGGCAGAATGTGAATGTGGCTGCACATACGGAATCTAGTTTGTGAGCAAGAAGCCGAGAAGTATTGCAGTGAGCTGGAACTGAACTGAGTGTGTGAGACTGACGCATCTAACAAACACATTAACGCACAAATACACAAAGTAACAGGACAACAGGCAGTAACAGTGGCACTGTGCACCAGGTACCGGGGCCACCTGCGGATTGTATGACGTCACTAATCACGAACATTCCAGAAGGCAACCATCCAAAGGCGCCCTAATGTTGCCTTGTACGTACGTTTCCAACCTTATTGTAATATTCTCCCATCTACAACTAGACCTTCCAAGAGGTTCTTTCCTTCTGCTCTCCCACCAAAACTCGTACTCTACCTTCCACGTGTGCCACTCTTCATCGTCCTAACAACGCTTGCCAATCAGCAGTCCTTTATATCCTGAAGCTTCTGACTATACACAACTTTCTGACTCTCTCTTGGGCCCACTATTTCCCTCAGCACCGGTTTTGAACACCCTCAGCGGGCGAGTTTCGCATCCGAACAAGGCGAGCGACAAAACTGTAACTCTGCTTATTTGAATCTTTATATTTCAGACAGCAAACAGATTCTGAACTGAACCGTAACAAGCATCCACGATAAGTTAACCTATTCGTACAAAAAATACCTGAATGCACGAAAATTACAAATACAGGCAGGCAACAAGGCACAGTGAAGTGGTGACGCAGTGAACGTCGGCCGGTAGCAGTTACAGGTGTGAAGGTACTGGACACTCAAGACGGGCGGCAGGAAGGGTGTGGGAGGGGAGTTGCGGTGCCCAGTCACACAATACCATAGACACCATAGATACTATAGCTGCAACATATGCTGCAGATCGAGCCTGCTCAACCTTCTTTGTGGTGTGGCCAACTTCGGCAAGATTCGTTATGCATTCGGGCAACATGTAAATGAGTAAAAACATAAAGAATGAATAAGCATACTGCAATTGTACGTAGCTGTGTAGCTGTCTACACGTCACGTGACGCAGCACATATACCGACGGTAACAGTATAACTTTATACAGAATTCAATTCCCAACCGAGACTAGGGTGCAGCTATACTTAGCCCAAGTTTGCAAAACACTATAGTAATATACCGATAAGACCACATAAATAAAGAGAACGTCAACACAACTCAGTACATATCACTTAATGCAAACAGTGTCGACCTCAGGCAAAATACTTGTTACAAAACCTAAAAGAGGGCACGTAATCGCTTTTTCACATAATTTATGCCTCATTTTTACAAATCTTGTGTACACGTTGCAATACAATATGGGTTAAACAAAATTTGTAAAACTGGGATATCAGTTTACGTGTCCTTTTCTTTTTTGCTTCATAGCCAGTATTTTTTCCTGACGATGGCCTTTTAAAGGCCGAAACACGTTGCATTAAATGATGTACACTCAACTCTATTCACTTTATTTACAGCATAGCACAGCGACATGTCTAACGTAAGCTTTCGAAATATCCTCGGCGTCCTATCCTGGCTGTGCCCGGGGAACTGTCCCTGTATCCCCGCAGGCACTACAACACTGAGTCGCGGGCAGCACATGGCCGGCGAGCTGCGGGTTCAGAGAGCAAGCTACAGACACAGTTGTATCGTGTAGAGGTTTTCTTTGTAACTTAGTAGTTAGTGAGCTAAAGTACAAATTCTATGCCTGAGCAATTAACAATCTGAACATCCAGTGAACAGCAAACTGTCAGCGGACACGAGCATTAAACGAGAGCCATATCGTGACATATCTCCGGCAGACGATCCGTTTGAATATTAGGCTATCCTCCCACATATATTTCGCCTTCAGGCTCATATCTAATCTTACTAACGCGTGCTATTGCTGTCCGTGATGTGGTTACACTCATATGATATTAGTTGATGACGTCAGCTGATGAGATTTGAAGTTATGACTGGTGCATATGAGCAATGCAGACACTACAAGGTGTGTACACACATATTGGCGTTTGGCAGGTCTCTGCTGCCGGCATATTGAAGACAGTAAAATCAACAATTTGATGTCCACCATGAGTATCAAGACATGTTTCTCCGAAACGTCGGTATTTAACATACTACACGGCGTCACAGTAAACAAGCATTAAGCACTTTATTCTATCCCGTACAGCTTCTGTCCGATCAACCCCCTTAAGCAGGAATGCACAAATTTTCTAAAAATCAATGAGCCACCTCAAAATTTCAGGTGCCAAGTGGGTGACGACACCAATTCTACACTGAGGACGAATGTCAGGCGAAAGTCGGTCTGGTGATGTGGCGACCTGGCGAACGGCGCACCCAGCACGAGGCCAGTCGTATTTATCGTGTGTCCGCAGGTTGAAGACACGTGGGGTGCTGCAGTCGGTCGGTCGGTCGGTCGGTCGGTCGGTCGGTCGCTTGAAGATTGTTACGAAGTGTTAGAGAGGGACAGCCGATGAAGAGGAAGGAGGCGACAGGAGGCTGCGAGGTTTGTTCATACACTGCCCTGGTGATCAAATCAAGGACGATGTGATAGACAGGCATGTTGAACGAATGTAAGTGCATACAGAATTGTGGTTGGGAAATCTGAAAACAATAAACCGCTTGGAAGACAGGCGTATATTGGATGATGATATTAAAACGGATCGTAAAGAGAAGGGTGTGGACTGAATTCAGCAAGCTCAGAATGTGGATGTGTGCCGGGCTTCTGTGAATACGGTAATGAACCGTGGTGTTCAAGAAAACGCCGGGTACTTGTCGACAAACTAAAAATACTAGCTTCTCCAGAAGGCCCTCGCAGTACGTGCAGGCACGCAAGGCAATTTCACAATACACGACAGATTCCGGCGTAACGCGACATACCGTTTGTGTGGCTAAGGAACGAGACTGACCCAACCAGCAGTATTCTGTACAGAAAGAAAAACCTGATGACCAGGGAGGCCAGCCCCCTCTGTCCCTTTCACAGCAACATGAAGGTCGCCAACTTCAGGACCGACGGATTTAACAAAGGCTTCACTGCATCGAACAACAACAACGGCAAAACAAGCGGCCGCTCGTCATTCGTGCGGCCAACAGCTACTGCCATCAAGCAACGTTCAGATTCTGACATAGCCTGTGCCATGGCTCAGGCGAGGGCCTGGTTCAGTGCCAGACCACTCTATGTGGGGAGTACAGTAGACAACCTGATAATGGGATGGTTTTGTCAAGGAAGACTTCGGATTTCCCCCAATCAGAATCATTCCACCATTACATCCTTGCGTCTGCTCAATGTCTCAGCGGTAGCACTCAGGTGGATGCGTGGTGTAAGTACAGTCTGTATCAATGTATATCAGAAAGCTGAACCCGTTAAGCAATATCCTATATTACTGCTTAATTGCAGGTACACAACTCATTCATTCATTCCATTGGCATGTGCAGAATGCGACGATTCCTTGCTGTTCTCCGCAGCTTCTTCCATTTTTCTCTGTTATATACCCTTTTCCACCAACTAGTCTTCCATCCTCCCTCACTTCATCTCGCCAACTATTTCCTGGTCTACCTCTCAGCCTTGTTGTTTCCAAATTAATATATAATACCTTTCTGGGAATTCTATTTTCTTCCATTCTCTGTACATGCCCAAAACAACGTAATCTACTCCATCTTATTGTCTCTGCAATGGGGGTTTTTTAACCATTGTATAAATTTCTTTATTGGTTAATATTCTCCAATTTTCTTTTTTATTGTCATATACTGGGTCTAAAATTCTCCTATACACTTTTCTTTCAAAAACGTTTATTTGCTTTCTACTTATTTTTGTTAGGATCCAGGCTTCTGATGCATATGTCAACTTTTGTCTATTATTGTGTTCTTTAGTCTTAATTCTAGTTTTTTTAGGTAGTCATACAAGGGAGTAAACCCTGATTAAAAATCCTGGTCCTTGAGGTTGAAGGCTTTACGACGGGCTAACCCCCCCATTTAAGTAAAAGAATCCATGATTACGACTTTCTCAAAGGAGCAGATATACAATACGACACACAATATCGTACTCTGAAATTCTGAGAACCATCAAAGCTTTCGTGATTTCAAAATTTCGCCGTGTTCTGAATGTTGTATTCTTTCTTTTGGGTGAGTCCCAGGCGCCTGAATTTTATGTGCCGACGTTTCGGAACAATGTCAGCCTCTTCTTCATAGGCGGTGTAAGCAGAATATAAGAATATATTTTTATAAAACTATCACATAAGTTTAAACACTTAAAACAAAACGGAGTCAATCGCCGAACTGTAAGTTTATCTGCAAAATGTTTCGTTACAAATTATTACAGCTGGGATAATGTAGTGACAGGCAACATGAACTGGCTGTTAAGTGCAGCGAGAGGACATATAATATCGAGCGAATGTTTTGTGTGTGTGTGTGTGTGTGTGTGCTTTTATAACAATGTTACGTGTTTATCAAATGTAATTAACAAACAATTACAGCCCTCAGAAGAGCAACAAATTAAGGCAACGTGTGTTATCAGAATTCGTAAGCACAAGACCTCAGTCCAGCTGCACACAATTTATACAATTTTATGTTGTGTGGGCGTAATTTTACTTTTACTGATCGCTGGCCTGAGGATGACAGCAATATGGCCGAAACATGTTGCCACGAAATAATATTACGAATTAATATCAACATTACTCAACTGGTGCTGACAGTCAGACGGTACCAACTGGCACAATGAGATGCCCAACATCAAAATGATCAAGTGTAATTGATCATTGGAAGACTAAACATCACTTGCTTTATATTTAGGACCAGTTCCCACCTCACAGAAGCCACAATGTCACAATGATAACAAGACAACCATGCACGTATAACGTAACACCGAGGGGCGGGGGCGCTCGTGTAACCACTGTTGTGGGAAAGCAATAAGTATTGCATATTCTGAGTGTGTGTTTGTAGCCAGCATGCAATGTGCATGTGCCATATTATATTGCCATCTGTGACCTGCCCCGCTCTACAATATTTTTCCACGTTATCTCATAAACAGCAAGATTTTAGAAAATAAGTTCCCGAACACAAAATGTGTGTTTTGATTTTCTGTACAACGTCTGACTGAAACGTTTCTCATTCTGAGAAGAACGAAGCGAAATATGATCATAAAAAAATGATATCGGTCCTCATGCAAAGTACCGTTATTCTTGTCAGATTTTAATGGAACTTCAATTTTATTGACAGGTTTTAGAAAAATGTTCAAACATTAAAAGTCGTGGAAATCCTTCCAGTGGGAGCGGAGTTGTTGCATGCGGACAGACAGACAGACATGACGAAGCTAAGCTAACAGTCGCGTTTCGCAATTCTGCCTACAAACCAACTGGTTACTGTTGAGAAGGGTGCAAAATATGAAGAGGAGTGGAGGAACAACTCGACTCACTCAGTTCTGTTGAGGGAAACAGTCACATGGCTGTGACTGCCATGCGAAACGTACAGATATTGGTGAAGCACAGCGCGAGTGCCTGCAACCCTCTGCTCAAGAGATCAGCCCCGGAACTACGTGCGGGACTGCAGTCCAACCATGGACCGGCCGACTGACCGCTCGCTGCATTTATACAAGCACATCATCACATTCCAGCACCAAAACACGTCAGCGCAGCGCACAAACTGCTGCGTCGCCACACACCAGGGGCGACCAATCGACATGTGCCTGACTACAACACGCTCCGACATGCGACTACGCGGATGGGCAGCAAGATGTCCCGGGTACCGATTGTCCTCAGGCGTTCCGTCGCTTTCCTCATATTCTCCAAGAAAAGGTCGAAATCGAAGGTTTTAAATTCTAATTCGGCCCCTTCGTTCCACGTCCTTCCCGATCCCTTGTCCACTTACTCAACTGAAGCTATGTAGTCCGAGCTACTTGCATCGTTGTTAAATAAACAACACAAACATGAGCTTACAAACAAAGGCGCCCACCGTCGACAAAAACTGAATTTAGGCTTATGTATGTAATTACTGGTTTGTCACAAGACGTTGTGAGCTGCACTGCTGTGTAGTACTGACAGCATCGCTAATGCATTTCTTTCTTTCTTTTCTTTCTTTCTTTCTTTCTTCCTCTGATTTCTCTCTCCGTAACCACTGCAGGTGCAGAGGTTACTCTTGCATCTGACTACACTCGGTGACACTCATCACATTTGGTAGGACCTCACTGCCATAATCTTTCCGGCCACACTATGGCTCTGGGGTCGACTGAGCCTTAAACAGAAATGAGTACCAGGAATACTTCCTGAGTGATAAAGGCGGCCGGTGCGTAGGCCTGACAACCTTACCACCTTCATGTGCCGATTTTCTTGAAATCTGGGAGCCTCAACCTCCTGGAACCCTCAGGGCTTGCCCAAGCCTGTAATGGATTTTTTTTACCTTAGTGTTTCCCTTTTATTTTCCTCAAATTATCCACTGTTGTACAGGGTCTAACTGAATGTGACCTATACAGGGGGTGACTTCCTGTCCTTTCGCTTAGCGCAGTTACCGGAACGCCGACACTTGCGTTACCGGAGAGACGGGGAAAACTGCCGCATTTGGAGCCATATTTGACAACCGTGTTTCAAAAACGCCAAGACACACCGCGCAAAAAGCCTGAATTATGTGAACTGGTACCTTCACAGCGATGTGTGACGGGCACACAAACCCCTCAATCGTTGTGCCTAACGCTAGCGATGAACCTTGGTTGCATCTCAGGTGGTGACGTGAACTGGTCTCCTGAAAATCCCATGTCAAAAAGGAAACTTCACCCTATAACCTGCCATGAAAGCACAGAGAGGAAGTAGCGGTATAACTCTACTCTTTCTTTAACCTCGGCGTTAGATTGGGTGGGTGGTTAACGCCACGCCCCGGCCGATTTACTCCAAATAATGACCCTGTACCCACTGTATAGGACGCCAGTTAGGAAACTTTCGCTCTCACCGAGATTTGACCCCCGGACGCCCCAGTCCGTAGCATGTCGCTATACGGACTGCGCTATCGCGGCCCACGAAAACCCCGTGCCATTCCGTATCATGCTGCGGCTCTGTGCTGTCAGCACACGCACGATGACAGGGCCCATTTGTTTATTTCCTCACACCATACGTACTATATACATGGTGGCGCCATTACGTGTCTGTTGGTTACTTTGACAGTACTTTTGGTGACAGCGGGCGGTGACATTCTCGCTTGCCTTATCTCAACTCGCGCAGCTTTTATTTGTAGGGCATTTACAGGAATAATCATACTTTGCACGAAGGTGGGCTGAGGGGCATTCAGAATGCAGTGTCTGGATTTCCTCCTGCAGGACTTCGACGTGCAACGAGCAGCGTGTCTGCGGGGAAGGAAAAAAACAACTCCTCCTTCAAATACGAGCCCAAAGCCAACAGCAGCGCAAAACAGTGCAAACAGAAGCGTGAACGACTCAAGGGAAAACTGGGACAGCAGTGGGAAGTGACCAAATAAACGGGTGAGACACGATAGTGACCCTGTGCACTACGGTATGACGTCACAGCTGCGCTGCGTATGAGCGTCACGAACTAAAAAAAGTTCCTAGAAAGACCGCTTGATAAGGTAAGTAGGGCTACTGCCTCGAAATCGACTTTTATCTGCAGCGGTCGGGGTCGCAGTAATGATTGAGTCATAGATACCGGTCGACTGCTGCCGAAGGTGGTACAGCACTGCCACTCGCGTCTGTCTGCTAGAAGCCACTGGTACGCGGGGACAACTGCCATGTTTATGCTTGCGACAGACATACAGATACGGACACGCGCACAGTGCCAGTGACTAGCACAGGATGTTCTGCACACAGTATTAATGGGCCTTCGGGTACCGTGGAAGGCAAGAATTTTATTCCTCAGCTTACACACTATCAGTTTCTCAAAGAGTCCGCTGATGTTTTAACAAGAGACAAGACAAACCTACATGTGCAATGGCTTCCAGACATCGTCAGTGGAGCCATAACTCTCTCTCCACACACACACAACTTGGCGGTCAATACACGGACAAGGAACACAAAGCAGTGAGGGATGTAACCTCGCACGAACACAACGACGAAGTGTTCTGTTTGCACTGGCTGTTTCCCTTTCTACTCCAACCTGTGGTTCTTCCATTCGCTGTTTCCCTGTTCATTTCCTTTGCCTTGTCGCTAGTCCCCATTTCCCTCCGTATTTTTCTTTCAATTGGCCCTTTAAGCGGCCCTACAATGTGGCAGTACATATATATATATATGCAATGCTGCTCCAGTTCAGACAGAGCAATGCTTTCTGGAAGGCTGCCAGATTTCGCCCTTTCGTCCTTCTGATAGTGATATAGAGATGCAGATGAGTGTGAAGCATTGGCGGAATAATACTGACAAGAGGAAAAACCTGTCCCACTATCATAGGCGTAACATGGGTGGAGAGGAACAAGAGGGGCAAATGCCCCACCCCCAAAATGTTTTCTACGTAAGAACAGTTTTCTTTTTATGGATGCTGAGTTGAAGAGGGGCAAATTTAAAAAGTTGGGATAAGTGGGGGGAAAGGGGTGTACGTATGTTAAGGGCCGGTTCAGAACCTTTCTTACCTGGTCCCTGTATGTGGTGGGTCGGGATGGCTCAGCCGTTATAGCGACTGAGTCATCTGAGTTGAATGTTAAACTGGTGGTACATATAGTAGCCAGTTGGTGTTACAGGGTTAAACCTTACATAATTAACAAATCGCACAACGCCTCTCCAATATCCCAGGGATATCCTGTCACATCAAGAACAGTTACACAGCGCTGCAGGAAGCTATTGATGTCACGCGCCACGCGCCGGAAGAAGCCAATTGCATCTCCACGTAGTCTACAGCATATGCTTGCCCACACACACACACACACACACACACGCAGAGTCTACAGATAGCGGCCGATAAGACAGCTCCTTGCCAACGAACTGTACGCAGCTGTCACGCAGAGCACCAACGGCAGTTTTAAACAGACGCAGTCTGTCCACATATCTGCAGGACTTCGGCAGTTCGTTTCTTGGCTAAAACAAGACAGGCTATGAACGTATAACGTAACATTCAGGAGCGTTCGTGCAACCATTTTTGCAGTGGGAAAGTAATGACTACTACATACTCTGAGCGTGTCTGTAGCCTTAGGCATACAGTAAGCAAAGCACATGCGCCATATTGTCACCTGTGGCCTGTCCGAATCTACAATATTTTTCCACATTATCTCAAACAGCACGATTTTCGGGGAAAAAAAAGTTACTGAACATAAAATGTGCTCTTTATCAACAACTTATGTCAGAAACATTTCTCATTCTGAGAAGAATTTAGCGATATATAATCAAACATGTATATAGGTTTTCAAGTAAAGTAACCCTATTCTTGTCAGATTTTAACGAAACTCGAATTTTCTAAGCAATTTTCCGAAAACGCTCAAATCGAATTTCACGAAAACCCGCTAAGCAGTTCAAGAATTTTTTACATGCTGACAGTAACCGCCGAGGGGAGCGTTTCTGCGCCTGCGTCAAGCGATGTTGCGCTGTATAAATGAACCGCACAGTACGGCGTACCGAACAGGTATGACTGCCGTTTGAAACCGAGATTTACTGAACTGAGAGCATCCGTACATTGTTCGTTCTTTGAGGCTAAGAAAAACCAGTCAGTTAATGCTGTATATGGAAATAATCGCTGTTTGTTCTGAGATCTACACAAAACACATAAATACACTGTGTGGGCAGAAGGTGGAACTGTTGAATGTCAAACTGGTGGAACATACAGTGACCACTGGCCTACAAAGGGTTAAATCTCGGTTATAAAAGCCAGTCAGCTAATGTTGTATAGGGAAATAATCGCTGTTTGTTCTGAGATCCACACAAAACACATAAATACACTCTGTGGGCAGAATGTGGAACTGTTGAATGTCAAACTGGTGGAACATACAGTTACCACTGGCCTACAAAGGGTTAAATCTCGGTTATAAAAGCCAGTCAGCTAATGTTGTATATGGAAATAATCGCTGTTTGTTCTGAGATCCACACAAAACACATAAATACACTGTGTGGGCAGA
>Ga0131853_10012517_pt1 | contig 15548 bp, 7 predicted proteins | sample TergutLab28metaG_FD_92764 | JGI IMG/M metagenome (GOLD analysis project Ga0131853, IMG submission 92764) | Labiotermes labralis P1 segment gut microbial communities from Petit-Saut dam, French Guiana - Lab288 P1 (version 2) (version 2) | ecosystem: Host-associated > Arthropoda: Insects >...
CCTTCGACATTGCTTCTCGTATTTCTTTTACATCCGATGCTTTTATCTTATACATTTTTATCACCGCGGTGATTCTACTCGTTTTCTTTGGATTTGTCATGTTTTTATTTGGAATCGGTATTATTGCCTCCTTGTATAATAATAAAAAGGCCAGCAGCATGTTTTGAGAAAATAGAAAACGCGCAGGCAGATGGGGGTTCATCTACCTGCGCGCTGATAGCTAACGCAAAACACTGCTTCTTACCAACCGCTTTTATGCATTGTATAACAAAACAACACCGCACACACCTGCGCAGCTGTATAGCCTGCCGCCTTGAAGTGGTTGGTGAAATGTTGTACACTTTGCCTGCCACGGTGGCAGGGTAACCTGTGCTTTAGGATCGGTGAATCCCTAAGCCTGTGGAAGTGCTGGATACACTTTCACGGCTCCGTGGTTATTTAATTGTGACGGTACTGTAGCACACGCCACTGACCTTTTCGCCAGCATCATACCAAAATGTGTTTCTTTCGGCAAGGTTTTCTTGTAAAGGCGATGAATATATCTAAAACAGACCTGTTTTATAATCAAAAAGCCCTAATCCGTAACGGTTAGGGCTTCTATTATGCGCTGGTAAAGCCCGCTTGCATTGGCCCGCCAGTTTGACTGTATCAACTTTGCTTGTTCACGGGTGTCTACGGACACAAATAATTCTAGCAGTGCCCGTTTGTCTTCATACACACCGCATTTTACTAGAAATTCATCGTTTTCTACATTTGGGAAGTAGGTAGCGGTGTTTTCGTAGTCCTTTTTTATCTTACCTTGGTTTTCTGTTATGTAGTTGTCTATGGCCTGCCGCTTAGACCATGGGATGTGTTTTTCAAAATAATCCAGGGTTGTTTGGCCTTCCCCGGTAACGGCATAGCGGGTGGTGTTTTTATCCAGGGCGTTTTCTTCTGTAGCGTCCAGGTGGCCGCCTTCTACCAATACGGCCAGGGTTTGTTGAAGTGTATAGTAGTCCATAAAATCCTCGTCCCGCACAAAGTCTGTAACTTGCGCCCGGGACATGGGAAACTCCATCCGGTTTATTAGGTATAGCAACAGCAGTTTATTTTCAGCAGTTTTATATTCATTTGCGTCTGTCATTATTGCCTCCGGTTTGTTCCAAAAAGTGAAAATCCCTTACATTATGCATATATCAGGTGTTTTCCGCAAGTGTGGAGTTTTTGCCGCACGGAAATCAATTTTTGTAATTTCACACTGCCCAACATCCTCGTCATCCCGGCCTTGAGCCGGGATCCTTGCTCTTTTGCAATAGATTATAATATCCCGGCTCAAGGCCGGGATGACGAGGGGGTGGTTTTTCGCAAGTTTTGCTGTAAATTGATTTCCGTGTCTTTACCAATTAGGTCATACAATTTTTCCATAGCCCGGTGCAGGCCGCCTACCTCGTCTATTATCCCTTCTTGCACGGCTTCCTCGCCGATTAATATTGTGCCAACATCTTGTGCCAGGGTTTTTGTGTCCATCATAAGTGCTGTAAGCCGCTGGTGGGTTATTTGGGAATGGGCAACGATAAAATCCTCGACCCTGTCTTGGGTTTTATTAAAATAATCGTAGGTTTGGGGTGCGCCAACAATTGTACCATTTATGCGTACTGGGTGGATGGTCATGGTTGCAGATGGCGCTATAAAGCTATAGCTGGCCGATACCGCAAGGGGTACGCCAATAGAATGGCCGCCGCCAAGTACCAGTGACACAGTAGGCTTACCCATGTGGGCGATAAGCTCTGCCAGGGCAAGGCCAGCTTCAACATCGCCGCCCATGGTGTTAAGCAATATTAGTAAGCCGTCTGTGTCTGGATTTTCTGCGCACATTACCAATTGGGGTATTACATGCTCGTATTTTGTGGCTTTGTTGTTTGGAGGCAGAAGGATATGGCCTTCTATCTGGCCGATAATTGTAAGGAATTGAATTACCCCCCGTGGGTTGTCGTTTTTTTGGGGAGGGGTCATAAGTTCTGGCTGGGGTTGGTGCTGCTCTTCTGGTTCTTGGTCGTGGGGTTCGTTTGCGGTTATGTTTATATCTTTGTCCATGGTTTTCTCCTGGCGGCGTTTTTTAATTGATTGTGTGATACATAGTTTAAGCCACCTTGAGAAAAATATGCATCGCGTGTTGTGCTAGTTATAGATAATGGGCCACGGAAAAAGCGGAAAAAGCGGATTAACACAGATTTTAAAGATTTTATCTGTGGAAATCCTGCTTTTTCCGCTTTTTCCGTGGCCCATTAACTATAAATTTGCACAACACATTAGGATAATTATTTTAACAGCTACTCAACAGACAATATATAACTATAAAGCGGCTGTTTTCCATCATAAACTTCCACTTCACATGATGGGTGTGCTTCTCTTACATATTCCGCTAAAGCCTCAGCATCGGCCAGTGTTGCACCCTCGCCGGAATACACGGTCATTATATCGCCGCCAAAGCTTAGCATATGGTCTGCAAGGGCTTTTGCTGCCTCGTATTTATCTTTTTTGACTAGGGCAATCTCCCCGTCATATAGGCATAGGATATCGCCAGTGGCAATTGTGTGGTTACCTAAAACCGTATCACGCACAGCCTCTGTAATTTGCCCGGAATGCACTGCTTCCATTGCTTCTGTCAGGGCAGCAAGGTTATCTTCAATGCTTATTGTGTCCGCGTTATACATAACACACGCAATGCCTTGGGGGACTGACAGGGTAGGCAGTACATGCACTGTCTTGTCTGTAACCAGCTCTGCTGCCTGCTGGGCGGTTAGGATAATATTTTTATTGTTGGGAAGCACAATTACATGCTCTGCATTTACACTGCTTATTGCTTTTGCAATATCTTCGGTGCTGGGGTTCATGCTTTGGCCGCCATCTATTACAACATCGGCCCCAAGGCCGGTAAGCAGCTCTTTTAGCCCAGCCCCTGCCACAACTGCCATAATCCCAAGGGGTTTTGGCGGCCCGGAAGATGATGCCGAAAAGTCTAAAAGACCCGTGTGCTGGGCCTTCATATTATCAATTTTTATGTTTAAAAGCCCGCCAAATTGCAGGGCTTTTTCCAGTGCCTTGCCAGGGTTGTTTGTGTGGACATGGACTTTTACCAAGCCTTCGTCTTCAATGGCAACAACGGAGTCGCCAATGGTAGGCAAATAGCTTTGCATAACATTTTCCGCGCTTTGTGACTGACCTGGTTTTTGTTCTTTATTTAATTCTATTAGAAATTCTGTGCAATAGGCAAACTTGATATCATCTGTATTAAATGCCATTGCCGCTGTGCCTTCCCCATCATCTGAGGGTTTTTCCAATATCTCAATTTCTCCTGGGGTTGTCATTGCGTTAAGTGCCCCTTGCAGTAAAAACACTAGCCCCATACCGCCAGAGTCTACAACGCCGGCTTGCTTAAGCACAGGCAGCATGTCTGGGGTTTTTGCCAGGGTTTCGTTGCCCCGGTCTATTACAAATTGCAGGCATACACCAATATCTTCTTCGTCAAAAGCGATTTCATGGGCGGCTTCGCTAAAGGAGCGGGCAATGGTAAGCATTGTACCTTCCTTTGGTTTCATAACAGCCTTGTACGCCATTTCAGAAGAACGAGCCAAAGCTTCTGCCAAGTCTTCTGCTGTGGCAACTGTTTTGCCTTCCAGCCCTTTGGCAAAACCCCTGAACAACTGGGACATAATTACCCCAGAGTTTCCTCTTGCACCCCTAAGCGCCCCGCTGCTTGCGGCTTTGGCAATGTCTGAGACTATGGGGGTGTTGAGTTTATATACTTCCTTTGCTGCTGCCATAACAGTGTGGGACATATTTGTGCCGGTGTCACCATCTGGTACTGGGAATACATTTAAGGCGTTAAGGTTTGCCGTGTTGCGGGTTACTTCGTTGGCACCGCCTATTATCATTTTTCTTAGTATATTTCCGTCTATGGATATCAGGCCCATAGTAGCACCTCCTTTGTGATTACACGCGTACGCCTTCTATGAAAATGTTTACTTCCCGCACAGTCAAGCCTACGCTTTCCTCTACATTGTAGCGGACATTGTCCATAAGGGTCTGGGCTATGGCTACAATATTTGTGCCATATTCTACAATTATGTGCAGGTCTATAAGCAAATCCCCTTCATCTTGTGTTTGCAGGCGCACACCTTTAGAGAGGCTTTCCTTCTTTAGCAGGCCAACAAGGCCGTCACGCATACTTCTTGCTGCCATGCCTACTACACCATAGCATTCCATTGCGGCGGTACCAGCTAAGCGGGCTATTACTTCGTTGTCTATTCCTATGGTTCCCATTTCGTTTGTGGATTTTGATAGCATATGTTCCCTCCTATAATCAATTATATGGGTTTTGTCTTAGGGAGTATATTATATGGGCTGGCTTTGTGGCAAGGGTTTATAGCGTTGCAAAGCTACAAATGTATTAACAGAAAATTTTTTATTCCGTTGCAAATATAGCCATTCCCCCTGAAAACCGGCCTAAGGCGGCGGTCTTTTTGGCGCAATCCCGCGTCAGTACCTTCTATCGGGCCTTCTTGGCCCGCGTCGTCGGCACTTCCTTGGCTTGCGCCAAAAATCCGCGACGCCTTGGGCCGGTTTTCAGGGGGAATGGCTATAAAATTCTTTTGTTGTCATGATTGCAAAAAAACGGGGCTACCCTGTTATGAATACAACACGATAGCCCCGTTTAATGCCTTAGAATTTTATTGTTGTCCCCCTTTAAATTTTAAGTTTATAACAGGTTACATACACACATAGTTTTGCTTTCTTTTTCTGGCAATAAAGAAAATTATAATAAGCACAGATGCACTGCTTAATAATGTAATGCCTGCCGCAATAAATAATGTTGTGCCTGTGCCGCCTGCGACGGGCAATTCAAATGCCTCCATATTACCCACAAATAAAACGCCATCATCACTTACAAAACAAGGTGTTAGGTGTATATGGCCAATAGTATCTATGCGAATCCCTAATGGCCCAGTATTATCAGGCGTTGGGGCTTGTCCAACCCATATCCTCCACTGGCCCCACGGGGGTTGAAATCTGGCTGGCTGATTTACTTGTACCAGCTGATAGGTGAATCTTGGGTCAATGTAATACCATAGGGGGTAATCTATATCGCCGGTACTTTCGTCATCAACAAGTGTTACTTCTTCCCAGCGCGTCCCCACATTGGTGGCAATGCCGCTTATGACTAATTCATCATCGCCAGGCTGGTCATCGCCAATAAACCTAAACAACCTGAAATGCACACCTGCCAGCAGCCAATCCTCTGGGCCTTCACCGGCTGGCCATGAATACAGCCTCTCGTCTGTTGAGTGGAACTCAAAAAGCCATTCCCGCAGGTTGCCTACATGCCAATCATCATTATATAAAACAAATGGCGGGATGCGGTAATTATCTGGGGCAGAGGGCACAATATATACATCTGCATTGTTGATACGGGTAGGCACTATAACCCCATGCCTCATGGTGATAACCCAGTAACCTGGCGGTTGCATATATGTGTGGTTATATGGTGTTGGTGCTGGCGGGGGTGCTTCTTCACGTATTTTGTATACACCATTGTAGGTAAGGCTAAAACTTACCTGGCCTGCTGGTGTACTTGCACCATCGCCGCTTATTACCTCCACCTGGCCACTGCCTGGGACAAATGGGTTTACCAAAACCGGCACCCAAATATATTCATCGCTTTCTTCATCCCATACCTGCCGGTATAGGAAAAACTCCGCGCCGTCGCGCATATTAATCACTGGTGTAGCTTCATATAAGCGTTCATTTGTTTTATAGAAAGTGAAATCTATAAACGCCAGTTCATTACCCACAGCCAAGATGTTTTCCAACCCTTCGTCACCAGGGCGCTGCACCTGTATAAACTCAGGCACAGGGCGGCCAATGGGAAGGTCATTTTCTGTGTTTTGTGCAGTAGTTATGTCTCCAGGAAGAAAATACGCCCTGCCTGCACCACGCTGTATATACCAGTGTCCGTCCGGCTCTCTGTAATGCTGCGGGCTTCGCGGTGCCCTTACTTCAATTAATCTATATAAGGCACCGGTGATATTTAGCCTTACTTGGCCATTGGAGTCGCTTACCGCAGAATACCAAACCCAGTCCCACCTGCAATCATCATGGTTTATACAGGTGTCGCATTCATCGCATTCATCACAGATGGCACATCCTTCACATTTTATACAGTCCTCACAATCTTCGCAGATTACACATAGGGTGCAGCTGACCCTGTACCACCATCGCGCATCAACCCAGCCATACCTGCAACTATCATAGTTTGGGCATTCGGTGGTATCGGTACAGTCGGTACACTCTACTGGTTCCCACTGCCTTAAGGGGACGGGCACCCAAATCCAGTAGCAATCTTCACATGGGGGGCAGTCTGGGCAGTCAAAATCTAAAATACATACATCACAGCCATAGCAATCTGGCCAAATATCACATATGTTGCAAATGCCAACAATACAGTTGGGGAAACCGGGGCATGTGTCCAGGTAATATTCGCACCGGGCACAAACATCACAATCATGGCAGCCAGGGAAATCATCACATAAACCGCAATCGCATGTGCTGCAGCCGGGATAATTTCCGCAGCTTACCCTTTCCCGCCTGTATAGCTGGAATACAGCCCCTTGCAAGAAGTTTATTTCTGTTGGGTTGTGGGGGTAATAAATCCCCATATCTGTTTTGTAAAAAACAAGAGGGGCAGAATCCAGCCGGATTATAACATTGGCAATACGTGCTATTGGGTCATGGGCCCCTACATATACAGACTCTGGGGTAAATAGCGGCGATGTTGCTGTTACACTGCGCCCGGTCATGGAAGTATTGTTGATTACAACCCACATGTTGTTGGGCAACGCGTGAACTGTGGCACCGCCAGCACTAAGGGCAAGGCCATCTAGTGTAAGGGCTACTGATGGCGCGTCATTTGGCTGTACCGTTATGATTAGGGTATATGAATAGTTGTAGGGGGGCGGTGTGTCTACACGCCGCATAATGAAGTCTTCTACGGCCATGTATCCGTCATCAACCCGTACATTTTCCCTTACCTGGGTCACATAACCTGGTGCTGATACTATAAGTGTATAGTATCCAGACTCTTGGTTAAGAAATTCATAGTACCCTGCCATCCACCGTGGGTCATTTGTTGTCCTTGTTGCTATTGTGCCATTGGGGCAGATTTTTGTTATTGTCGCGGTTGATAAAGTGGCTAGCGGGCCTTCTGTTTCTGGTGGGCGGGTGGGGCAAAAGACATCTGTACACCCGATAATTGCGGCGCACTCGCAAGGCGGAAGGCTATGGTGCCATACAATACCATGGATGCCGCCCCGCTCATCCAAGGGGATGGGGGTGAGGTTTAGTGTCCTTCTTGCCCATTGGTTTCCATAGGCATCTTCAGAAGCCGGGCCAATATAGCTTGCGTGTGTAAAGTGATAACCATCAGGCCTTACCAGCTCGTCCGATTGCTGGCCGGAAACTTGTCCCACAGGCCGTGCCAATACAAAACCTACAGTTGGGCTGCCATGGTCTGTGTGGTCTTGGCCATCATTGAGCCTTGTGGTACGCCTGGTCCAGACATTGCCCACATTTACCCCAGGTGGGTTTAAGTCAGTAACCATGCAGTAATCATATGACAGGGTTACATTAACATTTGTTATCGGGAATCCGTCAGGTACATTAACTGTGGCTTCCAGGATATATTCCTGTGGAATCATACGCAGGGTGATATACCTATATGTTCCTGAAAAATTGCGATAATCGATAACATAGGACTGGTCTGTAATGAAATTGTGTGCCTGGGCAAAAATGGTTCTATGAATTTCATTAGGGTTTAGATAAGGGCAAAAGTCTGGAGAACTCTCCGCAAATAGCCTAAACACGCTATTGCCTACAGGCGCAAGCATTACTGCCGATGGAAGCAGCCCTGCTGTAACCAGAAGCTCTTCTGGGTAAGGGAATGGCACTTCACCTGTTGGCCCAAGCAGTACCCGTACGAATATTTCTATAGGATCTACTGGGCGGCGCATTGGTACGTTAACTCTGTCACGTACTTGCCTTGCAACATCGGTACGGTTTACTTGGCCAAAGTCTTCATAATCATCAATGCCCCCAAGCTCATCCCCAAGTATTAAGATATCACTAGGGAGGAATACACCTCTTAAGCATTCTACCCAGAAAAATGTCTCTTCTGTAGCTCTTGCAAGACCTATATCCCGGCCGTTAATAAGCCGGTGCTGCTCCATTGCAATATAGTCCCCTGTAAGGTTGGCTGTGCCATAACTTGCCGGGCGAAACGCGCTTACGATGCTTCTTGTTGGCTCTATAATGTGTACGCGGAAATTTGCCGCACCAACTGAAGGTGCTGTTGCAGGGATGTTGAGGGAATTAAAGTGTCCACCAGCAGGTGTTGCCGGGTTACCTATCATTGTTAGGTTGTTGGCTGCAACCGCGCTTGGTACTGCGGCGTTAAAGGCTACGCCTGCAGGGTTTGTCCCGCCTGGGCCGGGGTTTTGGTCTGGCACACCAGCCACTGTGCGCTGTAAGGGCAGAACCAGAACTGATGGCGCCCACTGGGTTCCGGCAGCTGTAATTGAGTATCTAAATTCTAGCGGGTGCTCTGCTGGGTTGTCCCGTTCAAAGAAGTACCAGGGGTCACCTGTTACTACTTCCCCGTCCTCTACCATATCGTTGTCTATCATACGGATATAAGCCCGTTCTCTTGTGATGTTTTCGGTCACAACTGCAAGCAGGTAGTAGGTTCTGCCATCGATTACAGTTGTGCGGAATTCCCCTGTTATTTCATCCCGTTCAAAGTTCATGGGATTTACAACATCAATCATTGTGGCAAAGCCTGGGGCACCTACCCGGATTGGGTCAAATACCCGTATCATTTGCTCCCGGGCCGCGTCTGATATCCCTTCTATGTGGAAGGGCAGGCGGAAAGACCTTGGGGCGTTTAGGGTTATAAATGGGTTGCCTGCTGGCAGGTTAGAGCTTACTACCTCGCGGCCGGCGTGCTGCACCCACGAGTTTGTAAGGGCGCGCCGTACCACGTTTTCTACTTGGGCGTCCCCTGTTCCGGTTACTTCTACATGGTCATAATAGGTTCTTATAATCAAGTTAATGGGTGCACGTACCATTGGAACCCATATTTCGCGGCTTTCGATTTCGTCCCACGTAAGGTCACGCCTTATTATGGTGTGATAACCCACGGCTTCAATCTGGACCCATGTATTGTCGGGATAATGATTCTCGTAACCTAGTGCGCCTTCACGCTCGCCCAGGAAAATACCCTCGATTGTAGAGCGGTGCCCGTCTACCCCTGGGTGGTCTATAACAGTTGAAAGAGTATACAGGCCCAAAGTAGGGGTTACGTTTACGCCGGTAATACGGGCCCAGTCTATTTGACCGTCCCGTTGGAAACCAACCTCCGGGTCATAGGCCATGACAGCAAAACGCTCTGGCGGGATGTTCATGGTAAAGCCCACTACATTGTTTTCGCTTATAAGGCCCACAGAAACATACCTGTCCCCAGGTATATTATTCAGTGTTGATGTGCCGCCAGGCCTGTGGGTAAAATCGCCGCGGGCGCTGAATGTTGAAGTGGCTGCCCCCCCTGTTGTGGAAGCGTCTGCGGTAGTACCAATTAGGGTAGTAGAAAGCCCGCCATAATAAGGGTCAAATGTACGGATATATGGCCGGCGTGTTGAATTATCTACTGACGTAAATTGAATTGTGTGCGGGGTGTTGTTGCCGTCAATGTTTAAATCCAGCGGCGGCTGGTTTACAGTTGTGCTGATGATTTGGTAAAAGAAAATTGTTTCCAGGCAATGATTTGTACATACACGCCCATAGCACTGGCAAACTTGCCAGTCAAAGTAGGGCAGGGCTCTTTTACCGCTCCATTCCCAACCTGCGCCTTCGTGATATGTTGGGTCCATTGGCAGGGGGTTGCCGCTATGGTCTGCCAGCTGCCACCGCCATGGGCCACGGTTGATACCGGGCATTAGGCCACTGGTTAGAAGCTCTGTGTCTATAACATTTATGCCGGGCCTGGCCCCTTGAAGAAGGGCGCTGGCTGGGCCATGGGTTGCCCTTGCGCCAGCGGTTGTGCGGTCAACATAAACTTGCAAGAAGGTAATACCTGCGGTAGCGGGTGCCCCTGTTGCGGGATGGTTGCTTTGGGCTACAGCCGCACCAGACACATTGGCGGATACATAGGCCCGCTGGATTCTTATACTGCCCAGGCGGCGCTCCCCAAGGATACCGGCACCGGCATTTGAATTGTTTGCGCCGGTAGCTGTTGAAAGAACAGAGCCTGAATTATATACATCTAAAAGAGTAAGGTTGCCATTGAAGTTTTGCCCTACAATGCCGCCGGTACGCCGGCTGGCACTGTTTACAAAGCCTTGGTTAAAGCTTCTTTCTATTGTAAGCCTTCCTACATTGCGGCCTACTATACCGCCTATGCCTGTGCGGCGGGCATGGCTGTTGGTACCGGTTGGGCCAGCCGCAGTAAACACGTGGCCTGTGTTGCCGCTTTCGGATATAACCAGCCCATTTCTGTTAACCAGCCCCACAATACCGCCCACGGCCCAGCGGCCATTGGCCCCAACTGAGGCAGAGCCAGAGGTCCCAGCCCCTGTACCAACCTGAGAGTTCCATACGGTGCCGTGATTTAAAGAACGAGTGATTTGCCCAACGGCAATATCACTGCGGCCAACTATGCCCCCAACACTGCCCCTGTGGCCGCGTATATTGCCGTAGTTGCGCGCATCATCAATTATTATGCTTGCGCGGGAGGCGTTTCTTATATCGCCAACGATGCCCCCGGCCCTATTGGCGCGGACACGGATAAGGTCATTGCCGGTTGGTGGGGTAGTGCCGCGGATTGTGTACCCTAGCTGGGTATTTCTATGGCCAACAGGCCCTTCATTAACAACATCTGTAATGCGTGTTGTACTGTTCCTAAAAGGCTGAACCACACCAACAATACCGCCGATATGGCCGCCGGTCCCTTCCCGGGGATTTGCTGCCCTTGTTGTGGAAATGGATGATGTGATTATTTGTGCCATATTGTGTGCCCGGGTAATACGCATGTTGGAGCCAGAGTGGCCAACAATACCACCTGCTGCCCTATTGCCGGATATGGAAGTATATTCATAGGTATCAACATTCCATGTATTAGTGTTTACACCAACAGTAACATCATAAATGGCTAAATTACCTGCCCTTGAAGTCCACCCAACTATACCGCCGGAAAAATGTGAAGCCCGGATGCCCCAGTGCATACGGCTGTCTTCTGTACGGCTTAGGGTATCTGTGATTGTACGTGTATTCCATGATGCTACATTTGTATCCCTGATTGTTGCGTTTCCGCCTTCCATGCGGCCAAGGACACCACCGGCAACTATAAAGTTATGCCAGCCATTGCCGCACCTGCCTAGGGCAGACCCTGCAGGCATAAGGCGGCTTGCTATATTAACGCGGATTTCGTTCCGCTGATATGGATCTGTTGAATACATATTAATTGTGCCAAGGCTGACACCAACAACACCGGCTGCGGTATGCAGCTGGCCATGGGCACTAAAAATCCCAAGGGCGTTGGAGCTTACATCCCGTATTGTTAATGAACCGGATGCCCGTACTTCACCAACAAACCCCCCAACCCTGGTGCGCAAGTTACCGCCAGAGCTGTTTGTATGCCTGGCATGGACCATTGCGGTAACACCACCAAGGTGTACATTGTATAAAGTTACATCTGGCCCAACTACGCGGCCGATAAACATGCCCGCACGGCTTTGGTTATTAACCCACCCTGCGTTAGTGGCAGTGCCAGCCGGTACAGCAGACAGCTGGCCCCCTGTTATAAACTCAACATAAGCAGCTGTACTTGCAAGTGGTGTAAGGGCAGCCGAGGATGGGGCGCCAGATGTTGTAACAGCGGGCCTGTATATATTGTCATGGGTGCTGTGCAGATTTAGATGCTTTATGGTAGCCCCAGCCCCGGCAATACGTATCAGGCCTGCGCTTGTGTTGTTTATGTTACCCCACCCCCCTGGTGGTGACGCAACGGTAGGTGGGCGCAGGCGAAGCCCGCCAATGGTATGACCTTGCCCATCAAGGACGCCGGTAAAAATTTCTGGCCGCCCTTGGGTTGTGGCTGTAAGGGTGATCATGTAATGGCCGCTATAGATAGGGCATGCTACAACACCAAGCCCCGCAGGGTCTGGTTCCAGATGGTAGTAACCGGCATTATCTGCAAAGATGCCTGTACGGGCAATAAATGCCAGCAAGTCTGTCCTGTTGGTGATGGGAATAGAGCCAGTCTGGGGCGGTGGGATAGGGCGGGTTATTGCGGCAGATGCTGGTGCAAAACTTACCACCTCTGGCTGGTTACGTGTCAGCCAAGATTCTACTAGGCGCGCATATTCTTCATCGGTTAGATATTGATAGCTGTATCCATCTTCATGGTAACCGCTATATTCATCATAGTGATAATAATCTTCGCCATACTGCATATATGGCGCGTCGCCTATATATCCGTCGTAATATTCGAAGTATTCATAGTAATCATCATCATAGTACCAGTCATGGTACTCGTGATATTCGTCATAATACCAATCATCATCGGCTAAACTATGAGCGTCTGCATTGTATGGCTGATATTCATAAGGCGCATCGCCTATATAGCCATATTCAGAATATTCAAATTGGCCTGGGAAATAGTCTGTGTTATCATATGCAAACACAGCAATACCCGCTATAACAAGCAGGATAAAAAACAACATCAAAACACGCCTCCAGCTTATGCTGTTGGCTGTGCCAGCCTTATGGTTTTTTGTATTCATTTGGCATGCTCCTTTTTGTTGATTTCTTGTGAATCAACTCGTTGACATATGTAATTTGGTAGTAAATGCATAGCATATAATCTTGTTGCAAGGCTGCATTTTTATGTAAGATGCAAAAACATGTATGTAAAGTGCAATGCATAGCCTTGACATGAGCTACACGCACACTATATCAAGATGAAGTATTGTACGCAATATGTAAATGCATACAGCTAAGGTGCAAATATTGCCATCTAAGTTGCAAGTGCTGGTATTCATTGGCTTAAAACGTAGTATTACAAATATGTAACAAATATAGTCCACAATTCAAATAGACCAAATATAGTATTGGAGTGATAGATTATGAAAGTAAAAGAATTTTTGCGTAAAAAAGACATAGTTATTTCCCTAAAGCGGTATGGCGTAGAAGCCATGGGGGCTATGACTCTGGGGTTATTTGCCTCCCTAATCATAGGGCTTATATTGTCAGAGATTGGGGGCCGCATTGGCATAGGTTTTATGGTGGACATGGGCGCATGGGCCAGAGGGGCTACCGGGTACGCCATTGGTATGGCTGTAGCTTTTGGCCTTAAAGCCCCGCCGCTGGTCTTATTTGCCTCGGCTGCAACAGGTTTTGTTGGCAATTACCTTGGCGGCCCGGCTGGGGCGTTTATAGCTGCGGTGGTTGGGGCAGAGCTTGGGAAGCTGGTTTCCAAGGAAACCAAGGTTGATATTGTTGTCACCCCTGTTGTCACACTTATGAGCGGTATGGGGATGGCAATAGCCGTCGGCCCAGCAATAAGCTGGCTAATGACTGTGATTGGTGACTTTATTATGTGGTCTACAGAGCTTATGCCGGTGCTTATGGGCGCGGTTGTGGCTGTGGTTATGGGCATGATATTAACTGGGCCAATATCCAGTACTGCCATAAGCATAACCTTAGGCCTTTCTGGCATTGCCGCAGGTGCTGCGGTAGCAGGGTGCGCTGCCAATATGGTGGGCTTTGCAGTGTCTAGCTATAGGGAAAATAAAGTAAGCGGGCTGGTATCCCAGGGGCTTGGCACGGCAATGCTGCAATTACCCAATATCATTAAAAACCCACGGATATGGATACCGCCCATTATTGCCAGCGCAATTGGCGGGGCTGTGTCTGCTGCGGTTTTTGGTATGGAGAATGTCCCCGAAGGTGCGGGTATGGGTACCTCTGGACTGGTGGGGCAGTTCGGTACTTTTACGGCAATGGGCTTTACCTGGGGGGTGCTGGGCCAGGTGGTGCTGGTGCATTTTATTCTTCCTGGGGTGATATGCATTGTGGTTTCTGAATATATGCGTAAGAAGGGATGGATTAAGTTTGGTGATATGAAGCTGGAGGCTTAGGGATACTATGAAATGCTTGGAAAAAGCTAGTGTTTAAGCGGGTTAGAGCACCTTTGGCAAAAATGACATCGTCATCCCGGCTCAAGGCCCATATGTACCAAGCTAACAGGAGAATTGCGAAAAAATCTGCAGACATCGTCACCCCGGACTTGATCCGGGGTCTCAATATCTCTTGATTAGCTATAGCATATTTAGCTTATCAATCCGAATGGGATCCCGCGTCAAGCGCGGGATGACGGGCTTTTACGCTTGTTCTTTATCGTGGCAACCCAAATGGAGTTTACAAGAGCTTCTTTCTCTTAGCTTAGTACGTATGGGCTCAAGGCTGGGATGACGAGGGGGTTGGGTAATGTGAAATTATTAAAAATTGATTTCCGTGGGATAGTTTCTTGGGGTTTGATATTATTATGTTGATATGATAGAGTAAAAGCTAACTATGAAATGAAAGGTGGTGAGAGGATTGAAACAAGCAGAGTTAAAGCAATTAGGTGTGCAATATTTAGAAGAAGTATTTCACGGCAGTGATGTAATTCTTCGTTTTACATTCAAAACATCAAAAATAAGGGGTAATTGCGCCCATTTGGCGGTATTATTCCGTAATCTTGCTCATGGCTTTTCCTTTTTACGGGATAAGTCTGCCCATTTATGGGAAAACGATTGTTTTGAATGCCTGTCACCGCATAAGATATACGGAAGTGCGAAAACATATACCGACGACGAGCCAATTACGCGAATGCTTCAACGCGGAATTGGCAACAGAGGAGGTAAATGTTTTCACACTTACGTATAGCGGCTTAAATGCCGCCCCTTTATGTTTGGTATCCCCTGTGCAGACAAAGCAATCTGCACAGGGGTTTTTTATGTCCAAAATTAAGGAGTTTTATAATGAATAAATACATCACAACCGCCATCACCGCCATGAAAGGCCAAACAAATGGCGGAATAATCTACATGTTCCCCAATATTATTGTCAGCCTTATGTATCTACTTCCGCTGATGTTTTTGTGGCGGGTTATTGCAGGCGGCGAAACCGATGTTTGCATGACTTTGGTACAGTTATTAACATACACGTATATGAACGCCTTGCTTTCTGAAATGCTTGTAGTGCGGACACTTGCTTCAAGCTGGAATTATGAAGGGCAGCTTATTAGCCTCTTTGCAAGGCCCTTTTCTGTGTTTGGGCAGTTGATTGCACAGACAATTGGCGGTTGGATTCCTATGCTGCTGATATTTTCCTTGCCTATGCTTGCAATTGCCCCGCTGTTTGGGATTTCTTTTATCCCTGCAACGCTGTGGTTTTTGCCATCATTGCTGCTGTGCATA
>Ga0131853_10012518_pt1 | contig 15547 bp, 19 predicted proteins | sample TergutLab28metaG_FD_92764 | JGI IMG/M metagenome (GOLD analysis project Ga0131853, IMG submission 92764) | Labiotermes labralis P1 segment gut microbial communities from Petit-Saut dam, French Guiana - Lab288 P1 (version 2) (version 2) | ecosystem: Host-associated > Arthropoda: Insects >...
ACAAAAGGAACCAAAAAACCCAACAACGCCGCAAGAGTCATGGTTACTACAAGGGATAGGCCAACAGCCAGCCCCAGCAGCGGGATGCCCTGCCAAAAGGCGGTTATTGCCCCAGCCGCTAAACCGATCAGCACACCCATGCTTAGCCCGATGCCAATTTCTTTTATGAAAGGTTTTAAGAAATTTTTGACGTCTATATGTCCAAGCACAACTCCTCTTGCAAAAACAGTTGAAGACTGCGTGCCTACATTGCCGCCCATATCCATAATGAGGGGGATAAATATGGCCACTACGGCGATGCTTTCGAGGGCTTCTTCAAAACCTTCTATTATCGCTCCTGCAAACATGGCGGCACCCAAAGTGATGAGAAGAAAAGGCAAACGAACTTTCCATATATTCCACAAGGTGCCTTTCACCAAAACCTCACTGCGGTCAGACTCGTTACCGGTGATATCCGCAAGACCGGCGGCGTCATAGATGTCCTCTGTTGCTTCATCTTGCAAGATATCAATCGCATCATCTACGGTGATTATGCCTACCATGCGGCCTTCCTTGTCAACCACAGGCACGGCCAAAAGGTCAAGCTCCTGCAAAATTCTTGCGGCTTCCTCTTGGTCTGTGTCAGTGGATACGCTTATAGTTTTGTGTGCCATGATATCCTCAACGTTTGAGCCGCTTTGGGCGCAAACCAGTTCCTTTAGAGACAGTGCGCCCTCCAGTTTTTTTGCATTATCCGTAATATACAATGCGTAGACGGTTTCCATATCTTGGGCTTGCTTACGTACTTTTTCCAACGCTTCGGCCACTGTCATATCTCTTTTGAGTGAGATAAATTCGGTGGTCATGATACGGCCGGCAGTCTCCGGTTCGTAGCCCATCAGCGTATTGGTTACGGCTCTTTCTCCCGGCGAAAGTGAGTTAATTAGCTTTTTTGCTACGCTTGCGGGCAGCTCGTCCAACAACTTTACTCTATCATCGGGGGCTAGTTCGTTCACAAATTCTATGGTTCTTTCATCTGTAAAGGAACGCAGGAGGTTATGCTGAAGGTCAGTGTCAAGTTCCTCAAATATATGCAGGGCATGATTTTTAGAAAGAAGCCGAAATACAATCCCTTGCTCCTCGGAACCAATGTCATGAAATGCGTATAAAATTTCCATGTCTTCTGCGTCTGCAAGCAGAACTTTCAAGTTTTCCATATCTTTACTCTTTATATGATCCAAAATTATTTCTTTCATGCGAATCTACCTCCGTTTAAAAAAACAAAGCAATCAATACGGCCAGTGCAAATACGTAATAGAATGCAAAATATTTTAGCTTGGCCTTTTTTACAATAGAAAGCATAAAGTTTATAGATAAATATCCGGTTGCAGCAGCCATTAAAAAGCCGGCCCCCAAGTTTGCAAAGTTTAGCCCATCAATCAGTTCCGGATTTGCCGCGATGCGGCTTGCCCTAAATAACATAGCGCCAATAGCCGCAGGCACGGACATGAGAAAGGAAAATTTTGCGGCATTTTCCCGGTTCACACCCCTTGCCATTGTGGCGGTAATGGTGCTACCCGAGCGGGAAATACCGGGGAAAACCGCAAATGCTTGGGCACATCCGATGAGGGCGGCATCCGCTATGCTGATATCTCCCATATCTTTGGCATTCTTCTTTAGTCTGTCCGAAAGTAATAAAACTACACCGGTAATGACAAAACCAAAGGGTAAGAAACTCACGATATGGAACATAGACTCTATGAAGCCTTCAAAGAGTAAGGTAACGATAACCAATGGAGTGGTAGCAATCACCAAAAGTGCTGTAGTTTTTTGAAATGGGTTCTTTATCAATGTCCAAATATCCCTGCGGAAAACGACTAGTAGCGGAAGCAGGCTTCCCATGTTAAGTACAATGATAAAGGTAAGATTATCTTCTGCCGTTATACCAAAGATATGATGAAATACTAATAAATGTCCTGAGCTTGATACAGGCAAAAACTCCGACATCCCCTGTATTATTCCTAAAATTATTGCTTCCAACAAACTCATATACTCTCAACCTACTTTTTCTGATTCATTTCCGTACCATATACTACTGTCAGGATCCATAATATCATCCCCCTTTTAGAACAATTTAGAACAAAAATGGCCGCCAAGGGGCAGCCAATAAGCTAAACTATATACAGCTAGATCTGTATATAGACACACTCAACCGAACCCCTCGTTTGAGCTTTAGCACTAAAAGACGTAGATCCCAGAAATTTACCTGGGACAGCTACCTTAAGCAAGCCTTAATCCGACTGTGCCTGTTATACCCCTGAGTGTCTCTCGACATTTGAGGGCAGTAGCCTGTGTTCCTTTAGGAGCCTCACCTAACAAGTTATTATTTGTCCAGATTATTATATACCTTTGTAAAGGCGTGTCAAGGTGGGTGCGCATCAAAATTGTGGATAATGGAGCAAAAGCAAAAGAGAAGACTTCAAAAAACGAAGTCCTTTTTTATTGGGATTAAGACTGCGGAATAGTCATACAGACACATCGCGCAAAGTCAATATGAAAAAATCTTAGCGGAAAAATCATAGGAAAATTTCCTATGAAAACTTCACAGAACTGTTCATATGGCAATGCCCAAAAAGCACATTTATAATAGATACAGAACACGAATCGAGTAAGCTGGTTACATTCGTTTCTGTTTTTTAGATGTGCAGTCAGATATCAAAATGGCCATGGCAGCACATCTCCTTATTGGTAGCCACAGAAAAAATTTAAGGAGGTTCAAATCTGCCATGGTTAAATATCCACATATGCCTGGGCTCAACAAGAGTCGGTCAGGTTCGCTTAGTTGCGCACATTTTGCGCACTCGCAACAAAGTCAGGGTGCTAAATCCCAAAAATCCCTTGCCCATGCCAATACAAGAGGCAAACTCAAAACCCCACTAATTGGTATATCATACAGCGGTGCAACATTCCCCTGTGCGCATCTCCCAATTGGTGGTTCAATATTCCCGCAAATAGAATGGGATGGTTCATTTGTTCAAAAACGTTTCCACAGCGGGAGAACAGACCAAGCTTTTGGTCATAATGATTTACAAAACAGAAGTGGGTTGGGTACATACCACTTCCATCACGGAGAACCGCCACACATCCCCTGCACTCGGTCGCAACCCACTCCTGGTGAGTCTTTGATAGATTTATTTAGATATTACGGAGGCTCAGTTTCAACAGTGACACATATGTCCGGTGGAAACACGACTTTTTCTTTCCACGCAATCATCGAAGTTGAGCCGCTGACAAAATTTTTTGCACTTGAGCTTGGCGGTGGCGCAATTAGAAATGAGTTCTATATTGCAGCTAATGGTGAAAGAACACACGTTGCTCCATTTTTAGGAACACCACTTAATCCACAGTTTGTAAATCAAGAAGGTAGCCCATGGACGGGAACGACTGATGGATTTGATTATTTGGTCAATGCGGAGTATTTCCATGGATTGGTTAGAGAACATACTGGGTTGGAGAGACCCACCCAAGGAAGAGTGATAGATATCCCTGAAATCATGACTGGGCATATTAATGGTGAATCATGGTCTCGGAATATTCAAAACCATTGGTTTTCCTATTATCGAATGTCTGGAGAATCACCTGTTGATGAAAACGGGCTATATGGTATTGTTGTTGGCCCACGAATATTAAATCCAAACTATCCAGATGATGGCCGGATTTGGACTGAAGAGTTCGATTTTCCGTATTTGATTGATTTAGTTTTAGAGAACAGAAGTAGCGGTGTGAGACGATTACTCAAGTGCATCTTTACTGGAGGAACCGGTAAAGCGCATACCTTCAACCGATACCCACACGAACTACATCCAAGAAACCACCTGTTTCTCCAAGGTACTACGGTATCGTTTGATGTAGAAAGTGGATTGCACCAAACGGGTATAGCATATCCGCGGTCATGGAACTCTTCCAACGAAATACAGTTTTCAAGGGCTAACTTGGATGGATCAACTATCGAGTTTAGGAACAATGGCCTTGATTTCGATCCTAACGAATACCGATTATTGCAAGTGATTGTTCACAACTAGAGAGGTTAATTTATCTTCACCACACGCAATCTTTATTACCAAAGATAACCATATAAATGTTGTCTTTGGTAATTTTTAAAGGTAGCAATCTATCATCTTTGTCTTCTGGAAAAATATGAATAAAGGCATCCCTTGATACTGAATCATCGTTTATATACCAATGAGTATGTTTTTGCAGAGCCTCTCTAAGTTCATCATTATCATAACCTATTCCAAAATCGTCAAACAACTCATGAAGACTTTCTAAGTCTACATAGCGTCTTCCGTAAGTTTCAATAACCAACATATCTCCATCGATTACAACTAGGTAATAAAAGGCACTCGTACCAAATGCGCCTGCAGAAGCACCTACAATATAAGTAATTAACCCTAATGAATTATCAGGAGGTGCGATAACACCTGACCTCAACGACAGGGCAAAACCAGCGATATATACACCCTCGCCATATTCCAGTGAAAATAAACTCCCATCCCTAAATGTATAAACAATATCAATCCATTCATCTTCATGCATACCAACAATAATCAAGGCTGGTACACCGTTCCTATCAAAGTCATGCAATAGGAACGATACTTCATCTAGCTCTAGGTACTGAGATAATAGAGTAACATAGGCTTTTTGCCATGATTTTTTGTTTTGATTTAAGCTTGGGCTTTCTTCACATATATTGTTTGTATGTGTTTCAGTCATTTGTTGAAAGTCGTAGCCTTCTGCTAATTGCTTGACGTGAGGCTGAAAACTACAGCTAATTAACAAAAAAAACATGAATGTAGACACGAACAAGTAAGCGATTGCTTTTTTCATGTTATTTTCACCCCCCTTACCTTTAAGCTGTCGATAGCACACCAGGCTCAAACTCGCCGGACATGACTGCACAGCGTAGTGCCGTGATTTTATTCGCACCAGCAACATTCCACTTCATACCGGACTGTTTCAATCGCCTTCCGATTACATTTTTGCAGGCGGCTTCAATTACTCCACTACCCACAAACAAACCCTGTTTTTTGAAATCCTTGTATTGCATTCGCCAGATTCCAAACCCATTTTGCTCCATCCCCGATTACCACTACTTTTTCAGCAAAATCAACACCGCGATTTACTGCTTCTGAATATAGCAGTTTCCCGAAGCTCTCAGATTGTCCGATGAAACTGATTCGCCTCCCATTATTTTATCGGTCATCGTGCCGTAGATTCGTTGGAGTTCGAGTGCGTACTCCCCGTCGTAATTTAGTTTTTGTTAGCTTCATCCGCATTTTCCAAATCAGTCAAAATCGTGATTTTGTCACAGACATCTGCATATTCATCTGTCAATTCCCGAAACCTTCTATAATTATCGGTATATTGTTTAATCCGGTCAACATCTTTTTTTGATACGGATTGTGAGATGGACTTGTTACCTCCCGCGCTCACCATGATGTTGAAGAAAGGGCCTCGCCTTTTTACTGTGCCATCTTTGAGAGTTGAGTTATAAAAATATTCATTCACGGTTCCGCGTCTCATTGTTTCTATCTTAGTGATTTCATTACAAAAAAATGGCTGCCTTGCCAAGCTAACTGAGCTTGGCAAGGCAGCCTCTCCATTCTGATCTTAAATTCCTACCTCAATGTGGGGGATGGCTTTTTGCGAAGTTCGCCTAAGCCTTCGTGCGCCGTGGCTTTCTCTGTTGCTTGTTCTTTTCCTCTTGCCTGGCTATCCAAGCTTCCCTGTCATTTTCCCAGCGGGCTATGGAGAAAGGGTTTTCAGTTTTCATTTTACCGCTCCTGTCCGTATTGTTGGTACCCACTGTTAATATATGACAGACATCAAAAAAAGTGACAAGCCGTATGGCCTGCCACCCAGAATTTTTACTGATGGCATAGGAAACTGAACCCTATACAAGCTAATCAAATGGACGTTTACCGACTGGATGGATTGTCGTCCCGGCTGCCCCGGATGCTGAATTGCATAGGTGTCAACTGTCAGCCTGTGGGTATGCTTGGGATAATTATACTCGTCATACTCCATGGTTGGGTCTTTGTGACAATTTTGCGTCCATGCCAGACTGCTTTTCCTTTTGACGGAGCAAGTTCATGGTATAGCTTATAAATCGGGGTACTTCTGTAAACCCGATTTTTTCATGGAACAATTGGCTGTCCTCGTTGTGAAGTTCCACATCGGAAGCCATTTCATTGCAACCTTGTGAAAATGCCCATTCTTTGGCGTAAGTGACCAGTTCTTTTGCTATGCCGCGCTTGCGAAACTCCGGCTTTACATAAATGCCCTCTAAATAGCCTACAGGGGTCGTTTGTGTTCCCGGAACATATTCGTGGCGCATTGAAAGGCTGATAAAAGCAACGGCTTCATTGCCGGTATAGTAAAGGAAGTCGCTCAGTTTATAAGCGGCGCGTCCCTCTATCAAATCTTGAGCTGTAGTGTCAGGCCACAGTGCTTTACATAGCTCTATCCATTCATTTTCATTTTGGCTTGAAACAGGTACAATCATAAGTTCCTCCGTTAGTGGCGTTTACCATGTGCGGCACTATTTCCCGTAATCGTAACATTGCCCAAGTCAATAAGCAAGAATAATCCGATTATCTAAAAAATTATTTACTCAATGTAAAATTAGGTTAACAGGCCCCCTTTTTTGCGCATTGGTGTTGGATTAATGACTTAAACTCGTTGCATAATTCCGTTGCTGTACCACTCCATTCATCTTTCAAAAAATCGTCAACGAGGATTGCTAAAATTTTCTCATCCTCGTCCCCGGTATCGGCATGGTTGCCAACGAAAATCCAACGGCAAGTGTCGTTGTCAAAACGCAAGTCGAAGCAGAAGCCCTCAGTATCTCTGTTGGCTATTGTCAGCTTGGCAGTATTTCCTGTGCGCTTGAGTTTTTCGAGAACAAACAGACCATCCGTGGCCCCGGACAATCCAGTGCTGCCAGATATGGTGTTGAGCGGGTCATCGTCTTTCAGCTTCCTTGTGTGGTGAATAAGCAGCAGGGTCAGCTTGTGTTTATTGGTAATCTCACGGAGTTTATTCATGTCCCGGTAGTCACATGAGTACAAGGTATTTTCCATGCCCCCGCCGTTCCTGATATGCTCGAAGGTGTCTATGATGATGAGGTTCGTTTGCGGGTAGAAGGAAATAAAATCGTCTATATCTTCAAGCAGACCGCTGTGTAATCCGGCGGCGGTCAGGCTCGTATGCAGGCGGGAAAGGTTTGTATTTTCCACTTGTATTTTTTTAAGCCTGTCCTGTATACGGCGGTGCCTGTCCTCTAAAGCGAAGTACAGAACATCGCCGGAGATGGCGGTAAAATCCCATAGCTTTCCCCCGGTGGAAACAGCACGGCATAAGTCCAATGCCAGCCATGACTTTCCGATTTTGGGACTGCCCGCAAGTAGAAATAATCCGTGGGGCAAGATTTTTTCTGCGGTGAATTGTAACGGCTCAAACTCCATACCCATGAGGGTGTTACCGTCTATGGTTTGGAGTTTGGGCTTGCGGGGTGCAGGGGTTTGTTGGCCTGTTGGTGCAGATGGGGTTTGGGTGGTCTGCAAATTTTGTTCCATGCAATCGTCCTTTCTGATTTTGGCTACGCTTGCCCCGGAGGACGGCAGGCTGGGTTTCAGCACTTTTGCTACGCAAAAGCCGCCTTGCGGCGGTCGGCCTTCTTGCCGATGCATAATGGTTACTTTTCCCACAGTCGTTCCAGTATCGTTCCTACACCTGTATCTTGTTTGACCTTGGGTGCGTTTTCTCGTCCACTATCCCTGCGAAGCTGTACCTCCGACACGGCCTCATAATGCAAAGGTGATAGTATCCGATATCCAATTGGCTGCGGTATTCAGTTTTTATGCCGGGGTTCATCATCTCCTTTTTTTGAAATAGCTTTATTTTGGCTTGCTATGGTGCTGGGGTGAAAATACTGTTGTGGTTATCCTAACAAAGAAAAAAGGGCTATCCCGTATATATCAAACTTGGGAATTAGCCCAGAAAAACCGATTTTTTCTCATTTATGAGAATGGAATATTTGTCTTGACAAATATGTTGTATAGCACATACAATAGTGGCATAGACTAATCAGACAGGCGGGGCATTTTTGCAAAAACCAAAATTTGATGTAGATTTTTACGACTTGGCAGATGGTACAAAGCCTGCCAGAGACTTCCTTTTAAGCTTACCCATGAAAATGAGAGCAAAAATAACCAGAACAATAGCCATGCTCGAATCTAGTGGTACAGACCTTAGAGAACCACACTCTAAGCATTTAGATGATGGGATTTTTGAACTTAGAGCCAAAGTAGGGTCAGATATAACTCGTGTCTTATATTTTTTTGTAATCGGACGGCGTATAATAGTCACACATGGCTTTGTTAAAAAGACAGACAAAACACCACCGGCAGAAATAAAAAAGGCTAAACAGTATCGCCACGAATTTTTGAACCGAGAGGAGAAAAACGATGAGCGAATTTAGAGAATTTCTTGATGAACAATTACAAAACCCCGAATTTAAGGAAGAATGGGATGCTTTAGAACCAGAGTTTGCCATTGTCCAAGCTATAATAGATGCAAGGAAAATATCCGGGCTTACTCAAAAACAACTCTCCGAGCGTACAGGCATAGCACAAGCCGATATTAGCAGATTGGAAAATGGCAACGCCAATCCCTCATTAAGTACATTAAAACGCCTTGCATCCGCTATGGATATGACCCTTAGAATTGAGTTTACACCACCTATCAATGGTAGCAGAGAAATTGTTGTTTAACGGAAAGGGGCTTATCAGTGAAAGTACAGCTAACCTTATCCGAAAAAATCCGGGACTTGCGGGATGAGCGTAAGTTAAAACTACAAGATGTAGCTGACGGTGCAGATATACCCCTCGCCACTTTGGGGCGTATAGAAAGCAATGATGATATGGTAGTGGGGTATCAGAATGTCGCTAAACTCGCTAAGTTTTACAATGTTTCCACGGATTATCTTTGTGGTGTAACAGAGAACCGACAGCACAGGAATGTAGAGATAGATGCTCTTGCCCTGTCCGATAGTGCCGTTGGGGTATTGAAAAGTAAAACGCTGAATAATCGGTTGCTTAGTGAATTACTCTCTCATGCCGCAAGTAAATATTCGTATAGATGATGGCTTAAAAGAAAAAGCCGATTTTTTATTTGAGGAATTAGGTCTTAACATGACAACAGCAATAAACATTTTTGTACGACAAGTTGTAAGGCAAGGGCGTATCCCCTTTGACATTACAACCCATACTGACCCATTCTACAGCGAAAGTAATATGCGTGTACTGCGGCAGTCCATAGCGGATGCAGATGCAGGTGAATTAACGGAACACGACTTAATTGAGGTGTAATGGAAATGAAGAAGTTGTGGACTGATAGGGCTTGGGATGAGTATTTATTTTGGCAGGAGCAAGATAAAAAGACGCTTCGCAAGTTGAACAAGCTGATCAAGGATATTGAACGAAACCCCTACGATGGTATTGGTAAGCCTGAACCATTGAAGCATGACCTATCCGGTTGGTGGTAACGGCAAATAGACGAACCAAACAGGATTGTATACCGTATAAAAAACGGAAATCTTGAAATTTCGCAATGCAAAGGACATTATGATATTGGAGAACATTTGGGCAAAATTGGTGATTTCTATTCTTCATAATTAAAAAATATTCTGCGGAGGTTTTTGCATCAAAAGGAGATGTATTTCAATGGCAAATTATGTAAAGCCGGATTTCTTATGCGAAATTGTTGATACGCAAGTTATCCGCTCCGCACGCCTATGTCTTCGTCCATACCGTGAAAGTGACATCCACGGCTACCATCATATGCTTTCTGATACAAAAAACCTGTACTACCTAGACGACATTACAACTACAACCTTGGAAGAAGCCCGGCAAAGCCTTTCAGAGACTATTGAACTCATGAAAAATGGGAGTGCCCGGCGTTTTGCCATATGCTTGAAAGATAAACCGAAAATCATTGGCGGCGTTGGTTACGACATAACGGCAGTAACGCCACTTGGACGCGTTGGTCACATTGGCTGGTTCATCTTGCCGGAACATCAAAACCATGGTTATATCACCGAAGCCGCAAAAAGGATATTAACTTACGCTTTCGAGGAAGACAACTGCATCAGGGTAACTACGGGATGCTACAAGGAAAATGTCCCCACGCAAAAAGTGATGGCTAAGCTAGGTTTTAGGAAAGAAGCCGACAAAATAAAAGCTCAATGGCATGACGGTGTCATGAAGGACAGACTAGAGTACGCAATAAATAAGGACGAATATCTTAACCTCTATCGAAGTTATTGAAGCTATGAAAAAAATGCAGGGATAACAGACATCCGGCTTACCGACTTAAAACAGCAAGCCAATGTAAACTAATCCAAAACACCAAAACCCGATAAGTGGGCTTCACTCCCTACAAATCGGGTTTTGGCATTTTTGCCAAGCCTGGTCATGGCTTTGGTGCGTATTATTTGAATATCATATTACAACCATACACGACACAAGCGAGAGTATTAAATTTGCGTGGGAAATATAGCAGCGGTACTGCAGCGGTATATGTTGCTATATTTTCATATTTTTAGTTCCATATTTTTAGTTGTACAAATGTCAGGTATGCTATAATGACAATGAGCAGAAACGCCCACTCAAAATAAGCGTTTAGAAAGGGCGGTATGCCTATGAATAAAGAATTAGAAAACAAAGCAACACCCCTACCGTCAGAGGCCCTTGACGAAACCATTATACAAATTACAGCGCAACCCAAACGCCAATACAGCCAACAAGAAATTGACGAGGCCAGACAAAATTTAGCCCTTATGAATGACCGTGTATTTCTCGCTCATTTCATAGATAATAAGAACAACCACATTATCACAGGATTGGCAGATGCCGCACGGAAAATTCATGCACTGCCGCCCATACCACAAGTGCAAAAGACGACTGTTCAGAATGTGTCGCTACTTGATGTATTAGGGCGTGGCATGATAGGCGATTTATTAGGTTGGGGTGAGGCAATTAACATAGCACTTGAAGTGCAAAAGGGCAAACATGATGGTTATGCCGTCCGCGGAACGCTAACATCAAGCAATGCTATGCGGGTAGGCTTTAATAGGGGTGATGATTTCACCGAAGCCCCGGATGTTATTGGCATAAATATTTTGGGATTTAGACTGCCCCAATTAAGCCACCGCAAGGAATTTGTATCTCGAATAGTACGAGCTGAATATGATAGTAAAATACCATTTTTGGATGAGAAATACTCCGATTATTATATTGAACTTCCGAAAATAGACGATATGAAGAAGAAAGATTTACCAGAAGAATATCACGATCTTTGGGATTTATGTTGTGTATTCCGAGCCAAAATGAAAGACATGGAGGAGGTTATCCGTATGCAGACTGTTAAAAATCCTGTTGCGCTTGACTTGGCGGACGGAGTTAGAAGAACCGTTGCGCAAAATGATGTTGTTAATGATACCCTAGACCGTGCGGGTGAATTGTTGCAGTTGCAGAATTATTTTAGGAAACGTGAGCAAAAAGTAGCAGAGCAAACCGCTATAAGCGCAGAAGCTACAGGTATGGAAAAAATGATAATAACAGCATTTCAAACTAATGCCCCTATCGAAGTTATTGAAGCTATGAAAAAAAATGCAGGGATAACAGACATCCGGCTTACCGACTTAAAACAGCAAGCCAATGCAAACTAATCCAAAACACCAAAACCCGATAAGAAGGAGGGGTTGGCATGACTGCTACAACCATTAGAAATGAAGTTATAGGCTATATCAATGAATTGCCGGAAGATAAATTATACAGTGCGTTAGATTATATTCGGTTCTTATGTGAAAAAAAATACCATGTAGGAATATCAAGCGAAGAAGAATTATTTAATGAAATTGAAAAAGGTCTTGAAGATGTACGACAAGGACGGGTTCGCCCATTTAAGGAAGCTATGGCTGATATAAGAAAAAGGGTAGTGTATGGGAAGAGAGATTGGGTAAATCTTTTATAGTTGTGGTTTCTTGTTACATAGGAAACTGAACCCTTCCCTAGCAAAAGATCAGGGAAACAAAACGCGCTAAGCGCATTATTGTACCATACGGTGGTTAGAAGCTGTCTAGACAGCTTCTTAGGACTTTTACCGACCACACAGAAAAAAATTTCTTAGAAATTTCCAGAATAGGCTAATATAAATTTTTCCAATGACGATATATTAGTCAGGAAGATTTCTAAGAAATTATCCTGTGAAGTTTTTGGGTTAATTTTGCATTACAAAATTGAGAAGTCGGTGTCCATGTATACGTCGTTCATGTCGTCCTGGGTTACTCCCAGGTAACGGCGGGTGACTGCCAAGGAAGAGTGGTTGTATATCTCCATAAGTACCGCAGGGGAAACTCCGTTTTTCCAAGCGTGGTAGCCGAAGGTTTTACGTAGGGAATGGCAGGATACCGGCTCTGCGATTTCTACAGCTTCCGCAGCTGCACGGATGATGCGGTAAGCTTGGATGCGGCCGATGGATTCACCTGTTTTTGGATTTAGGATAAGCGGACAACCGGATTCGGCATCGGGTAAGTATGAAGTTAATGCGGCGATGATGTTTTTGTTGAGTGATATGCGTTTGCTTTTACCGGTTTTCTTTTCTACGAGGGTTATGGATTTGCGTGGGCATTTTTTTGAAAAGTCGAAGACGTCGTCGCAGGAAAGCGCCAGGACATCGCTTATCCGGAGTGCGGTGTATACGCATAAAGTGATAAGAACGCAGTTTCGATGTTCGCCGCGTTTGGAAAAGTAATCAAGTAGTTCGCGGACCTGATGTTTCCCTCTGATTGGCTCTGTGATCTTCATGATAGGTCCTCCCTTTAGTCATTTGTATTTTATGGCCTATGTAACACATTATCAAGTGTGTTGTATTGCCAAAAATGGCGTAAATTAGGCAAAAAAAGAAGTAGCTTGCGCTACTGCGGACAACTTACAGCTATTCTTATACAGTTGAAATGTATACATACACACGAAAAAAAGCCTATGTAACACATTTGATATTCTGTTATACAGTTGAAATGTATATATACACACGAAAAAAAGCCTATGTAACACATTTGATATTTTGTTACATAGCTGGATGCAACATATTAAGTTTATCACACATGGAAAGTATTGACAAGTGAGGAGGCCAAAATGCTTTTAGTCACTTTATCCGAAGGCGATTATATCATGATCGGCGAAAACATAAAGGTACATTTTGACCACAAAGCGGGTAGGGATACCCTTGCCTTGGGTATTGAAGCACCAAAAGAGGTATCCATCTTAAGAGGAAAACTTTACGAAGAAGGTATCGCTAAAATGGCCGATGAGGGAGATGTGGAAGCGCAAAAGCTCTCCCGGAAGCTTAAAAAAGAGTACGAAGACAGAAGAAAAAAATCTTACATACGCAAGGCAAGGCGCGAAAACCAGGAACGCCGGATGGCCGCAGGTGAAATCAAACCGTACAATGCCGAAGCGGTAGGGGGTTAACCGCTTATACAGATGAGTCAAACGCTCGTTGCGAGCGTAAGGCATATAACGGTGGTTTATATATCTTACGGTCGCAATGACCAACAGCTACATGCGGCGGCAGTGGATCTGGCCAGACACTGAACGCTAAAAAACTATAGGAGCAACACACAAAGCGGAGCGACACTCCGTAACCAAGGAGGTAAAATTATGTCTAATGTAGTAGTAAGAACCAATATCATGTCCCTCAACTCCCATCGTAATTTGGGAATGGTTGGAAACATGCAACGTAACGCAAGCTCTAGGCTTTCCAGCGGTTTCCGCATCAACAGTGCGGCCGATGACGCAGCAGGGCTCGGTATTTCCGAAAAAATGCGCGGCCAAATCCGCGGTCTTGACCAAGCCAGCCGCAATGCACAGGATGGTATCAGCTTGATCCAAACTGCTGAGGGTGCCATGAGTACCATCAATGAAATGGTTATCCGTATCCGCGAGCTTACAGTACAAGCCGCTAATGATACCAATGCCCATGAAGATGACAACCTGGCTCAGTCTGACAGGATGAGGATACAAGACGAAATCAATCAGCTGATGGACGAGATTGACGCAACGAGAAATCGCACGCAGTTTAATACCCGCAACTTGATTGATGGAAGCTTGAGCCGAGGCACAGGCGCCGCTGGTGGTGCAGTACGTCCAAACCTAATACAGGCCGGGGATATCAATTTTGCTGCTTTGGGTACCGGTCACGGCATTGTTCCCGGCGATATAGATATGGATGATTTAATTGACGCACTCAATAGTTTGTTTACCAGCCACGGCGGTGACGTTCCTTTTAATGTTGGTATCCACGGTGCTAACTGGGACGATGTCAATGGGATGTTTGATGATCTCTTCAGCGCATTTGGTATAGACAATAGTGCGGCCGACTGGAATGATGATGATGTCCGCGCTGTGGCTAACTGGTTTAATGCAAACAGAAATATGTTCCTCAATATCCTTTCAGGGCCTACGCCGCAAGAGGGTTTGCAGTTGCAGAATCTTGACTTGAGAAATATTGGTGGTATCGACCCGGCTGGTATTGATGTAGACGACCTTATTGATGCTTTGGAGGATGTCGCATTCCGTCCATTCCTTCGCTACGGTATTGATGCAACCAACTTTGATCATACTGATTTGGATGATTTTTGGTCAGCCTTTGGTGACCCTACTATGCCAGCCCTTACAGATCCGTCCGATTGGACTGCTGCACGCGCAAGCGGCGACTATGACGACTTCTTTGCTGTAGTTGACTGGTTTAACAGGGTTCGCGGCGGTATCCTTAATGTAATTGAAGGCGGCGTCGGCGGTGCCAGAGACGGCAGTGGTCTGTGGTTCCAAATTGGTGCCAATGTTGACCAAGGCGTGCGCTTGACCATAGAAGATGTAGGTACAGCAGCACTAAGTGCGATAGGTGCAAGCGGCCAAAGGGCAGCAGAGATTGGAAACTTCACATTTGACCGTTTACGTACCATCCCTTCTCAAAACCTAAACCATGGTCCGGGCGGCGCACCAATCCATGATGCGGCCGGTGGTGTTGTTAACATAAGCGGTGAGGACATCCAACGTTTTATCACAGCAATTGACGAAGCTTTGGCCCATGTAACCGGACAACGTTCCAACCTGGGCGCAATGCAAAACCGTCTTGAGTTTACGATTGAAAACCTGGACATCGCATCTGAAAACCTTTCCGCAGCAGAGTCCCGCATCCGTGATGCCGATATGGCACGTGAGATGATGCGGTTGACACAGGCCAATGTCCTGCAGCAAGCCGCAACGGCGATGCTGGCACAAGCCAACCAAGCACCTCAAAGTGTATTGCAGTTACTTGGATAGTATTATCATCAGCAAAAGGGAAGGGCGGCTCAGTTGAGCCGCCCTTTAATGACGGTTTAACGGCACAGGAGGTACAGGTATGCAATATCTGTTGAGCATAGATGTTGGCGGCACCAAAA
>Ga0131853_10012519_pt1 | contig 15547 bp, 15 predicted proteins | sample TergutLab28metaG_FD_92764 | JGI IMG/M metagenome (GOLD analysis project Ga0131853, IMG submission 92764) | Labiotermes labralis P1 segment gut microbial communities from Petit-Saut dam, French Guiana - Lab288 P1 (version 2) (version 2) | ecosystem: Host-associated > Arthropoda: Insects >...
GATAATGGCCTTGAAATTGGCTGTTGTAAGGGGTGCTGATAAGTCCTTAGCCCGACCAGGACGGAAACAAGCTTATATTTCTGTCAGAATGGCGTGAATTTTCTGCGGCGCCTTGCCTTGCAAAAAAAAAACTTGATGACAGCTCACGTCTCCATGTTGTTGAAATCGCGCGCGTCCCTGATATGCGTCCGAGGTTGTTCCCTTCCTGGTCGGGCTAAGGGCTTATCAGCACCCCGGTAGTATCTGTTGCCGACAGAACTCCGCTGTGACCGACGTAACGCGCACCTCTTTGTCCTATGCCAGGGCTGGCGAACCTTTTTGAGGGCGCGTGTCCATGGAAATTTTGAATGGCAAAATAGGGTCTTGGAACCTTCAATAATAGTAATAATTATTAATTATTGATGCTTATTATAATTGTATTGCTTAATTAATGCATAGTATAATTATTGTATTGTGTTTCTAATAAAGTTCTGGTCGAAGAATGTGATAAGGGAGAGAATGTGGCAGTAACTGGGGCTGCTACTACTTCTGATTGAAAAGAAAATTGTAAAACGTTTTGTCCAATGTCACGTATTCGAGAAGCTACCGCCAGGCCGGCACGCGAGTGCAAAATGTACAGTCAACACTTCGCATTGGCTCCAGATTTGTGTAAAAACGTTTTATCTCTCATTGCTATTTGGTAGCAACGGTAATTGATGTACAATCTCAGCGCATTCATATATGTGTGTGTATATGCACATATTCTTCACAATGTAAAGACGGTGGTATGGGGCAGCGTTGAATGCCGCTTGTCTTTTATTTTGGGCACGCGTGACATAGGTTCGTCTACCTTTTCTTATACCAAAAAAAAATCGACTTTTTTCACGTTAGCTTACGCCTTGTGTCTTAGATTGGATCCACGTTCCACATCGCACCACCAGCTGTTTGCTGAGTGTCCGTTGAAGAACTGGGACGACACCTGACGCTTGGTACTGTCAGAAAATGAAAAATATAGCAAGGTGTTTAAGGGAGAAATCTTTCCCCGGGGTCATGCGATTGGGGCATGAAACTAATGTCGATGTCAAGAATGCGTGGAGCTGTACCTCCACTCCCTATATATTTGTCTTCGTCGCCTTCGCCGTTACCGTCATCGGCAGTAATTTTAAGTACAGTGCCACTTCCTGGAACCCTCTGGGCCTCTCCAGGCATGTAATGGGACTGCTTTGCCTTTACCATCTACTTAGAATCTGAAAAATAGAATGTCGGAGTTTCCTGCCATCTTCATCTTCCTAACTTATTTATAATCAGTAGTGTATGGATAATATACGTATGTTACATAGAGATAGAGGTTTAATACTCCTAGCTGCATTAATCTGAAATATAACTGTTTTTTCCTCACACAGCCAGCTTATTGTTGTGGGTAAAGCTATCCCTGTACAAGCCTGGACAGTCCCATGGGTCTCCAGGAGTTTGAGGCTTCCAGAATTTCTAGGCATTTGACACCTGAAGGTGTCAAGGTTTTCAGCCCTACGCACCGGCCGCCTTTACCTTCAGGAAATACTCCTGGTACTCATTTCCTTTTAGAGGCTGAGTCGACCCCAAAGCCATAGTGCCACCGGAAAAATTCCAATGACCCTATCGGGATTCGAACCTGCAACCTTCAGCCTTGTAGTACAGTGCCTGGACGAACTGCGCCACCACGTATTCCAGCATGTTGTTTTACATTCGGCAGAGTTATTGGGTAACAAAAGTTCCGTATTATCTCGTGTGTGTGTGTGTGTGTGTATATATATATATATACACACACACATACATTATATACACACACACACACACACACATATGTATATATAAGTGCATCATTTCTAGGCCCCATTGTAATTTTCGCTTCCACCTCACAAGTAATGCGAGGCAGTGTCTTTGAAGTAGTCCCCAGTGGGTTACCGTTCGTACAATATTTCGTTAAAATCGGTCCCACGATAATCACCTAGGCATATTTCCGTACGAGAGGATATAAATATGCTACGCATGCCGTGAATACTGCACGTACGGCTGTGAACACTGTTCTTACTAGAGATACGAAAACAAACGCCATTGTAACTTTACAGTGAACCGGCAGAAATCAATGGAAGATATGCAAGACTCAGGTTAGACCAAAATGAGTAACAAAGCAAAGCGCCTCGCAGGATGTCCTCTTTGCCAGGTGTTGCTGGATTGGTGATATCTTTTGCAAGCGCTATACACGAACTGCAGGCATCATTTTTAGCATAAACATTTGTAGGAAAATATAGGACAAAGTCGTTTAATGTGACTGTACTTCCTAATGTGGGGTACCGCTGTATCCTACCTGCATGCTGCAATCATGTATTGGTGAGTATGTGACCTTGTAACAGGTGCTTTACTAACTCCATGGAACGGAGTTTTCTTGAGAAGCTAACCGATTCTGGCTAGTCAAGAAATTCCCTTAATTTTATGGAACCCGAAGGTTCATTACCGAATTCACCTGTCCCTATCCTAAGTCAGATCGGTCCAGTCCATGCCCCCACATCCATCTTCCTGAAGATTCATCTTAATATTATCCTCCCATCTACGCCCGGGTCTTTAAAGTGGTCTCTTTCCCTCAGGTTTGTTTCAGTTACGGACTCAGATTTGTTGTTGTGCTCGTCAAAGTTTTGGAGAGTCTTTTTTCTTACTCTTCACCATTTCCCAAGTTTAGTCATTGCAACTCAACCATTGTTTCGATCTTAGTACTAGTTACAGCAATGCGTTTTGTATTTAATGTATGCGATTTTACATCGTGGTATAGCTAAAGGTTATGGTTCATTTCCATCATGGCGAGCTCCTAATATGTGACCCTCTTGAAACTGCGTGTATAGTGCATTTTGCGTATATTTACAACTATAACAAATGCACAATATATTTAATTTATTTCAAGATACAGATGCTCAACAGGCAAGAATAGTTAACAACAATAAGGATTTTTTAGATACAGTTAAGTATTAAATATATTGTGCATTTGTTGGTTAAAAGGTAAAGGTAAAGGTCACCCTAGAACAGGCCACGAAGGCCCAGAGGGGGAGTAGAGGTATAGCCTATTCTTTCTTTAATAACCTCGACGCGAAATGGAGGTGGGTGGTCAACGACACGCCCCGGCCCCTTTACTCCCGGGAAAGACCCGGTACGCATTGTATAGGAGGCTGGGTGGGCCCCAGGACCGGTCTGGACGGGTGCGGAAAATCTCCTCTCCCCCACCGGAATTCGATCCACGGCCCGTTCAGCCCGTAGCGAGTCGCTGTACCAACTGCGCTGTCCCGGCCGATGCATTTGTTGGTTGTATGTTGTAAATGTGGTCCTCTGTTGTCCTTCAGTATGGGTTACCCCATATTGGGGGATTTTGAAGAAAGTGCACGAGGACCCACTGTGCGTTTTAACAGACAACCAGCCACTCGGCCTACGGGGTTCAGTCGTTTTCAATTAAACGAAGCTAATTCTTCCGATCAATATATATTGGCACGTTCTGATTTTCCCGCTTCCTTTCCTCATGAACGAGCGCCATCCGCTTCAGCGACACAGATAGCTTCAACAGGTAGAATATTGATTGCTGCAATTCTGAGTCCACTGCCTTCAATTTCAAAACAAGGCACAAATGTTGCTAGATTTTCCATACCTGGTTCAGCATAGATCGTTACTTTTTCTCCATACAAGATGGAATTGGAGAAGAAAACGAGGGGTTCAGTCTACCGACACAGGCCAGAAACTAACCTGTTACAAGTTCCTTTTGCGAGAAACAGCAAAACCTAAAGCAAAAAAAGGAAAGGAGCAAAAGAGGACCCCCTTTCCGGTGGCAAAAGAGGCCCATCAAACCTATAGTGAAGAGAGGAAGACGTGAAATGAAACCACCAATTTCGTCACCAAGCGAGTGAGGTGTTTCCTCGGGGTCAAAAGAAGAAGATGGATGGTGGGAAGAAAGTAAGGATGAAGCCGATGCCGAATTTTTATATTGTGCGGGTTTGTACACTGAAGACCACGGCGCTGAAGTATAGGTTCAATGCAAGAAATGTCTAAAGTGGGCATACGGTGTTTGTGTGAACTGTAGGAAAAGGCCGTTACGTGTGACAGTTGCAAGAAGTGACAGACACTTTTTTTTTATCGTGGCCGCTAATTATTATGAAAACTTCAGTTTGTAATATTAATAAACAAAACTTAATGTGTCTGACTTCTGTGTATTGTTCTGTTGCTGTAAGTGTGAGAAAACCCGAGTACCCCGTAATAAGAGCCAAACCATATTACGTGTCGATTTGTGTAGTTTCGTAAAATTGACATTGTGTATAATGGATTATTATCATACACTGGTAACCGTTGTTCTTAACGAAGGGCTGCTGAACTTTCAAATACACTAAAAATTTCTTGCTTATTATAAACTAATATCGGTGTGACATAACAAAGTCGTATTTTGGCCGGCAATAGAAGGAGTCGACTTTTATCCAGAGCTACTAAAATTATATTATATGAGACACTAATAATACCGGTAGTGTCGTATGGAGAGGAAGCATGGACGTTGACGAAGAAAAAAGAACAAGCTGTGCTAATTTTTGAAAGGAAAATATTTAGAAGAATATATGGTCCCAAGTATGAAAACGGGGAATGGAAAAGTTGGACGAATCTAGAACTAGAAGAGATGAGCAAAGGAGAAAATATATTAAAATGGATAAAAGGGCAAAGGATAAGCTGGTTAGGTCACCTAGAGAGAATGGAGGAGGATAGAATGCCCAAAAAGATCTTCACTCAAGAACTGGAAGGGACGAGAAGAAGGGAAAGACCCAGGAAAAGATGGAAAGAGGAAGGAGAAAGAGATCAAGTGCTGGGAGTGAAAAGAAAGAGAGAGTAGGTGGCAGGTAGGAAAAAATGGAAGGGCATTGTTCGACAGGCCAAAGCCCACAGTGGGCTGTAGTGTCATTGGAATAATAATAATAATAATAATAATAATAATATCGGTGTGACCAAAAAGAAAAACTACCGAAATTTATGCGACTGTACCCCATACCTGTTGAGGTGGGTAAATAATATTTGGGTAATCCGAATTTGTAGCTTCTTAGACATTTGGTAATTGACGGCCTTCTTGAGATGGTTGACATGTAAATATTGACCCATTGTCTTTTCCCACAAACTGTCGGTAAATGTGGCAGGACCATGGAATCTCTGGTGTTCAGACTCGAGGTTTTTAGACTTGTAGTTGCTTGAACATGACGCAGGCAACGAATTTCGTTTGTTCCTACTTCCTGTCGGCAAGCGTATCACATCGAACGTGGCTGACTCACTGGTCCGCCTAGGACAGCGCTCTAGCAGTGAGGTTCCGCCAGTTCCATGTAAGGTGCACAGTTACTGGCATGTTTGTTTGAGGTACCAGTTGTGTGAGAAGCCGGCTTTAGACATGTGGCTGATTGCATATATTGTGTGTACAGCATAAGGTTTACACAAGTGTATGGAAATTGGCATGGAATTGCGTGCTGCACAGGTAGTGACGGGAATATTGGCATACACGGAAAGAAAAAGGTGAAAGTAATAATATGCTCGAAATTATTAGTGAGCGTGAATTTTTATTAAGCGCCTCTTTAACGGGCGAATATGAACTGAATAATACAGGACCTTTATTTTGTTTCGCCGATATCGTTTGTCATTTCCTAACTTTCTTCCGCCGCGCCTGTTCGTCGTTGGATAGATGGGCTACTACAAACGATGCGACAGGAAGTGACAAACGAACGATACTTATCACATGGAATAAGAATCCCATATATGAAATTAATTTCCTATGTCACAAGGGATGCAAAACATCAGCCATGATGTAGATTCGGCTAATGGATGTATCAGGAAGGTTGTTGTTTTTGGTTTGACAACGCATTGAAACTCTCTGGTCGAAATACGGGTTTATTTAACCTCAAGTCAGGTGGCATACTGAACACCGCAATCCATTAAGTTCCATTTTTTAACGTTGTGTATATGGTTGTATATGTTGTATGTTTTTGTTTAATTTTGTAAATTATGTATTTTTATTGTTATGTTTATGTATTTTCATTGTTATGTGTGTTCTGTTCTGTATATTTTGTTTTTCATCGTCCCAACTGGCACTCTTCGGCTACCTTGACTGAGGTTTTTCCATGCTTTTTCCACAGTTGTAAGGCAAATGCCGGGGTACAGCTCACAAAGACGGGGCACGACCCGCACTCTTCCCATTTAGGCGATAATTTTTACGCGGCTAGTTCATCGTTAATTTTAGTTTGACCACTCTGGGTTCGAATCCCAGAAAGCCTTCCAATCAAAATTGTTAATTGTGTTGTCCTATGTATTGTTTGTGTGTAAATGTGTACTGTACTACTACCACCGGCTGTCAATCCAATTGCAGTTAACAAATATATCAATATCAAATTAAGGTTTCAACCACGCTGTTTCGTTTGCTGAGTTCTGATGAAGTCCGTTGAGGCGGAAGATGAAATGCAAGTAAGAGACTTGGAAGGCATTGTACATTATTTCTTTTTACCGGGTGCAGCGGCGTGGTTCAGTCAGTATACTGACCTGACTGTCGCCCATACCGGGGAATCGTAATTTGATTGCAGATAGGCATAAGAAATTTTTAACTCTACGATTGGCTTCTGGCCGGTTGTTGAGCCCGCCTTCTCTTACTGTGGGAACTGGAGGCTCTTCTCTAAGGAGCGAAACAGCCGCGAATGTGAAGCTGAGCAGTGGCACACGTCTAGTGCCAAGATTACGAATGTGTGGTGCTTTACCTTCATTTCCCATGTCTTCAAGACGTAGTTTTTGATTAAGCGCGGGGAATTTACTTTTAAATCTTCGATCTTTTACCTTAGTCAGTTATAGTCATCGTTGATCCATGTTAACCCTTTAAATGCCGAGTTGAATCCCATCTGCCATCTGCTGGCATTATTAGGAGCTCACCATATTCTCCACGTTAGCAGGATAAGGGTTAAGGCCTGTGTATTCTTGCGTTCCGCAGCATCGGGATATGACGCTGCGATCGTGTGAGACAGATGACCTAGACACCTGTGTAGCTGTCAGTGTGACTTCGTACTTCTCTTGAATTTACTTTTGTCAGCCAAGGTTTCGTTAGGATAAGTGATTTATTGAAATCGTAAAGTTTTCCCTTACTTTATGGATGTTCTGGGAACAATCTTCGTGAAGTCCTGAGCTGGTCTTTACGATCCTGCATATGTTCAGTGAGTTGATGAACCCAGTGGTGTCTACATGTTTTATTGCATCGTTATCTTCCACGATGCGTGCCAGTTGTATTTAACACTTCATAAACACTGACATGAACTTGAATTATATTTAAACATTCAGCTCGTACCGCGCAGTAAACACGCTTCGTCTCCGGTGTAAAACCCAGTCAGTCAGTCAGTGCTGTACAGGGAAAGTAAATTCTTGTCTGAGGTACATAAAAATTCCATACGTGCACTTTGTGGACAGGGCGTAGGATTTTGGATTTTAAGCCGGCGGTACACATAGTAACCACTAGGCTTTAGAGGGGTAAATCAGTACTGACCAATTAAATAGGAGTACTGTAACGTGCGCCATTATATTACGAGCAGTGCAGTACCAAAAGTAGGGTGAGTGGAACCGTTACATTTTCTCGCGCCTGTACATCGTGAAATGCGTCATACACCCCGCGGACCCCCCTCGCTTTGACGCTAGCAAAATCGTGTATATATGTTCTTTATTACTTCAGTATTCTGCTACTAAAGTAGTGATTTTTCGCCGGTACAAAATGTTAAAGGGACTCTTGTAGGGTGGTTGGAACCGGGACCGCATCCCGGTAGAAAGGAAAGTGATTATGGTTGTTGTTTTTTGGTTTAAGACAAATGGAGTGTCATTTCTGCTAATTGTTGCTCTTGATAGAACCCTACGTGAGCAAGTATTTTTTACCAACAAAAAAGAACCAGATTTATTTGATCTACTGGATCTTGTTGCACTTGGAACTGTTTGCGATGTTATGCAGATCACAGGCCTCAATAGAGCTTTCGTCTCACAAGGATTAAAGGTCATGTTGGCAAGAAAAAACGTTGGCTTGCGTGTTTTATTTGATGCTTTAGGAATTCTTGAAAAGCCAAGTGTTTCTCGGTTAGGGTTTAGTATTGGACCATGCATAAATGCTGGAGGAAGAATCGGAGAAGCATCGCTCGGTGCAAGGTTGCTTTCTACGGATGATGAAGAAGAGGCTCATTCAATCGCGCTAAAATTAATAGATTTAAATATTGCAAGAAAAGTGTTAGAGAATGAATGCTAAATTTTCGGAAGAACGTGGTACCCCTCTACGCACCATGAAAACGGATGCATCAGTTTGTTCCGAAGCACTGGTAACTAGTATGATACCAGACGATATAGCTCGGAAGAGAGGAATCTTATAGCAGTAAGAACTAGAAATCACATCCCATAGAGATTGCCCTGAGAGACGCCGAACTTCCAGAGTTAAACGTAGTACAGAAAAGGTAAAGTGCACCCTTGTGCGGGTACTGAGGCTCTATACAGGCCGTACGGCCCATAGGGGGAGTAGAGGTATAGCTCCACTCTTCTTGACCACGGCTCTAGAAGGGGGTGAGGGGTCAGCGTCACGCCTCGGCCGCTCTTGGGGAAAGACCCGGTACCCCATGTACAGGAGGCTGGGTGGGCCCCAGGGCCGGTCTGGACAGGTGCAGAATATCTCCCCCCACCGGGATTCGATCCCTGGACCGTCCAGCCCGTAGTCAGTCGCTATACCGACTGAGCTACCCGGCCCACAAACGTAGCGCAGAGACCAAATATAAATGTGTTTAGATCCAATCACTAAACACCAAATGAAAACGTCGTTGTTTAACATTTGGTAGTAAAAGATTTGCGAACATTTCAAGTTTCATTTTACAGTAAGCGGCAATAAGATAAGCCGGGGGAACGAATAAATTTAGAATACCTGCTTTTTTCTTTAGTTAAGAGTCTTTTGTGCGCTTCTTTTATGACTATAAAACGACTGTCGTTTAATGTAGGAATACATACAGTCATTCTATCCGCCGGGAGATACTTGTACTGTCAGTTTTTAGAAGATAAAGTGGGTTCGAGCACGAAGTGCTGATGGAATAATCTGTGCTAACGGAAGATCAAAGAACGGAGATGGAGGCAGTATATTACTTTGAAATGTCTGTAAATTGCTTCCACTGTGCGTTGTTTAACATCCCAGAAGAATACAATAATGGTACAGTGAAACCTGCTTATAACGGAACCACAAGGGACCATTTTTTACGTTGAAAGCAGGTTTCGTTTTCATTCAGGTACTAGAATTTTGGATCGTGGAGAATCCAGAGCCTCGGTTCTGTAAATGTTTTCCGCTAAAGACAGGTTTCCATTATTTCCAGGTTCAGTTTAAGACAAATTACGCTATATAACGAGGGCTTTTAGATTTTTTCTTTGCGCCTGTTGTAATGGTGTAGTTTTGGAATGGTTAAAGGAGGTTGTCACGTTACGTGGAAACGTGATATGCATACAAAAGTTTGGTTTCCACTTTTCGTAGGTCGTGTCACTTTGTAGACCAAAACGGAACGAAAACTCTTACTAGGCAGGGTCTTGAAAGGATGTTAACTGTAATGATGGATTTCAACAGAGAGGATGTTGCGGTTGTTTTCTTTACTGAGGCTAACATATTGAGCATGCTGGTTTCTGACTTGTACTCGGAGAAAGTACCTGATTGGAATATCTTGAGACACCTGTAATCATGGCTGGCGGCTCCTAATTTCTCTAAATATATCTAGGTATTGACATGATAATTCCCTAAATTAGGTCACGACCTCTTCCTCCTCCGTTCCAAAGCATTCACTAACATCCACTCATTCCAAAATTCAAAACATCAAGATTGGCGCTGGAGTTGACCCTGTCTCCTATTCAGTGGGTACCAGTGTTCTTATCCAAGGCTAAATTGGCCGGAGTGTGAAGATGGCCGTTTTCTTCCACCTGATACCTTCATTTCACGAACAGTAACAACTTTACCTTGACCCGTCCCTGTATACACCGGATGTTTTGTGGTGATGAGCTGCGCTCTTCAGCCTGTGTAGAGATTAGGATATGGGCTGGTCGACAGGGGAGTTGGGGTGAATTCTCAGCTGGGGCGGAGTTCTGTTTACCGCTGCGTCTTGACACGTTTTGGCGCTCATAAAAACTCCTGTTAATTTGGTGCCGGGACTTTTCTTCGGGTGTTTAAGTGGTCGGGGCGTGTTGCCAGAGTCATCCGCCCCCATGGACTTCCGACGGTTAAGAAAGACTGTGGCCCCCACCTTCCGTGTACATACCTCCTGGCTTGGTGCTAATTCTTTTTTTTTTTTTTTAAAGGAAAATGCGGTCTTCCTAAACTGCCAAGGAAACGAAGGATTGGAGTTTGGAACCTCAAATTATTGTCCTTTTTATATGTGCTATTTGAAAGGCGGTCTGTTGTTAAGATCATATAGCGTCGGTGCTGGTGTTTGAGAGAGCGTACAGCACACGGGGGAGTGATTTTGACAGCGGAAAACGAAATACAGTTGGACCCGCGTATCCGCGTGTAATAAGTTCCAAGACCTACCGCTGTTACGGAAAACGTTGGATAATGCCGAACGCTGTATACAACGTGATATTCATGTAACATGCATGAATACGGTAAAGTATGATTGATAAATTACGCACAGTAAGGCATTATCAACATTAAATGAAGTAAAAATAAACTGTACTGTAAAATACATTGTACAGTTACAGTGTACTCTCTCTCTCTGTCTCTCGTACGCATGTAAGTAAGGGATTCTGACGTTTTAGCCTAATCGTCAAGAGACGATTGAGCAATAAAAAAATACAGTACCTGTTCTGTACAGTATCTTGTACAGTTTCAAGGGATGACAGAACAATAAAAATCATGCTTTTCCATCAAAGCGCTGCACAAGCAATAAAAAAATGTGTTGTTGTTACACATTTTAGAACGAAAATCATACGTACGTACCTGTACATAACCTGTAATGTGAAAATTTTATTTGTTAAAAAATATCTTAGCCTATTGTGGGTATTCACCGACTTCTCCATTCTTCTTGTTACTTCCTGAACACAAACACTGCGATAACGCGGCAACTAATTCGAACAGCGAGAACGCTAGAAGCAGAATGGTGGCAAGTTTGCGAGGAATCGCGGGTACGGGGACAAAGGAAGATGAATCAAGTACTGGGCGCGTTTGGGCTGCTGGATTTCACCATGTTACGGTCCGTTCTGGCTTGGCGCGCGTTTTGAAATTTATGAACCGTATATATATATATATATAATTTTCCAAATTTTTTGTTTAGAGCTGCGGCCAACCGCGGATACGGGGGCCGCCTGTACTCCGACACCTGTCCCAGTGTCACTTTGTCCATTACGAATCAGACAGGACCGGACTGGGGTTGAATCCAGGCCACCGCTGAGATTGACGGGCGACAAACCACCTCAGCTATGTCGCGGCCCTGTTTGTCTTTCTTGTGCGGAGTGTGTACAGCACATGTCAGCAAGAGTGGGAATGCTCGTACTGATTATGTCACAGCATTTATACTGATGGTATGACGTATGTATTCAGAGGTCAGCAGATCAAAGTTGCCGGTACAGAAAACGTTCTGTTTCCTGTATGACCTCAACACGACTCTCCGCGGCTGCGCGGGCTTTACGTAATTCCCGTCGCAGAAGAGAGCTGTGAGTGTCGTTCCTGTCACAAAGAGCCGTTGAATCCAGAACCCTACATTCATTCCGTTATCTGCCTTACGAAAGGTCCATATATGCCTCTTCCAAAGGGAGTTCTCCACGGTGCGATCTGGTGCTTCCCCTTTCAATTTCCAGTATCCGCTCTTTTCCTTAAGATCATCCAGTAGCTGTTTACGTCTTTTTCCTCGTCTCCCCGTCACTTCTGGCCTTCCATTTATCTTTCATTTAATAATGTGTTTTAGAAAGCAGTTCCTTCTCAAGATGTGACCAATCCAGTTAGCTTTTCATCTTTCTATTCTTCGTAGGATATTTCTTCTTCTCCTTGTTTCTATATAGTACATCATTTCTCGCACGATCGGTCCATCATTCTCCAGCACCACATTTCAAAGCTTACAGGGTATTTTACTCTCCCAAGTGCCCAAAGTCTCAGCACCATATGCTCCAAATGAGTCAGTTCTATGGCCCCAATATTTATTTTTATGTACCCGGTGGTTTGTTGTGTCCGCACACAGCTCCCAAATAACGGTGCACAAATACGGCGCGTCTGAATTCCGTAATTCTTCGCCGTTCTGGCGCCTAGAATTTTGAGATGGCTCCTAGGTTGTAAACTTTGTGCACCCCTGCTCTCAGAATTTAAACTTTCTTAGGCCTAGACGTGTTTGAGTTCAGTAGAAGGGCGTAGGTTCACAAACTAACTTCATCTGTCAGGCCCTTACTACTAGTTGTTCAGCTAGTCCGGAAATTCTCAGCCTTTTGTGGAATATTTGAAGTTCATGACCGTGGTTGATAAAGTCTGTCACACCGACGTTTATGAATCCAGAACTCTGTACGAAACTGCATCATAGTAAACACGGTTTATTTTCCAAGATATTCTGTACTGCTTCCTGACATATTGTACCCAGAAATTCATATAAACAAGACATAAAACCGTATAAAACTGGCATCTAAAATTCAGTTTCAACTTCGGAGAAAACACAACGTTCCTATAACAAAGACCAATCGGTTAATGTTGCTGCGAGATATAACAGTTATTTATTGTAAGAACGCCAGGTTGATATCCAAAAATTTAAAGATTAAGATGTAGAGAACTATAATTTTGCCGGTTGTTTTGTATGGGTATGAAACTTGGTCGCTGACATTGCGGGAGGAAAGGAAGATGAAGGTGTTTGAGAATATGGTGTTGAGGAGAATATTTGGACCTAGGAGGGACGAGGTAACGGGGGAATGGAGGAGACTGCATAACGAGGAGCTAAAAGATTTGTACTCCTCACCCAACATTGTGCGGGTGATAAAATCGAGAAGAATGAGATGGGCTGGGCATGTGACGCGTATGGGTGAGGAGAGGGGGGTGTATAGGGTCTTGGTGGGGAAGCCGGAGGGAAGGAGACCACTGGGGAGACCTAGGAGTAGATGGGTGTATAATATTAGGATGGATCTCCAGAAGGTGGGATGTGGGTATACGGACTGGATTGGGCTGGCCCAGAATACGGAGGGGTGGCGGAGGCTTGTGAGTGCGGTAATGAACCTTGGGGTTCCGTGAAATGCGGGGAATTTCTTGGCTAGCTGCAAACCAGTTAGCTTCTCAAGAAGGACTCTGCACCGTGGAGTGAGAGAGTGAGTGAGTATTGTAAGAACGCCAAGCAACTCTGCAAGGAATGTGCTGATTTTTTATTCTAAATTGGGCCCTTCGTAAGTTGTTGTGTAATTTAAAGGGCTGAAAAATTACATCTTATGAATCCATTTATGTCCACTGAGAATGAGAGGAAATATATGCATATTATTTTACTCCCAAAACCCTCGGTTATGAACCGTAAATAGTGACAAATTCACCGACCAATGGTAGGCCTTGTTTGTAATTACCCCGACTATATTTACGCGTTTTCATCTTGTCTGCTGGGTTCATTTTACGTTTAATCACTCCCCTGCATAGTTACTGTTAGTTAAATTTTATAATTCGCATTCTGTTTGTTTAAATTTTCCTGTCGCAGGCCATTGCCCTATTCTGTTACGAGTGGGTCACCGTTGACACCAGCCATTCGTTGAGTGTGTACGAACCGGTTATATAGGGTGATAACTTGCTTGGTAGTTCAGCAACTTGCCATTTGTAAATCCATTTTGGGCCATATCCTCTAATCTAAAAGCGAAAGTATAATAAGACGCTGGAAGTTATAGTAACTGCGAAGGGTTTTTGGTGGCCTGTTTCTTGGATTTGTGGGCAGTTGTGTGGTGAGGGGGCAGGGCGTACGGAGTTCGAACAAAGGAATTTGAATCCCGCTCTTGTAGCCGAAATTCCTTTAACAAGTTTGGCTCGAAAGTAGCTATGCTAGTTCCGTGTGAAGACGCCGGTTATGTCATAAATATGTACTGTTGGTTGGCACCGATGGGAGACCACCTGCTAGTTGTGAGGCAACGAGAGAGGTCGTATACGGCCAGCATGGCAGTGACCCAGCTGCATTTTTAAGTGTTTTCGCGGAGTTTTTTTTGGAAGTTTGACACTTCAACACTGCAGCACTAAGGTGATTGACCGGTCACGATTAACCAACCTTCGAAATTAACTTTGACGATATGAAGTACCCATATATTGTATTAAAGGGGCGGATCAGATTCTCCGCCCACTCTGAAAGTCTGTGCTGTTGCTAAAGGAAACTGACTGCCTAGCAACCAAGAAGTCAGGAACTCGAAGGTCCCATAGCCAGTCAGTGAGAGGGATAGGTCTTTGCGATCTGTGTTAATTTTTGCCGAAATTTGGTTTATCCGAATTTGCATGCAACCGATCAAAATTTGACGGTGTGTTAAAGGTAACGGCCAGTTTTGTTTCACCAAGACATGTGCGGTCGTTGAGAATTCATTGAGAATTCACGCTAAGGAATGACACGTACCTCTCTCTCTCTCTCTGTCTCTGTCTCTCTCTCTCTCTCTCTCTCCACCTAATAAGGAAATGGCTAAATGAGAGGCATTCCCGGCGTCTGAAATCAGTCCAGTCGTATGGGGCTGCCAACCGCGGCTGTCATTGCAGGTGATTGTGCAAAAAAAAAGGGTGTCTCCAATTTCCCCCCCCCCCCCGAACAACGCCACTGGTGACACATCACTCCGTGTTGGTGATGCACAAATTTGTGTCACTGTTCAAAGTACTGTATATGATTGGAAAGGGTATGTAGTCAAACACAACTATGTCATTTAATATGTTTTAATGATTATACTAGACAACTACATGTTTCGGCCCCTACTGGCCATCTTCAGGTTGTCTTTTAGAGAAATTAAGTTCCTGCTATATATATTGTGCGAGCACGTGATTCAGATATGTCTACATCCGGGCTAGTATAGTCATTAATACATCTTAATTGACATAGTTGTGTTTGACTGCATACCATTTCCAGTTTTCACACACATACACACACACAACAGGGATGACACACTTCCAAATTTTACTGTGTATGAGTCCTGGATAATAATTGTAACATTATAAGCCTGTAACTATAGTTCATAGAACTCGAATGAATTGAAACACGCTTCGTTGATGCTGTAGCTGCCAGGAAAACGTGTAAACTGTAGCCGAACAGACTGAAAAATTATCAGTGGTGAGGCCTCGTAAACTGTTTTATGTATGCATGAATTAAGACTTCCGACATGAAGCAGATGAGATTTATGCTGTCGTGGGATATTACGCAGATCTCAGTGTGTGTGTGTGTGTATATATATATATATATCAAAAAATTTAAAGATCAAGATATATAGAACTATAATCTTGCCTGTTGTTTTGTATGGGTGTGAAGCTTGGTCGTTGACATTGCGGGAGGAAAGGAAGCTGAGGGTGTTTGAGAACATGGTGTTGAGGAGAATATTTGGA